>Ga0134123_10000014_pt1 | contig 104077 bp, 80 predicted proteins | sample KB303_FD_96460 | JGI IMG/M metagenome (GOLD analysis project Ga0134123, IMG submission 96460) | Terrestrial soil microbial communities without Nitrogen fertilizer from Kellogg Biological Station, Michigan, USA - KB3-0-3 | ecosystem: Environmental > Terrestrial > Soil > Unclassified ...
TGGCTTATGTCGGATTTCATACGCGCATTCTTACTCCTTCATACAATGAATCAATATACCAAATTTTAGCTGCGCCATTGATTGCAGGAAATACCTACCACATTTCTTTTGACCTCATGGATTGTCAATCGGGATTGTTTACCACCGGCCCCTCGGACTTTTGTGTATATACTAACGTTGATACGATTGTTCCTGCATGTCCTTCAGACAGCCCGTCTGTAACCCTTGTAGGTTGTGTTCCATTTGATTCCATTTCAAACATTGCCTGGAAAAATCACAGCTTTAGCTTTATCGCCCCTCCTAATTCTAATATCCTGGCTTTTTCCGGAGCAGCCTGCTATGTTTCTGAGGTTTATTATTACCTCGATAATATTATTCTGACTAATACAACATCAATACAACAAATTTTACAAAACAATAATAATGCATTGATGCAAAATCCTTTTTCTGAATCCACTGTTTATACATTTAAATATTCTGAAAAAAGTAAATATACTTTTCTCATCACCGATTGCAATGGGAAGCTGATCCGCAACTATAATAATGTCCGGCATTCAGAAATAGAAATTAAACGGAACGGGCTTGCAGGTGGTATGTACTTTTTTCTGCTTATTGAAAACAATGAAATAATTGACAGGGGAAAGTTACTGGTTCAGTAATTTTTATCTCTTTATATACGGATAATAAAAGATCTCTGAAGCGATGAATAAGAAAATAATCAGCATGATTGTTATCCTGCATGTTGGCTTCTTATCTTTTTCACAAAATACCTGGACGCAAAAAAGTAATTTTCCTTCGCTGGAGCGCGATGATGCAGTTGGTTTTTCAATTGATAACTCCGGATATATGGGAACAGGGTTCAAGGTTGGATGGCAATTGGCAATTGATTTCTGGAAATACGATCCGCTATCAGATGCATGGACGCAGGTTGCCGATTTTCCGGGAACTCCCCGTCAATATTGTGTGGCATTTGTGATCGGGCAAAAAGGATACGTCTTCGGAGGATTAGATATTAACATTACATTTCAGAATGATTTATATGAATATGATCCTGCATTAAACAGCTGGGCTGCTAAAGCATCTTTACCCGCTGATGGCAGGCAGGCTGCGGTGGCTTTCGAATTAAATCAAAAAGGATATGTATGCACAGGAAGAAACGGACAAATTTTTTTAAACGACTTATGGGAATATGATGCTGCAGCTGATACCTGGACTTCTAAAGCTGCCTTGCCCGGCACAGGCCGCTATGCCGCAATTGCTTTTGCCATTAACCAAAAGGCGTATGTGGGAACAGGTCGTGATACAAATAGTATTTTCTATAATGATTTTTATGAATACGATCCGGTGTCTGATTCGTGGACTCAAAAAAATAATTTTTCAGGCACCTCGCGATATGATGCAAAAGGATTTTCTGTTTCGCAAAAAGGATTTATTACAACAGGCCTCGATACTAATAATCTTTACAAAAATGATCTTTGGGAATATGATGCTGCAAATGACAACTGGATTCAACGTCCATCCATGCCAACTATTTCACGAAAGGGTGCAGCAGGATTTGCAACCGCTGATGCATTTTATATCGGGACCGGCATTGATTCATCCAATACGCGTTTAGGAGATTTTTGGGAGTATGCTCCTGACAGTGTTACAGGAATAAACGTTTTTCCGCTCGAGGATTTCGGCTTTCGGGTTTATCCAAATCCCGTGAAAAAGTCAGTAGTGATTAGCCAATTGTCAAATAAGAAGAACGAGTCTGTTGATATAATCATTTCCGATGTCACCGGAAACTCCTGCCTCCTTTCTCCCAACTCCACACTTCCCTTTAGAGCAGATCTGAGCAACTTTCTCCCGGGTATGTACTATATCTTTTTGCAATCAAAAGAAAAAAATATATCGGGAATAAAAAAAATCCTGATTGCCCGTTAAGCTTCCCTCCTGCTTTTATATTTCTTTAGACGTTTTTTTATTTAGCAAACAACCCCGCAGTTCATCCGTGATTTTTATTTTCTGTCTATGTCCGCTATTTCACCTTTGTCAAGCATAGTTTTCAAATCGCTTTTTAACAAAGGCAAAACATCTTCATTATATGCTTCATCGCCTTTGTTTTTTATCTCCCTGAGTCCGCTTAATTTGGAGGTTTCATACTGGCTGGTCAGCAGGTAAACTGTATCTCCGGCAACGCTATCCACTTTATAAAGTGTGTATTGCGTAAAGCCACTTTTAATTTCGTAAATATCACCTTTTTGTGGAGCCAGGATAATTTTTGCATTTCTTGCATCATGCTGATTGCTTTGCACTATCCCCCACCCAATTAATAAAATTAAAATAACAAGTCCTGAAAAAGTCCATGCAGGAGTCTTCGTCTTAACTTTTAACGTTTCATAATTTTCCGATAATGAAGTGTCGAACTCTTTTTTCTGCAAAACCTGCTTGCAGTGAGAACAGCTTGTTACGCCTGTTTTCCCGGTTGGGAAAAACGGGATCCAGAAAATGTGGGCGTATTTCTGAAATACAATCATTTGAATACTGCCCGGTGTGGCGCAATGCGGACATTTGCCGGTAATATTTTCTGTTTTTAACTCTGTTGCTTTACTTCCGTAAATAATCATGTCTGTTCGGGTTTACTGATTAGTAGTTATACCGGCTTATACTACGCCTGGTTTTTACATGTGTCCAAATATCTGAATTTTATTTTATAATAGTCCGCTGCAAAAATATTTTCAGGATACCAAAGGGCTGATTACTTTTCTTTGCATCGTGAAATAAAAATACAGGCTGTGAGTGACTTCCCTAAAATAAAATCCCTTGTACAACTGTTCGAACTACTTCCTGAGCAGGAACGGATAATCGTTGATGTGCTCCGCCAGATTGTAAAAGAAAACTTGCCGAAGGAATGCAAAGAAAAAATTTCCTTCAATGTTCCGTTCTTCTATGGCAACAGGGGCATCTGTATCATCTGGCCCGCTGCGGTGCCGCGCGGAGGAATTAAAGAAGGCGTGCTGTTTGGGTTTTGGTACGGCAACCGGCTTTACGACCATGACCGTTATCTCACTCACGGAACTAACAAACAAATCTTTTACAGGATTTATAAAACAGCAGAAGAAATTGACGAGCGGGCAATTGTAAAGCTGCTGAAGGAAGCAATTGCTGTGGATAAATTATTTGTTAAGCGCAAATAGAAGGAGATGCTCAATTCTATCCGAGCCTGGCGGCTTGTCTCCCGCACATTGGCCACCCGTCAGATGAAGGCGGGACGGGCAGTACACAGAACGAAAAAAAACTTTAATCCCTCCTGTTCTCCAACCCGATCCTATCCATCAACAGCTGAAATCTCATGTCCGCTTTCAGGTTAGACAAAATCGGGTACCGGATGCAGAAGATCATCCCCAGGCAGGCTATTCCCATTCGCTGATCATACGTTTTATTCAGATAATAAAAAGCCTTATCATAATCCTTAAGTCCTGAATAAATAAAAGCATAGTCCATGTATAATAATAGTCCCGGCTCGGCAGCTTCCCTTTGCTTTATTTTTTCAAGGCACAGCAAAGCTTTATCGGTATAACCTGCCATGGCATAAGCATGTCCGAGTGAACTCTGTCCTTTCAATTCACTTCCTGTCATCCCCTGGTATTTTTCCAAATTTTCAATTGCATTTTTATAATCCTTCATCGCAAGAAAACTCATTCCTTTCCCTTCAAAAGCACGCCTGAAAGAAGGGTCCAATTCAATTACCTTATCATAAATTTCCAGCGCTTTATTAAAATTGCCGGCAAAAGAATAAGCGTCAGCGAGGCTGCTCAGTAACGGCATTGACAGCGGATCAAGCAGTACGGCCTGTTCCATTTTTTCTATTGCCAGTTCAAAATCCCCTTTGGCAATGAGAAACCATCCATGCACCTGGTTCAGCAGCGAAGAGTTGAGGCTGAGTTGCAACGCTTTGTTAAGCGAAGCTTCAGCTCCTTCAAAATCCCAGTTATGAAAAAATTTAATTGCTGCCAGTGACAGGTGAGATTCGGGATGATTGGGATCAATCTCTATAGCTTTCAGCGTATAGTCTTTTGCTTTTGGATATGCTTCAGCCGGTGACATGATCCCCGTTGAACCGAGGAAGGAATAACAATAGGAAAGAGCACAATACGGCAAAGCAAACCCGCGATCGAGTGTAATCACCTCTTCAAAAATTTTGATCGCCATAGTAATATTTTCAGGATTCCACTTGTTCCAATGGTAACGGCCTTTAAGGTAAAGGTTATAGGCTTCTATATTTTCGGTAGGCGACTTGACAATTGGTTCTTCCCTTTTCGAAGGTGTGAAATTTTCCTTTAACCTGGTCACAATCTTAAGCGAGATTTCATCCTGCACTTCGAAAATATCTTCAAGATCGCGGTCATATACCTCTGACCATATATGGTATCCGTCAGCAGCATTGATAAGCTGTGCCGTAATTCTTACTCTTTTGCCTGCTTTACGAACACTGCCCTCGAGAACAGTTGCCACTCCCAGCCTGGAACCTATCACACGTACATCTTCATTTTTACCCTTAAACGAAAAGGAGGAGGTGCGCGCAGTTACCTGCAGGCCTTCCACACGCGTGAGTGCATTGAGAATTTCTTCCGAAATACCGTCACTGAAATATTCATTCTCCACATCTGCACTCAGATTTGCAAATGGCAGTACAGCAATGCTTTTTTCGGTCACTGCTTTTGCATTTATTTGTTCCGGTGCGGGAACGACAAGCCCTTCATTGGCTACAGCATATACTTCGACCGGGCGCTTTACGTTTTTAAGATTGTACTTACCCAGCAAATTGGTTTTTATTTCACTTTGATTTTTTATTTCATCATATACTTTGTCAGAGATGAGCACTGCACCGGGAATGGAAAGTGATTCAATGCGTGATGCCACATTTACACAGTCGCCATACACACCGTGTTCATCGTAAGCAATATCACCGGAGTGCAGCCCGATCCTCAATAAAACCTTCGGTTCCTGCAGCAATTCTTTCTGAATTTCTGCAGCACAGATAACAGCTTCGGCAGCGCTTCCGAAAATGCTCAGCGTGCCATCCCCGTAATACTGAAGAATTTTTCCATTGTAAAAAGGAATAAATTTTTCGAGTGTTATCCGCTGGCGGCTGCTTAATATTTTTGCTTTTTTTTCATCCTCCTGCATCAACGCTGTATAACCGGTCATGTCTGTAAACATAACAGCAGCAAGCTGCCGCGTCTTTTGCAAAGGGGATTTTTCATGCAGTTTTGTGTCGGACATCATTATTTAATTTCAGAATGGAAAGATACTGAATTTTTAGGTTTTAATTTGATTCTTCCCCTTGCGCAGGCGCCAAAGCGTACAAAAAAAATTTTGGTGCAATCCCTGTTCATCATTGTTTAATTACGCTGCCGGTTTTAACAGAACTTTTGGAAGATAGTTTATAAAAGTAAATGCCATCCGGCAAATGATATATATCTATTTTATTTATTTCAGGTTTTAAATCCCTGTCTATTAATTTTTCGCCAATGCAATTATAAAACGCGAACTGCACCTGCCTGTCTGAATGTACGTGAACATTCAATTCGCCCGCAGTAAGGGTTGGGAAAACCAACCATGCATTGCTGCTTACCATTTCACCGGCAGAAACGGGAGCACACATGTCCGTTTCCATCCCTATGCTGTTTACGATAGTTTGCGGAACCGAGTCAGTAAATCCTGATGAATCATACAGTACTAAATTATAATCCTGCATGGCAAGTGCAAAAACCAGCGGTGGTGCATTATCTTCATGGCACCCGCTGTTCCCGTTACTGTCTGTTTTAACAAGAAAAAAATCTTTATTGACTGACGATGAAGCTTTCGTGTAACCTGCAATGGCATATCCTCCGTCAGCAGCCTGCTGCACATAGGCAGCCCGGTGGTCAAATATTCTGCCATATACTTTGGACCATGATATATTGCCTGCAGTATCTGTTTTAACAACAAAAAAATCGCAGTTGGGAGTAACAAAACCATTAGAGCCTCCGGCTGCAATATACCCTCCGTCATTCGACTGGTGCACTGAACTAAACCAATCCTGCCAGATTCCCTGGTAGGATTTTGCCCACGATACGCTCCCTGACGGATCCGTTTTAATCAGCACTGCATCAGTAAAGATTAATGTTCCCGGCTGATGAATGGAGCCGCCTATAATAAATCCTCCATCAGCAGTTTGATGAACAGAAGCAGCTCCGTGAATCTCTTCCCCGTTCGAGTAGGCTTTTGACCAGAGCACATTTCCGTTTCCATCTGTTTTAATAAGTCCGGCTGTACCCGACCCTCCGCCTGCCATTATGCTGCAGCAAACTATATAGCCGCTGTCAGCGGTTTGCTTTACGCAATTGCCAAAATCCAAACCGCTGCCTCCAAAAACTTTCGACCAGAGAACGTTTCCGCCCGAATCTGTTTTTACGAGAAAAATATCTGTGTTGCCTCCTGCTATAAAACTGTATGTCCAGCCGGTTAAAATATAACCACCATCAAAGGTTTGCTGAACACTGTAAATTTCATCATTGGCCGGACCCCCTATTACTCTCGACCAAAGCAGCGTACCCATTGAATCCGTTTTAACAATGCAACCATCATAGGTACCTCCTGCCGCGCCTGTCTGATACCCGCCAATAATAAATCCGTTGTCGGAAGTTTGCTGCACCGAAGTGCCGTTTTCAAAAATACCGGTTCCGTATGTTTTGGCCCAAATCAAATTGCCATTGCCATCTGTCCTTGCGAGGTAAAAATCGCCCATACTGCTCGCAACACTGGTTGACATACCTGCAATAACATATCCGCCATCAGAAGTTTGCTGCGCACCAAAACCTTCATCCATGCCGATATCACCGTACGATTTTTGAAATGTAACCTGTGAGTTTGCAGCTTCAGCAAAAAGCAGGAGAACAAATGTGCTTAACAGAAGGGTATCTTTCATATATGTCACCGGATCCTGTTCCCGAAGTTACGGACTTTTCCTGCAGGAGAAAAACGCTGCAGGTTTTGGTAAATGAAAACTTATACGTCCGCGCCTGGAAATGCGGACTAAAGGGAGTAACTGTTTTATTGCATCGATATAATCAGATGGTTATTCCTCAGGTATGATAATATTTAAACTGCCTATGTAAACTTCAAGCGCTTCAGCGCATGAATGTATTTTTAAAACATTCCCGTGAATTTTTTTATCAAAAATTCGTGTTCCATATTTTTGTCTCGTTGAAACATCATATGGATTTGCTTCATGTTCCCAAATTTCAAGTTTTCCCCTGCTGGTGGTAATTATTTTTTCTTTTGACATGACCAAAGATACTCATATTTAATGGGAACACGGGAATTATGTTTTGCCCCCACAGTGATTCTGCACGACCAGCGGGTTGCAGGTTCAGTAAGTTTTTCCAAACCATGCTAATGACTATAATGACCTTGCAAAAATGGCGCAGCTTATACCCGTTATTGGTGCGTCTGCTGGTTTTTTAATTAACAGCAGGCTGATAAAAAATTAGGCACTACTGCTATGAATGCGTACAGGATGAGGTTGATAAAGTGATTGAAACGCTTGCCCCGCGCGGTACTTCCAAAATTTAACCTCCCTTCAACCGGTTTTAATGAGTCTAAGGATAAGTTTACAGTCTCTCCGGATTAGTTTAACAATCCTTCACGTCAGTTGATCGTCTCTTACAATGCGTTGATCGTCCCTCCTGGTGTGTTGATCGCCTCTGAGTTTCAGTTTAACAATCCTTCGGGTGAATTTATCTCTCCTCCCACCCTGTTTAACATCTCTTCAGGCATGTTGAAGATCGCTCAGGGTAAGTTTATCGTTCCATAGGCCGCTTTTAACGATGTCAAATTAAAATTTAATGGTGTCAAATGGTTTTTCAAAACCCCTCGTTACTCTTTCAAAACCTCTCACTACTTTTTTAAAACCTACTGTTAAAAGCGGAATCATCCTGGATAAAAATTTAATAACATTGATCCGGTTATTGGTAATGCTGATCGTTTTCTTAACGATGCTGATCCGTTTGTTAACTTTTCTAATCAATTCATTTGTAAGCATAATTTTACTATATCAGGTTAATTATTCAAGCCTGCCATCCTCATAGTAAGATGTATTAATATTCTTTCCCCTGGTGCCATTTCTTCGCATTCTGCAGGATTCCCTGTCACGGATTGAAATAAAATCCGGGTTACATGCTAATGAATCCGGTATCAGCGGATCAACCTTATAGCTCCCTTTAAGAGATTCTTTTACGAAAGGGACCATATCAATAATGAGAGAATGTTTACTGATAAAATTCTGCATTCTTTTACATTGGAAGGGGTCGCTGGCCAGTGCAATCTTTTTAAATCCATGGTTCATGCTCAGTTTATAACCGTAGTATACATTTTCCACACTGTGTTCAGCTTTGAGTTCTTCGAATATAACAGAGTCTGGTATTCCAATCGCCTTTGCATAAAGACCCATGATCTTAGCTTCATAATAGGGTGTATATACTGAACTGCCCGAAAACATAATATGCCTCGTGATCCCCTTTTCATAAAGATGTTTCGCCCAATATACACGGCCTTTCATAATGGTATCCCATTTGTGATCCCGGTAAGGCACACCCGGAACAATGATAACATCATAAGTAGTCCTTTGAGCCTGTTCATAAAACACTTTACAGTTCTTTTGGGAAAATCCGAATAACGAAACTATTGGAAAAATGATTTTAAAAAGAAATGATCCCATGTATGCTTTTTCTGATTTCTGAAACTGTATTACCTGGCCTCATTTTGAGTTTTGATGCTGAAGAAATAGGCAAGCCCTCCGGCTATGAGAAAATTTATTGCACCGGTCACGCTTTCTAATCTGTTTTCAAACATCGGGAACGGCATTTCTTTAATGCATTTATCAGCATAGTTGAGCACTGTAATAGTGATCATAAAATTCCAGCTAATGGAAAGAATCATAATCACAATTGCAGAAGTTTTCTCATGTCCCGTCATTTCCGCATTTCCTCCTGAAACAGATGAATTAAAAAAACAACCAAACATTACAGCGAGGTGAACAGTATATATACCGACAATTTTGGTCAACAGGGTTGTAAATTCATCAGGAGTAAGTTTATATTCTATATAGTTGTCAGCCAATCCCATGTTAAGAAGCATTGCAGACAGGAATAAGGAAAACAAAATTATTTGTACGGTTTTTCTTTTAAACATAGTAGTTATTTTTCAGGTGATTATCGGATTGTTTTTTTTGTTTTATTTCCAGGGTTAAACAAATTTGTAAAGGATGTAGAAAATTCAATTACCTTCTGACATTTATTTATAATTAATTTTTAATCTGTAGAAACGATGCCGTGGTTCAATCGCCAAAAAAATCTCTTTTAATTTCCCTGCATAACCCGCTTAACTCCGGGAAAATTAATGTTTCGCTTATACCCGAAACAGATAATTCCCTCCGTATTCTGTCAATATTGTTTTTAGGAATAATTATTTGCTTCAGGCAATCCTTCACCTTTTTTTTCCGTTTGATTATTTTGTCGAGCGCTCCTTTTTCAGTGCCGTGAATTGTAAATACGCCCCGCTGTGCCACAATGCGTGAACTCGCGTGTACGGGGGTGATTGCAATGGGCAATTTCCCTTTCAGTTTACTTCCTCGCAGTAAAGGCCTGTGATGTATTGCCTTTGCGTCATCAGCTGCAAAAAGATCATATTTATCAAAGGTTTGATAGTTCAGCCACCACGGGCTCATTACCCAAACACATCCATCAACATCACCCATGTTATCCCTTACCGCAAAATACAGCGCAATAAGTGAGCTCTCTGTCCAATCCAGTAATCTTGTTCTTAAACCATAATGCTGCATAAGGAATAACCACTCCCAATCAGTTGAAGGCTGACGTTCAAGGTAAGTGGGCGCCCTCAGTTTAAAGGTTTCCATAAGTTGCGCTTCACTATAATATTCATCGCCCATTCCGGGGGCATCATCCTCAAGGCGATGCAACCCGGGTTTAAGTTCCCAATCTTTATTCGCATGGCCCCGAAACCATAGTTGAAGATACCAGTTGACATTTTTTGGTGTCCATTCCTCCGTCAGCTCTTCAATGAGTGAAATAAATTCGGATAGGCTTCTTGCTTCAGTATTATTCATTGCAATTATTTAAAAAACATAATTAAATTATTGACAAAATTAATTACCGCCATTGGTTGTGTCCGCTCAACCATTGCAATTATATAATTTTATTCTTTGTAATATATCATGTCGTCTCATTGTCAGTCGAAGATAAAAATAAACTTTTCCAAAATATTACATATTTGAGCTACCAAAGTTTCCGAGTCCCGAAAACGGAGACTCGGAAAGTACCAAAAAAACTGAAGATAAAATTGCCGGAATTAAATAATTTCACTTATCCGATCCTCGTCTCATGCGCGCAGGCAGATGCTTCATACGATGACCAAAGGGAGACGAGGATCGGAAGGGGGAAATGATTGATATGTATTTTGCAGAGCTGTAAAAATTCATTTTGAATTATAAAGTGCGGTATCAATTTTATGCTTCAGGGCTCGCGAAGCGAAGACCCTGAGGAGACATAAGATTTTTAAAAATGTAACTTATTTCAGGACGATACAATTCATTTTAAGTTAGTCCAATCGGGACCATCGGATGCGGGTCCTTTCCTGGGATTTGAACCAATGTTATTGTAAATTTTAATAAAAAAACAAGATGTACGACATACCATTTCACACCAAAATTTTGCTGCTCCTTTTTTATTTCTACATTTGTTTTTGCAGTTGCATACATCTTTAATGACCGGTGTTAATGACAAAATATCAACCGTTGATAGTGATGCAAGTCCAATTGTTAATTCGGTTTGCGTGGTGCTGATATTTATTGCTGAATAAATTTTGCAGGCTGCACCCTTGGCCGAAGAAACACTGTACGACAGGCTTTTAGGGTTTTCAATAATTAAAATTATTTTGTATTCAATTACTTTAAAATTTTCCTTACCCTGCCAGTTTAACAACGTTAATGCAAACCCTGCATCGGAAGACAATACATTTACTTCTACTTCCGGCTCTTCAATTGGAACAATCGTGTCTTGCTTAGTTATTTTAATCACTTTGGCGACCGGGTTAACCAGGGCTTTTCTAACGGGAATCAATGCCAAATCCCTGAAATCTTTGATCCAATTAAATGGCATGTAATTATCATATTCGCCATCATAAATATGTTCAGATGACTGGGCATACTGATGGCCGGGATAAAAGGAAAATGCAAAACCAAATCCTGCACCATAAGCATGACTGGTTAATGCATTAGCATAAAATGGAGAAGGCGAATTCTTTAAATTAAGCGTACAAAGTGTTTCAACAACTTCTCCCCCGGCTGGTATTAAGGTATTCAACGGGAGATGGGTGACCGGGTTAACAACAGGTATTTTTGCAGTAGTAATTTCATTCACCAAATAACGATTGATGTTTTTCTGCAAAATTCTTTTGGATGGCTGTTCAATGAAAATTAAATCCTCGCCTGCTTCAGTATCAGTATAATTTTCAGTAATATTCAATCTTCTTAAACGAAGTTTAATAGTTTGTAATTCTGCCTCGGTAAAACCCGGTACAGGTTGAAAATATAAATCCCTTTTTGCACCGGCTTCTATTTTACCGACATCGAATATAATATCTTCTCTTGGCTGAATTCCAAGTATACTATCTATTGAACTAAGTCCCGGGTTATTAAATTCATCCGAAACAGCCGCACCGGCAACCACAGCTAATATACCTCCTTTATGAACCCATGTTTTTATTATAGCAGCACAATCAGCAGGCAGGTTAGGATCTGTTAAATACAATACTTTGTAATCTCTTATTTCGAGGCGGTTTTGCAGTATATCTATTTCGTCAATATAGTCGACTGAATATCCGGCATGACAAAGTGCATGGTGCAGATTACTCCGTTCTACCTGGTACATTTGATATTCTCTGGAACCACAATTATAAAAATCACTGCATTTAGTAACCAGGATGCAGATTTTACCACGCGAGGGCCTGCCGGGATATAAAACATTCTCCGCATTACCGATCATCGAATTAATTTCTGCAATTTTCGGGTAGCAGGACTTATAATCGGACCATGCATTTGTATTAACCGGAGCAGGACCAAACATAAAATAATCTACCTGTTTTGATCCCTTTCCCAGGAATGACATTACTCTATACTGCCATTCATCAGGATTTTTCTTCCCATTAAATGGAATAGTATAAAGGCCAAAATTACCCGGGCTTCCTGGTAAAGGATCGGATGGCCAAACAGTTTCACCAGGACCTGGTAAACCATTCATAGCGGCTGAACGCATCATATCTCCATAAAAAGACATGCGCGGCAAAAAAATACCCCCCATGCCCCAATCTTCAAACCAAAGTGCAATGCAATTATGTCCCTGCTGTGAAAGAGTTTTATTAATCCTGCCATTATTAAAATAATCGTAAAACATATTTGCACCGTCCCATGAAAGATCTTCATTGCCACCAAAAGGAGAGAAAAGATTTCCCTGGTAAACAGCATCAAAATAATTATTCTGATTTGTATCAATATTAAATTTCAGGTTAGTGCCATACTTTTTATTTATTTCTGTTGTTATTGCCCCGGCAAATTGTATCAGGGCATTAGAAGGTTCGTTTAAGAAAAAAATCATGGTGTAATAAAACAGCCTTTGCTGTTCAATAACGGCTACGGGGTTTATGTACCTGTTACCCACCCCTGCTCCAACCGGTTTAACATCCTGCCATTGTGTTTTGCCCCAATAATTGGAATCAGGATTGATTGTTTTTAAATATTGAAGATAACTATTACGAAAGGAAGAAACTGATAATCCATTTCTATTTAAAAAAGTTTGAATTTCCGGGTGTAATGAGTTGTTATCTTCATAACTCAAAGCCTTAAATAATTCGCTTAAAAACCAAGCCGGTTCATCTTTCAATTTCATATCAACCAGGTAACAAACATTATCCTGGCTCTGATAATCAGTAAGGCTTCGCAGAATATCCTTTTGCACCCAATCTATAACATTTGATTTTCCTGCAGCTGTAACATAAAAATCCATTAACGTTAAATTGGCTGCAAAATAAGCTACACTTGATGGGGTGCTTAAATTATATATCCAGTAATAGGGAGTATTCCAAAAATATTCACTTGCCGCAGACTGGCGTTTTGTAATACCATTATTATTCAATATTTTGTTTACATCGATTGTTTTCATTCCTGCCGGCATGGTTCCATTAACAAAATGCCAATGTTCCGGTATGGCTGTATTAAAACCCAGGTTATTTAATGTTTGAGAAAGAATTTCCAAACGTTTGTCTTTTTGATTACCAACATTATTGTATGGAATGTTATATGGATTCTGAAGGTTTACCGCATTGATAGTAAATTTTTGGGGTTTATTAATTACCAATGGCACTCCGGGAGAAGATTCAGACCACGATTTATAATCTCCATATCTCTGATCAATTGTCTTCAACTCATATTCATAATGAAGTGACGGAAGAAATATTTTTTTACTTACTAAAACAAAATAAGCACGGTTTGAAGGCAACTCCTGTTTAAAATCTTCGATATTAATTACCAGGTTTAAACTGGCGCTATCTATATTAACAGAAACGTTAACAGAAACAGGCGGTGATAAACTGGATAAATCTGTTTCACCGGCAAAATCAACACAAAAATAATATCCAACATTTAATTCAGCAAATTCAGCAATTAAGAAAGAAAATCCACCGGGAATTTCCGGAACCGAAATAAATTCTCCTGAAATATGCCATGATAACTTTAATGTATGTGGTAACGGGTCAATACCTGTCGGGTTAAATTGAATGATTGCTGTCTGGCTCATAAGGGTAAAATCTTTTAATTAGTTATTTAGAACAAAGGATGTTTATCAGAGTCAAAAGTAAGCTAAGTTTTGAGCTGACCAAATAAATATTAAAACACAATGAGATGAACATTCATGCTTAATTAAATTAAGGAAGGTGTAGTCGAACCTGAGACAGAAGGGGCCTTTGTATTTCTGACTCAACCGTTAGTTAGGAAACAATTGGGGGCTGAAAAGGCTTCAACCTGGAAAAACTGAATATAAAATTGCCGGAGTTAAATAATTTCACTTATCCGATCCTCGTCTCATGCGCGCAGGCAGACGCTTCAGGCAATGACCAAAGGGAGACGAGTACGGAAGGGGGGATTCTATTCCCGGGCAGGAAGAAAGGTATTGATCTTTAAAAAATAGCATCATCCTGCTGACGGTTATTTTTCCTTAACGTTGCTGCAATGATTTTCTCCTAATAACAGCACTCGCTATCGCAAAGAGAAATACTGCAACGCTGACCAGGAAGAGCTTCACAGAAAGAAAGCTGGGGACCCTCGTCCATGCAGCATTGTCAATACCATCATGGGCTGTAACGGTGCAGATGATACCGCAAGCCACTGCAACCAGCGTGATAATGTAATGGCTCATTCCCAGCCTGTCAGAAATGGGTCTTTTCACTTTTTCCATCAGCAGGTAAATAATGCTGATCACCAACATCACCCCTGCCATGGAGCTGAACATAGTGGTAAGATGCGGACGCAGAGGCATAAGGACTGATGGGTTCACAAATACTCCGAAGATCAACGCCATAATTCCTCCAAAGGAGGCAAGGAGTAAAAAGAGATTGCGTGGTTTGAGCTGCATGTATTTATTGTTTTAAACAAAGATAACATGTTTCATTTAAAGAGGTATTTTTCTCTATCCCCGTCCCCTATGCACCAGATGGGCTGAAAGCGAGGACGATTGGGGGTCCTGCCATTATCTATCCCTGACTGTCGCAGGCAGGCTCGTTCTTCCACTCTCAGGTCAGCCCGAAAGACTTAGAAAAAATAAATAAATGATTTCCTGTTCAGCACTATTCTCAAGCCACTCGTCAGTCTTGAAGCAGAAAAAAGTTTTCTTTTCATAAATAAGGTGTGGATAGTTTGATTATTTTTTCTGGATATCACTTCTTACAAAGTGAATATCCTACAATCCTTCCCTTGTCATCATATTCCAATTTGATCTGCCTCTCATTACCCAATGAAACATTATTAACATTTCCAGATGAATCATATTTGTAATTCAATTGCAATCCATTCGGACATTTAATCTGGCTTGGTAAATCTTCCTGCTGACCTGTGTTATATGCAATTTCCATTTGACCGCCATCAAACTGAGTGACTCGATGCAGGTTGCCTGAATTAAACTCAAATGCAGATTGCTTTTCTCCATCACGACCTGCTTTTTTGACGATCAGCTTTGATAAAGCTCCCGTTGAATCATAAGTACATTGTTCTTTATCCCAGGATGAATTAACCGATGTAATCTGGCCTTTATCATTGCGTGAAAACTCATAGCCATAATTATTGCTGTCACGCACTGAAATGAATTTGGACATTTCACCTTTATTGTCATACACGATAACCACTTTTTGACCGGTATAATCTGAAATTTCAACAGGCTTCCCTGTAACATCAAACTCCATATTGCTCCATGTCTTGGAGCGATCTCCTGATCCCGCAGGTGCAATGGTCACACTTTTAGTTAAACCGTCTTCATCATAGTGCGGAACAAATTTGCTGGTTGCAGTTTCAACAGATTCTATATTACCAAATGATGACCATTGCTGTTTGAATAGGGGTAGGTTATTAGCGTCTAATTGAGTTAAACGACCGGCATTGTCATAAATTCCGGTTAGAGTCGGTTGATTCGTTGTTTCAATAGTTCGTTTTGTTTTATCCGGTGATTCAGTGATGGTTGTTTTGGTGCTGTCAGGTGTAGTGATCTGGATGGAAGTGCTGCCATCTGAAGGATAGGTCCATGTTACCTTTGTGCCATCATCGTATTTGCCCGTCAAAGGTCTGCATGAGGGATCATAACTTACTATTGAATTTTCAGAAGCGTTTTTAGGCTGACTTATTTTTAATGTAGTTGTTCCCCCTGCAGTTGATAATTGATAATCGGTTTTTTTATTATCCTTATCATATTCAGCAATTAACTGACCGTTGCTATTGTATTCGTATCTGCGTACAATTGTTTTATCAGCCCTATTACCGGAAGAATTGGGTGATGCTGTCCGGCTTACTTCTGCTACAAGATTACCTTTATAGGTATAACCGGTTTTACCCTGTGCGGAAATTACTTCGCTTAATTTTCCGGATGAATCATATTCATAGCTGACTGTTTTTACTTCACCCATTTCATTCTTACCTGAAGCGCTCATCACCCGGTTCAAATTATCATACTTAAGATCGATTGTTGCCATTTTAGCTTTACCATAAAGTCCTACAATCTGATTTACATTTCCGTACCCGTCTCTGAGATATATAGTGCGGAAACCATCTTTTTCCGTTGCAATAAGATCTCCGTCTTTTGTAAAATGCCATGATCCTCCGTCTTTGCTGATTATTTCATAAGTTGTGTCGCTAAGGAAATTTGTTTTGAAAAAGCTGAGACCAAAGAAATTGCAATCAGCATCAGGAACGAGAAGTTTAGATTTAAGAGCCGGTACTTCTTTTACTTCTGAAAATTTCGCATAGATGCTGTTTAAAGGTGTGAGAAGTTCAAAGCCGGGCATGTAGGAAGTATTATCTTCCGAACGATCAACAGGAATTTTAATTTTTTCCAAATAAGGAAGATTCATGGTCCACGCCTTTCCCCAAACATCTTCTGGATTAAAAAATGAATTGAAATTGCGTGACAAGCTGATATCTTTTCCTCCTGAAATGGGTACAATTAAATCTGTTTCTTCAATTCTGCAGGGCGCCAAGGCCTGGGTTGCCGCTCCCGGCATTTGTGTGGTCACAAAAGATTGATCTTCGATTTCAATTTTTTTGATTTGAAGTGGAATGTCCTGGGGATTAAAATCATGTATGGCTGTTGACAGTGCCATTACCTGTTTAAGCTTTTGTTCACCATTTTTTTGTTCTTCTTCCCGCAATTTTTCAAGATCAGCATGAGATTTAATTTGTTTAACCTGGTTATTCGGTGCGGACAATTGAACACCCCCAAACATGATCATACGATTCCGAACTACATTTATTGGAGGCGTCTTTTTTTCAAACTCTACCGGTACAACTCTATAGTCTCTCATCCAAAAGGGCATTGGAACTTTCTCATCACGCATTTTCTCTGCAAGAGCGCTGATAATAGCCATCTTTTTCAGTTCAATAAAAACTGGTACGGGATCTTTTAATCCGCATTCTGATGGAGGAATAAGAAACTGTTCTTTTGCAATTAAGTCATAATTCTTAGTAAACCATTCGATAAACTTTTTTGCACCATTAGAAGGAACACCTTTCGGATTATTAACCAATTTTCCTTTCTGCCACTTCATTACCTGAGTTTTAACTTTCAGCGGAACATCTAATATTGTGAGGTTACAATTGCTGGCTGTAAACTCATCTACTTCAGCCGGAACTATCCAAAACCTTTCCCATTTATCTGATGAGTCGGCACCATTCGTAGTATCAGGAGAAAAAAGAGCATTTAAGATATCGCTGTATCCGGGCACATTACTTGTGAATTCATTTTGAGTGATATTATCCTTGCCAAACATATATGTCTTCATTAATCTGTCTGCTTCGTAAAGCACCCAGCCAACATAAGTGTTTTCAGTTGCTTCTCCATGCCTGATGTTCATATCACGTTGCCTTGGTTCAATTGTATCCGGATCAATGCTGACATACGGAGCTTCACCATGCTGGTAAACCGAACGGAAAACTGTTACAATATCATCAATACGCAAAGGCGGCAAATTAACCTGATCACCCTTTTTACTTAACAGAACAAGGTTATTGTTTGCATCAAGTGATAGACCTTCAATTTGACCAATTCCATTAAGTGCTTGCCCTGAACCACCAAGATAGACACCGCCAACAGTGGAAGGAATTTCATCCCCATATACAGGCTTAGCAATAAAATCATCTATTGATTTTAATATATCAGAAGATGTATTTACAACCCAATCCAATGGTCCTTTATTTTGAGAATTACTTTCCTTAAATTCAGTTATGAATTTATTCCATAGGACTTTCGTCTTATCGGAAAAGGAAGCCTCAGAATTAAAAGGTATTTTTTCTTTCTGTACTTTAAAGTTAGGATTTTGAACAGTATATTCTTCTGTATATTTTTTAGTAAGATCACCATTGGCATTCCGGCCAGAGAAGAGAGCTCTATTCGGAGCTCCATTTTTGTAATTATAATCATCATCAGGTCGCCATAGATCTATTATGCGATTATAAGCTTGATGATTTACAGGTTCAAGAGCATTAAAGTAATGTTTGATGAGATCATTACCATCAGAACGTTTAATTGGAGAAATCTCCTTAATCAAAACCGGGTTCCAATATTTTAAATTTAAATTACGCAATTCATTATCAACTAGAGTCTGCCATTGATCACATCTCAAATAATTAGGATTTGGATTATTTGGATAATTTTTATTCCATTGATCAATTTGAAGACGCTTCATTGCGTAGTCAATTTTCAACAATTCTCTCTCAGCAGCTTTACTAATGGTTTCCGGCCCTTTTCCATTCCTGTCAATAAAATTAACTGGATCACTTCCGCAATATGCATACATTGAAAAATCCTTTTGAGAGTCTGACGGAATTCTTGGTTTTGGTTCTACTTGCATAAAACGCCCGGTATGTGGCTCGTAAGAACGTGCCTGTGTTAGGTATAGTTTCGATTGTGAATCATAAATCAATCCTGCAAAGCCTGGAGTTAGGACATTTGCATTTGCATTTAAATTTTTAATTATACCGAATGAATCGTAGTCATAATGCTGTTTCAATTTAACTTTTGAATCTGTTGTAATACGCGCTGAGCCAAGTTGATCAGACAAAATATATTCAGGAATGCCATTATTAATAATGATTAATGGTGTATTCCGATCCCATATAATTAAACTTTTTCCTTCAGCATTGTCCATTACCAAAGGTTGCCAGTAATCTGTTAAAGGGTTTGAAATAAATTTTGTTTTTTCACCATTAGATTGCCGTTCAATCAAGTTGCCATTACCATCATATTTGTAAGAAACTGTATTGTTAACACCGATTAATTGACAATCCTGGTTGTATTGGTAATTCATTTTCGAATCACCAAAAACAATGGAGTTCAAATTACCTGCAGCATCGTGCGTGGCTTCTTTTCCGTTGAAACTTGTCAGCCTTCCTGCCCAGTCGTATTTACATTCCTGGCTAATGCCACCGGGCATTATTGCTTTAGTGCGGTTGCCCACCAAATCATATTCATATTTATATTCGTTACCGGGCTGTTCCACTACATGTGTTAACCTTGAAACATTATCATACTCGTAACGGATAATTTTTTGTCCGGTTTGCGTTTTTTCTTTGATGGCTTCAATTAATCCGTCCTGTCGGTATTGGTAAGTGTATTCTGCTAAAAGATAATTACCGGGGTCAAGATGTCTTGTTCTTAATTGCTGTCCGTTTGCATCAAACTTCCAATTTGTTTTTACTCCGTTTGGCAACTTGCGTTCAACTTCTCCATCACCGGTATAATACTCATAAGTTATTTTCCCTGCAGGAGTATTTATTACAGATAAGCGACCAAGAAAATCATAAGTGTAAGTGACATTATAAAAAACTCCAACCATTACACTGGTTATTCTGCCTTCTGTATCATATTTATATTGCAGCGCAGGTTCTCCTTCGCGGTTAATGCTCATTAAATGTCTGAAGGCATCGTACTGGTAGTTCACCACACCAACTCCATCCTGCATAGATGTAAGAAGGTCGCGATCATTGTATTCAAACTTTGTGCTTCCTTCCGCATTTGTTTTTGTAACAATTGTTTTTCCTGGTGCATCATTAGAATAGGTAAAGGAAGTTACTTTTCCGGCAGGATCAATCAATTTTGAAAGGCGGTCTTTATCATCAAATTTTCGCTGCCATGAAATTTTTTCAGTGGCATCAGCTGTGGTCTGCGATTGTGAAAATCCTTTTTGTGAAATTACAAATTGAAAAAATATAAAAGCAAAAAGAATAAACGCTTTAAAAATATGGAAGGTTTTTTTGTTTTTCATTTTGATCCTCCTTTTTGAATTAGATTATCTTGTTAAAGTTTGAAGTATAAATAATTACAGATATAGCCACTTAATTCTCCTCCCCCTAAATTGGACTGGTATGGAAAATACATTTTGCACTCCCCGCTTTCAAGACACAATGCATTAGTGCATTTGAATTTTTTATCAAAGAAAACAGCAAAATCATAAAAGGAGACAGGATAATTTGAAATCCCGAAAGCAAGGAATTTTTCATTCTTGCTATTGGTAAAAATTCCCACACCGCAACGTATGTTTTTATTCTGCGAATTTTGATTGAACTGAGGATTTATAGAGCCATTATTCAAAAGCATAGGTCCTGATTGAATACCTAATCTTACATTTTGATAATTGCTGATTTGTGATGATTCACATAAAATCACATCATCTTGCGTAAAAAGAAGCGCCCCGTTTGGCTTCAAAAAGAAATTGCCGGTTCCGTCATTCAAGTTTGCAGGTTGTATTTCCTGTGCGTCTTTTGCAAAGTATCCAACCGGCTTGCAGGTGGTATCACTGATGCAGGCATTTATGAGGAAGAAAGAAGAGTCGCTATTAAATAAATTGGTTAAAAATGCGTCATGTAAAATACCATTATCATTTTGAAGAATATCGAATTTCTTTACTGTTTCAGAATCAATTTTAACTACTACTGCATTGTAGCTGTATCCGTTAAAAGGGTAATTGGAATATGTTTCTACCTGTGCTTTGATTAAAGTACTGCATGTAAAACAAATAAGGGTTAAAAATAGTTTTTTCATATCATTATTTTCTCGAAACAGAAATCATAGGACCGAAATTTCCCCCGGTAACATGCGGATTTACATCCTTTAAATACATTAATGAAATTGCACCATCAAGAAACAAGGCATCCTTACAATTGAAAATGTCTCTGAATGATGATGCGAAGTCATAAAAATTGGATGGATCAAGCGTAATAGCGAATACTATTTTATTATCGCTGATTTTTCCAACTCCGCTCCGGATTTTTTCATTATGAGAATTGGGAAGAAATTTATCGTGCATCTTTCCGTTTATTAAAAGCATCGGACCCGACTGTGTTGCAATTTTTGCTTTTATTTTCTTTCCCCCGAATATTTTAAGGAAATCTTCAGTAGTTTCAATATAGGGTACATTGCATGAATCAATAAAAAACACTCCGTTAGGAGAAAGATAAAAATTTTCATCCGTATTTCTTTTTGTTGTGTCCAGCTCATATTGTATAGTGGTGTCTTCTTCCAAATAAAGTCCTTCGGGTTCATTAGTTGGCGTATACATTCCGGCATTTGTGATCATTAGCGGATCAATTTTTTTGCCTTTCAGGTACTCATGCACAGCACCTAAAGAATAAAAATTTTGCTTTTCTTTTTTAAAGAGATGCATTCTTATTTCATCGCTGTCAAGGTCCGCAACAAACAGGTCGTATCTTATATTACAAAAATTAAAATGCAGGCTTCCTCTTGCTTTAGATGTAAAATCTTTAACTTTTTTTAAACTGCTTTCAAGGGGGGGAGTACTTTTTAAGGCCTCAGCTTCCAGGCTTTCAATGTCTTTTTGTAAGTAATTATTTTGTTTTTTTATGGAAGAAATACTCGCTTTAATTATGACAACCAGGGAATCATACTTTTTCTGTTCATACTTTTTCTGGCGGCTCTCGAGATCCTGAATTAAGTCTTTTGATTCGACTATCTGTGCATTTTTGTCTCTTATCTTATTTTCCAGTGACTGCCTAACAGATTTGGCGGAGCAATATTCATTAATTAGTGTCTGCAATGTATCCGTATGCACTTTAACAATCACACTATCTTTTTTATTTTGATTTGAATTAACCTGTCTGACAACAAGATTAAAAGTTCCAAAAGATATGAGACATGATGCTGAAACAAGCAACAGGATAACTAACAGTTTTCTTTTTACCATCAGACTTTAGGTTTTTAGATTAGATTTTAAATTAAGGATTTCAATTTTAATCTCCTGTTTTTATTTATGTTTTAAAACAATAATGCCGCTTAATTCCTGTAGCAGCGTTGTGATAAATTTAGAAATACTTTCAAGTTTCATTAAATTTGCGCTTCCAAATTCTAAACTTCATTTTTCATTTATCCTGGCTTTCACAACTTTAAGATCCGTCCGGTAATTGGATTCAGATAAGCTGATTTCATTTTTAAAATAATAAGTTGCATAAGAATAAATAATCTTTAGAAAAACATCCTGGTTAGTCGCTTTTTTTATTACTGTCCTGAAAATAGTACGCTTTGCTTCCTTAAGTGTATCCTCGGATATACCTTCGGGATATTCTTTGTCCAAAGTAGGTAATGCAATTGAAGGTTGCTGCGTATGCTGTTTCTTCCTGGTTTCTTGGAGTTCAAATTCTTCTTTAGCTTTGGCCTTAGCCTTCACTACAGAGTCCTCGTATGCTTTTGCTATGGCAGCCTTTCTTGCTTCTTCTTCCTGTTTTGCTTTAATTTTTTGAATCGAGTCCTGTTGTGCTTTTTCCCGGGCAAACCGCCTCGCTTCCTCTTCTTCCTTTGCTTTTACCTTTGCAATGGAATCCTGTTTTGTTTTTTCAATGACTGCTAATCTGTTTTTTTCTTCTGCCTGTGCTTTTGCAATTGAATCAGCAATAAATTTCAAGTGGGCGATTTCTTCCGCTTTCGCTCTTATAACAGAATCTTTCCTGGCCTGTTCAAACACAGCTAACCTAATTTTTTCGTCTGCCTGAACTTTGGCGATTGAATCTTCAATAAATTTCATTCGGATTATTTCCACAGCCTTTGCTTTTGCTATAGAATCCTGTTTTGCTTTTTCAAGTTGAGCTAATCTTATTTTTTCTTCAGCCAGAACTTTTGCAATTGAATCGGCAACAAATTTTGCACGAATGTCAGCCTGAACTTTGGCAATTGAATCTTGCCGTGCTTTTTCTAAAGCATCCATCCTGGCTTTTACTGCTGCTTCATTCTTTACAATAACATTGAATCTGCATACTGAACTGTTATTTGATTTATCAGTCGCCTTAAATGTAAGCTGAGAAGTTCCGATTGGAAATTCTGAACCTGATGAAAGCCCATTTATTAATTTAATGTCAACGGCAGAACAATTATCAGTTGCAGGTGGTAATTCATAATCGTATTTTATACTATTTTGCCCTATATCAGAAATTGAAAGCGTTATGTCTTTACTGCAATTGATAACCGGGGGCTCTTTATCAAGTACTGCTATTTTTGAACTGCATGTTTTTTTATAACCTGAATTGCTTTCGGCCGCAAAGACTATGCTTGAAACACCAACCGGAAATGGAGAGCCACTTAATAAACCCTCTAGCTGTATTAACGATGCAGATCCGCAATTAACCTTAAATTCCGGTTTAGGATAGTTAACAATTTCATAGCATTTACCTTTTTCAGTTTTAGTAGTTATATTATCCGGGCAAGTTAAGGTGAACTCATCATCCAATGATAATTTTGAAGTTTCATTATAAAGTTTTGAAATTTCGCTTTCGCTCAATGGAGCATTATAAATTCTTAAATCATCCAGTGAGCCGCCAAAAAACTCCAGGCTTCCCGGTATGTCCTTGCCAATGTGTAAAGGCTCAGTATTGGGAGTTAAAGGGTTGTTATACGCGAATTCCCAAATCTTAATATTGTTCAGGTACGTTCTTACAAAGCTTCCATCATAAACAAGTGCATAAAAACTCCACTTGCCAAATTCAAATTTATGTTGAGTAAAATTATTATCGAATTCTGTAAATAAAGTATTGATTGAAATAGTGCTCTGATAAGCCGATTGAAATATTTGAACGCGGTACTGAGGATTATCAATGGTTTCGAACGATTGATCTCCTTTACAGATTAAGGTCAGCCATTTATCTCTATTGAGTAAAGAAACATCATCAATCTTAAACCAACATGTGGCAGAGAACGTCTGAACCGGAGATTGCAATGAACTTGAATTAGGCACTTCGATATAGCCATCAGTACCGTTAAATTTTAATGCACCACAGGGATTTCCAAACCTGTCGGGAGTTCGTGTAACACCACCTATTATTTTTCCATCATTTTTGTTTACGCTGATATCAGATGCGTTATTATCAAAAGGATAATGGGCAATAAGGTTCTGGGACAATAAATCATTTTTATTGCAGATAATAAGAACAATCCAAAACAATGCAAATTTCCTGATCAAAACACTATTTATTCATAATAATAAACTAACAGATTTGCTGCATCATTTAATGTGCGGGTACCCTGAATTGTATTATCAATTTCTCCATTCTCATCATAAAGAAAAAAGACATCCTGGTCACCCGGATCCAGGTTAATCATAAATGTCACCTTCATATTTTTATATGAGTTTAGGAACTCTAAAGTTCGTCTTGTACCCTCAAAAAGTGAAGTAGGGGAAGGAGCATGAACTATTGCATGAACAATTTCATTTCCTTCATTTCCGACTGCCAAAAATCTTCGTTCTCGTGGAGTTTTTACAACATCATTGATGACAAGTTTATCTTTATAAACCAATAAATGAGTTTGAAATACAGTTGCATATTCTTTTTCAGCCCAATCAAGAAACATCTTCCGGTCGAAGGCTGAATTACGAATGTCGAATTTTTTGCCTTCAGGGATATTTGAACCTTGTAACGTCAAATCAGCATTATCAAGGTTTGATGCCACAACTCCACCTGTAGCATAAACTATTACAAGCCCATCAAAATCTTTAAGAGCACGATTTACAATTTTGCCATTATCAATATTTAATCCAACAGGAGTTTGGGAATTATCTTTATACGCCCCGCTGGAAAGACAAATAATATGTTTGCCCACTGACCATGTCGCATAACGATCTGGCACACTTGTACCATATTCATCTTTTGATGCAAAATACTTTACTTTTATTTTATTACCACAGGCACTTCTGCGCATATAAACAACCTTATACATTTCATCCTTATGCAAAACAGAAGTCCTTATAACATACTGCGGGTCATAATTAGACCATTGCAGAACTATCATGGGAAATGAACAAGTAATCCATAAAGCAAGTGATGGCAAAATAAATTTTTTCATTTTTTAAAGTGTTTTTTAATAATACAAATATATCCATAGCCTGTTATTAAAACTAAAACCAAAGATATGAACTTGAACATAATTGAAGTTCCAATCCAAAACCTGTTAATTAAGCGTGTCCAATTGGTATCAACAACATTTAATATAGCTTTTGTAAATAAATTGTTCCGATCGCCACAGTCAGCACCCAATTGACAACATCTCATCCTTAGATACCGGAATTTACAATTAAATTGTATTGAGTAATCTGCTTGATTTAATTTGTCTAACCGTTCTGATAAAACGCTGATCCAATAGTTAAAAACCGCATCATAAAGAAAAGCATATCTATCAGTGCAAATTGAACCTAAGTTAAACTTTTCAGTCCACCTTAATAAAAGATTCAGGGAATCTAAATTATTGGTTTCCCAAAAGTTTATCTTTTTTGTCAGCGCTATTGAGATTACCTCAAGATTATTTAATGAATCATGATTGATGGAATCCAATTGTGCCAAATCATTTCTTATGGATTGTACCTTTTTCCAATTGTCAGAGGAAAGATAAACTTCATAGGGAAAAGTTCTTTGAAGGTGGAAAGCTGAATCTGAAGGAAGTAATTTTAAAAGGGTTATGGAATTACCTTTTGAATCGAAAGATGGAAAAGTTTTAAAGAGGCAATTGTCATCATAACTGTATTTTGCAAGAAATAAAATAACAAAAAAGAACAAAATGAATGTTATAACAATTGAAATAAGAATATATTTAAGTAAGGTGCCCTTCATACGCTATTTCTAGTAAAACCAGTTTCGATTATAAATTAAAGACACAAGATAAGTTGCACGATAAAAATTGACAGAGTTAAAATCAAAGTCACGTTGAAGTGTATTTAAAGTAACATCAACTTGAATCTTTAATGCGCTTTGCCGCCAAAATGATATCCCCGCACCAACATTCCATTCTGAAAGATAATCATAATCATTAATGGAGAAAGAAGTGAGGTCATCAGGATAATTTCTTCTTAGTGTGTAAACGAGATCAAAGTTATTTCCCCGTTCATTTCTGTATTTGCGTGTATAGCTGCCAAATCGAATTCCTGCACTTAAGATCTCCTTATCTGTATCTTGATTGAAGGAGTATTTGGAGAGATAAGAGCTATTTGTGGTTAATGTTTTTTGATAGTGATTAGATTGAAAGCTGCGTTTCAATTTGAATAAAAATTTAACAGACTTGAAACCAAAAGCCAATTCGGATTCCAATTGAAACTTCTTATAATCAAAATGTTCTTCTTTTCGCTTAAATAAAGTATCTGCGGAATTGGATGAAAGAAATGAAGGCCAAAACCCAATTGAATAAGCTGAAATAAAACCCAGGCTTAAATAATCTTTCATAAATGGATAAAAAGGAATTTCTCCTTTTAATCCTAAACCATTTATCAGGATATTTACCAGGCTAATGGTTGAAGAATTACCATTACTACTTACCGAATGTTGTGCAATGGAAGGAAATTGCAACCATTCAAACCCCAGGCCCAATCCGATATGCAGAAATTTTTTGTATCTGCTTGAATATGTATAGTCCCAAATATGCCTTTTTCGGGGATCAATAAAAACTTCTGCACAACTTGTCTCGTTACAAAGACCTTTTGCCTTCACAAAATAACTTTTTGGGTTTCCTGTTCTCACTACCATGGATCTGCCTGTGCCAATCAGGTTACCGGTACTGCAAGAACCTTTATACCATAGCCATTGAGCATCCTTTCCTAAAGCCCCCCCATTTACAGTTAAGGTTATTTTTTTATGCCTGTAAATTTCATTTGGCTTTGTAATACTAACAGGGTTATCAGACTTTTCGTTAACAGTAATTCCAATTGAAACGCAGTTTGTATTGTTACAGGTACCTTCAGCCCGAACGAAATAAGTTGTTGAAATTTGAGGAGAAAATTCAGCAGATAAACCGGAAGCTACTGAAATCCCATCACAACTGCCTTTGTACCATTTCCATTCAGAACCATCAGAAAGTAGTCCTCCGACAACCTTTAATTTTATACTTTCTCCCTCGCAAATTGTAGTTGAGCCAATAGAAAAAACGGAAGTGGGGTCAATTGATTTCTCGTAAACTTTAATGCGGAGAAATGCACAATCAGTCATATTTAAGCTTCCTTCAGCTCTTACAAAATAAGTTGTGGTCTCAGTTGAATTAACTGTAATGGACTTACCTGTACCAATGCTTTTTCCATCACAGTCATTTGCATACCAAACCCAATTTGCTCCAAGGCCCAAACTTCCCCCTTCAACTCTAAGTATTGTTTTATCATTCTTGCAAACTTTTACATCTGCCTTTATGCCGGTTGGTTTTGTACTTCTTTTATCAACATATACTGTTGCCTGGGCACATTGCGTTATATTGTTTTTTCCTTCAGCTCTCACAAAATAAATTGTTGTATCTGTTGGTTCAACAGTTACAGAATCTCCCTTACCAATTTTACTATTGCCACATTGCTCCTTATACCAAATCCATTCTGCCCCTTCACCAAGCACACCGCCATTTACACTTAGTGTGGTTGATTGACCTAAAAAAATGAATTTATTACCTTCTATTGAAGATGGATCCAATGATTCAGGAATTTCCAAAAGTGTATTACTTTGCTCTAAACTATATGACACGCGGGCATCGTAATGGGGATTGACTATTTTAGAACTGGCAAAAAGAAAATCTGTAGATTCGATTGGATGTGTTGAGCCTTCAATTGCAGCGATATTAATAGACCGTTCCTGGCAGTATAATCTCCCTTCACAATCGAAATAAGTCATCTTCCAGGTTATATAAAAATTGTGCTTTCTAAAACCTGGTGCTATCTGGTATTCAAATTTGTGCGTAGGGGTCATGCCATTCCCGCAACTATCTTTTAATTGAGTTATTCTGATTTGCAACAAAAGATCATTTGCAGGGTTTGAATAGAGTGTGTCCCAATTGCCAATCGATACATTTTGGGAGAATCCAAAGGAACAAGCAACGAATAAAATAATATAAGTAAAAACGTATGCTTTCATAAGGTTCAGACTTTCTTTGAGTTTGTAATACTAGTGTATTAATTTATCGGATTATCTTTTCCGCATTTTTCAGAAACTATCAAGTCAGGATTCCAAATATCCAGTGACTTTTGTTTCGATTTCTTTGTAGTCCCTTTACAGAAGGTCATGAAGGGCTAAAATTAGTTATCCCTAAATATTTCTATCATTTTGGGTTCATTAATTTTTGGTTTAACAGCTGTTAGAATACCTTTGTCTATATCATCTTCTGCATCTAAGCAAAATTTCAAATTATCCACCTTTCCTGTCGCATACGTATCAATGATAAGCTTAAATGTGTTATCAGATTTAGAGTTTCCAGCGCTTAATGCATTTAAGGTTAGTAGATTAAGACCTATATTAAGATTTACATCAAAAGATGTATCTTTTGATGTAATCTCAGAGCCATTATTTATATATGTAAATTTTTTAATTATTATTACCTTATTTAATTCAATTGAAACAGCATCACTATCCCCTCTTTGGGTATCACATAAGTATATTCGAATTTTACTTTTTGTTGTATGTAATACTTTCAAATTTTCATCAACCTTTTTTTCTGAATACAGCCCATCATTATAAGTGCCGATATAAATCTTACTCTCCGTCTTACTATAAGCTAAACATGAAATAAAATCATTTTTAAACTGAGTATTGAGTTTCGTTTGGCCATTGGCTTTCATATTATAGGTAATAAGAAAGTCATTATTACTGACCATGTATATTGAATCTTTCTTAATAATTAACTCCTTGAGTTTTTGTAAGGTGTCAGTTCCAAAAGAGTAATATTCAATTTTACTTTTTTTTCTAATTGGAAGTTCGCAAAAAAGAGTCTTGTTATTGTTCAAAATTTGGTAACCAGTAAGCCAAATACTTTTATTTTCATTAATTAAAATGCTCGTTACTTCGTAGTTTTTAAATAACCTTTCTTTTTGTTCATATTTGGAATCAAAAATATATAATCCCTTTTCTGAAGCTATAAAAATAGTCCTAAGGCTATCCTCGGTTATTTCAATATCATTTATTCTTATTCCCGAAAAATCCTTAAGGATTTTTATAAGCCTTTTTTCTTCAAGTGTAGTTCCTTTAGAAAGAGTGTCAATAGGATTGCCGTCTGCCCTTCTTATTTTAAGTCCACTGCACGCAGTTCCTATCCAAAAATAACTTTTTGAATCAAAGCACATGCACTGGATATAATCTTTGCCTTTTCCATCTTCGCCTCGAACCTTTTTAACCGAACTTGGACTTGTTTGAATCGCAGGATTTTTATCAACCTTCAAAACAAAACCATCACTGGTTCCTATCCAAATATCTTCCCTGTTATCTACAGCAATAGTTGTTATTTCCATTTCTTCGAACCCATTTGGTAATTTATATTTGATAGCCACTGTATCAATAATCTTCCATAAACCTTCATTTATTGTTCCAATCCATTTTTCAGCATTCTTGTTAATAAAAATGCTGCTAATTTGCCCAGCAGGTAAGTAATTAAATTTCTCGTATTGCTGCGCTCTAATTATTAGACAATTTAATATCAAGCAAGAAAGGAAAATAAATGTTTTCATAAATCAGCGTAATTTAAAGTTATTGCGAGGTAAATCAATCCGTTGTTTTGGATTACTTCCTTTTTTCCCTTTAGTTGTTAAAGGTGTAACCTCGATTTTGAATGATGAATTCTTCTCTTCAATAATTTTAGTGATGTTTCTAATTTCAAAACTGAACTCTCCTTCACTGGAGTCGATTTCACCATGATCAATGGAGCCATTTTCTTCTTCATTTTTAAAGGTAACTTCATACTTATATTTATCAGCCAGCTCTGTATCTAATTTTCCTGTATTAAAGCTGACTATAATTTTTTTCAGATGTTTGGCCTTAACTAAATAAGAATTTAAACTGTCCAGAGGCAAAGGCGCTGTTATGCGTGGCCCGAAAATTAATTTGGCCAATTTCCTTTTCGGCCTTTGAAAGCCATCAATTCTAAATGTGCTTTCCAAAAGTTTGTCTTGCAATGCTTTTTTCTCTTCTTCACATTCTTTAAGAAGTTTAGTTGTGCTAGATAGAGAGTCATTGCACAGTTTTAGCTCTTTCTTTAGTTGATCAATAAGTGCATTTTTTTGTTCAATTAATTCCTTATTTTCTTCTATTATTATTTCTTTGAGTTTAATTTCCTTTTCCAGAAATTTATTTTTCTCTACTAGTTCTTCATTGGATTCCTGGCAAGTTTTTAGGTTGTTTTGCAACCGAATAATATTCTTCTGAATCTTAGATACTATAGAATTTAAATTACTGTAACTATCCCTGAGCCTTTTATTTTGTTCAATTAAACGTTGTTCATTCTTAACTTTGTCCGCATACATTTCATCTTTCTTGTCCACTTCAGCCTGATTATGAAGTTTAACCCAATTTAAAAGAGGATCAAGAATACTTTGTGAAAAAACTTTTCCGCTAGAAAAGTTAGCTAATAGAAAGAGCAACAGAAATCTGGTATATATTAATTTAAAAATTCGCATGTTTTTACTATTGATTAATTTCACTTAATAGTTACTCCTTTGATCAATATATTTCTGTTGTTCTTCCTTAAACCGAGAAATATTTTTTTCAGCTGACCATGTAAATGGGAAAGAATAGTAAGTAAGAATCTCATTATTATAACATTCATAATGCATTTTTATCAACTCAATATTTTCGCGTATTGAATCATTAGCCTGATAAGAATTAATTACTTCATCAAATTTTTTTATTTCAGAATTATATTCTATCAAATAGGATTCTCGTTCGTCCTTCCAGTTTGACTGTTTATATGGGATATATCCAAAGTATATTACAAGCAAAACGCCTATAATCGAAATAATTAAAGTGATAATTTTATATTTCATATGATCTTATTTTTTAACCTTCGCTCTCAGTTTGGTCCTTGACTCAGTTTCCTGTAAACGTTTAACTATAATTGATCTAATTTCTATCAATACATTCTATTCTCCTTACAATTTTCGCCATCGGTTGTGTCCCCACAACCGGTTTTTGTAATATGGAATTGTATTTTCATTGTCTGTTTTGTCCTTCGATCCGCCAGTCTCACCTATAAGCGATGGAGCATCACTTTTAATAATTATTTTTAAATTCATTTGCTTATTTTCAGAAATTCAAGTGCAGAACCTTATTCTACTATGTTATTTTTTGGTGACACAATGCGCCATATCTCAAGCACAACACCAACAAGCACACAAATTTCCCTCTCCTTTGGCGTTCGTTTGAAGCTTTAGTCTGCGCGAATGAAACGAGTATATTTTTCATCATTCCATTTGTTCTCTTTCGTTTTCTTCTATGCCGCCTTATTTTTGTTTTTTTTTCAATCCATTTAATGGAATTGAATCTGCTGTATATTCTTTATACTTCAACCATTTTTCAATTTTTCCACGGGATTTGTTGTAGTCTGATAGCACCGTGCCTAATGCGGCAATAGCCTCAGTGGTTTCCGTTTCCTTTAAATTTAAGATAGCCAGGGCGGATAGCTGGTATTGTTTTATTTCCTGTTTAACACGGTCATTTTTAATTTGCGGAAAAAATGAATTTAAATCATTTAAATGAGTTCTGATGGAACTAACCGAAAGATAGGTCGAATCACTTTTAATCTCAAATGAGATGAGAATGTTTTCTATATCCTTATTGGTAGTTGCAAAAGATAATCCGAATGTACTTTTTATTTTAGCTGTTGTACAGCAGGAACCGGTAACGAGGAACAATATTGCAAGATACAGGTTGTGTTTCATTATTTTACTTTTTTGCAGTATCTTTAATCGCAGCAGTCCGTCCCATTTTTTTTATAGAATTATTTAAATCGTTCAGAGCTTCCTTGTTTTCTTTCAGTCTTGAATTCAATGTATCAGCTTTTTTCTGAATGGTATCAACAAGTTTATCAATGTTTAAAACAGGAGAATTCTTTTGAGACAATTTGATATCGATGGGATTCGTAATATGCATCTTAATCGGTTGATTAATTAGCAAATTCAACAAGCCATTAATGGATTGACTAAAGCTATCTGAGACATTGATGTAGCTTTTCGATGAATCAGTTAAATTATTTGTAAATACCCGGCTGCTGTCTCCCAGCAATATATAAATCGAATTCCCTGAAATCTGCTCGGAGGGTCCATTCCTGCTGTCGTGAGGGTCAAAAAATCTTGACGAGTCAATAACAGTAACATTATTAGTAAATGAAAAAGGAACGGCAAATGATAAATTCCAGTTAGGTAATTGAAAAATGGATCCCGATTTTTCGGGATGAATATTTTCGGGAAGAACAATTTTTATCAACGGAATAAAAAGAACAGTTACCACTATGAATAATATTTGAATAACTCTACTTATTCTTCTCATTTCTGTTTGTTCCTTAAATTTATATTTTTCATCAAGCGACCTGATCATTACTATAAAAGTTAAAAGTATAATAAGCATTCCGGTAAATATAAATATACCCTTTCTTTGGGTGAGGTGGGCAATAGCGGTTTGATCAAGCTGAGCTTTTAAAAGTTCTGATTCAAATTTGTCTTTCAGGTAGTTCTTGAATAATTCCAATTTTGATCTTAATTGCTTAAGCGTATCCTGTGTCCATCCTTGCAAATCACGGTCGTTTGTATCAAGTTCACTAATTTGAAATGACCCTGGCTTATGCATCATGACCAGCATTTTTGAAAAGATTGAATCTCCTGCTAAAGCTGTATCATTTGACATCTTCAAATCAATCAGCTTGAGATAATAGTTAACCGTATTGGTGTCTTTTTTTATTGTCTGTAAGGATTTTGTTGACTTGAATAGTTTGTTATAATTTTCAACATTATTTATTTTGTTATCCCGGCTGACAAGGAAAAAAACTATGAGCAATGCCGCTAATATAAAACCTAAGAATCCCATGCCATAAGGAATATAAAATTTTGAAAGCTTAGATTCCGCTCTTTTCCCTTCAGAATGAGGCTTGGTTAAGTATTCATTTATTTTTTTATTATTCCAATATATGATTACTGGTGCAAAATAGAATCCGGCACAGATAAACGCAAAAAATGTATTTTGCTCTGCATTAATCACCAGGATAATAAATACAGAAATAATCCAGTGAATCGGGAAAAACAAAAACATGGCGCTAAATTGAACTATTGCAAAGAAACTTTTATTGGAATGCAATTCCGAATCATGATTCAGCTGTTCAGTATACCTGTAAAGATACCAGGCAAGAACTATGAAAGCTCCTGCGAAGACAAAAAAAGTCTTTGCTATTTCAGTATACTCATCTCCGTGTGTAAGGTGCAAAATAATATAAAGAATAATTACTCCTGTAACTCCAAAAAGAAAAAAAGTAAGATGCTTTCTTGATTTCTCGCCATCACTGTATTTTAGCTGGAATATAGTAAGTATGACAAGTGCACAAAACGGAATTGTAAAATAAAATATAGAAAATATTTTAAATATAATGGGGAAATGTTGATTGCCTGAAAGTGACACCATTTCAAAAAGTTGAGGAAGTAATATTCCTATGGCAGGCAATCCCAACATTACTCCGATTAAATATGGAATTAATTCTTTACCCAAATTCCAAAACTCTTTTGGTTTTTCCTCCTTATCTAAAGCTTTATCCCTCATTAATCTGGTAATTTAATTTTATTTCCTTATAAAGACTACTCTTTCATCGGGATCTTCAACCGTTATTTTCATTCTCTGTATCTGCAAAGTGTCCTCTCTTTCAGAGAAACTCCGCAGGTTTTTTTATTTTACAATTATCAATTTTTTGGACTCCACTTTTTGCACTTCCACCACCAAACAATAAAAATAATTTCCTGCATTAAGCAACGAAGCATCCACTTCAATCCTTTTCGCCCCTTTTTTAACATCAATAGTCATTAGGTCAGTTCCATTTTTTTGCCATTGTATGAGTCCACACACACGATGCTTGCTGCCTGTATGCATGTCACAAGAATGCATATTCTTAATTTTATTATTAGGAATATTTATTTTCCCTTATCTTCATTATCTCCCCTCTTTTCAGATTTCTTTACAATATCCACCTTCGGCAAATACCCCGTTTTAAGATAGCAATCCGTCTCATTTATAAATCCTGCATGTACCACCTTTTGCAACACCGAAGCGCTGTGTTGTTTTGTGGTGCTCATGGCTATTCCCATTGCTGTTGAAATTTCATCCAATGATTTTTGCTGCACCTTCATCGTATACACACATTTTTCTTTATCTGTCAGTTCTAATTTTTTTTCAATAATATTTTTATCTGGTACCGGTATATTACCCGAAGTGACCACCGCAGTAATTGCAGGGCACAAATGCTTATTTCCCTCCAGCACTTCAAAGATTCCTTTTTTAATAGATTTTTCATTCGTCCCTTCATAGATATATCCTTCTGCCTGTGTATGCATCAGTCCCGCAATATATTCAGGTTGCAGGCAGGATGCCAGGATAATAATTTTGCAATGCATGTACTCCAGCTTTATCTTATTTATCAGTGTTCCTGTTTCATTTCCATCCAGCTTATCGTCTATAATTACAGCATGAATCTCCTTTTCAGAAAGTTTTTTAAACAAATCCGCTCTTCCAATAGCTTTCTCTGTCTTCAGGAATCCTTTTGTCCTTGAGAAAAGGAATTCAAAAAAACAACAAAGAGCCGGTAACCGGTGGGCTATTAACAGCCGTGCAAGTGCTGCCATAAATACCAAACGTTTACCTCAAATTAATTTTGACTTTGCAGGATCTTCATTTCTGACAGGCTGCTCAATTAATTTTTCTTTTACTAACATTCAATCTTGCCGTGGCAAAACCAAACGCGCCTAACATTCCCAATAAGCGATTATTCTTTAACTATGTTCTCTCAACTATTCAGAGGGTCGTGAAAAACTCTGAGAAAAGGTACTGCGCGGGTGCGCTGTGTGAATTCGGTATACACTGATTTTTATCTTTATATCAGGTCACACGACACAAATGTAAAAAGTTTTTTGAATATAAAGCAATTTGTAAAAAATATTTTTTCAGGATTTTTAAGGAATTGGTAAACCATATAAAATCTTGGGTAAAAAATGACTGCTGCATTTCTCCATAGCTACTATAAGTTTGTGTGACTTAGTTCCAATATCTTAATTTCTAAATCATCATTCGATGCGTTGGCTTCCAGGAAATGCGAAGCAGAAATGAGGAATACCATATCTCGCTTTTTACATACTATAACTCGGTGCGCAGGCTCCTCCACGAACGGTGTGAACTGAAAGTTGTCCGGCCCTGTAGGTCGCTGCCAGTGCGACAAGGACAAGCTTTCAGTTGGCGTTCGTGGTGCCCTTTTTGCTCCACTTTTTGGGCACACAAAAAGTGGAAAAGAAAACTACTTCAGCATTTCCGTGCCGTCAGGCAGGCACGTTTGGTTCTTTCTTTTGCACAAGACAAATGCTTCAGCATTCATGAATGCTATAATGAAAAAATAAAAAAGGGATGAATAAAAGAATTGCTTTAGCAAATCATGAACTTCATAATTAAAATTAAAGGAAGTGAATAAACGAACAAAATAGAAAATGCTCCAGTATATTTCCTATCCTTCCCCGGTAGGATATAAAACAATTTCCCCCCGGTGCATTCTGAATAACAACGTACTCCCCGCTGTTGCATCACTAACTTTTGCAACTCGCAGCGTATATAAGTCCATGAACAATAATAAAACACAATTTGATAATTAAAACAAATTAAAAACAATTAAAAAAAAAGAAAAATGAAAAAGTCACAAACATCACTCCGCAACAAATACGATTCAATTATTGACGTATTAGTAAGGTTCCTCGCAATTTATTTAGGTTATCTTCCAATGGTTTCGGCCAAAGATGACCTTATCGGCAAAACGCTGCTCATAGATGGTGCAGATGCCATTCAGCGAAAACTCCTGAAAAGTTTTACAATTGACAAGAAGAACAAAAAGAAAAAGCAGGGATTGCTTGCCAAAGGCATCGCACGCAAGGTTTCCGCTTATGCGGCCGACTCAGGCAATACTACCCTCTTGGGTCAGATGAAAATCTCTTTAAGCAGGCTGCTTAACAGCAATTCAAAAGCTGCGCTCACCTATGCTAAAACGATCTATGATGCTGCAGTGGCCATGCCGGCTGCTGATAAAACTGAATACGAAATCACGGATGCTGATTTAACGGCTCTCAACTCAGCTATGCAATTGTACGAAGCAGCAATTTCAGCACCCCGTGACCAGGTTGTAATTCGTAAAGCCGCCACGGATAGCTTACCCGGTCTGTTTGATGAGGCTGAAACAATTGTAAATGATCGTCTCAGTAATTTAATGGCTAACTACCAGTTTTCACATCCTGATTTTTATGAGCAGTATCAGAATGCTCTTATTGAAATTACATTCAACCGCTACACGGCTATAGAAGGTGAGATCATAGATGCTGACAGCGGTGCAGACCTCAGTAACGTGAAGGTAACTTTTTCATCAGGCGATAATACGTTCGAAGAAGTTTCAAATAATCATGGTAATTATGTAAGGCGCCAGTTGAATCCTAACCTCGATTGGGATGTTACGTATGAACTAGACGAATATGAAAAAGTAACAGCTAAAGTCAACGACCTTGAACGGGGTAAGCATACTATTATAAATGTTGAATTAAAAAAGAAAACTGTTTAAATGACAAAAATTCATGCCGAAGAATCACTTCGGAAAAGTCAGCCTCCGCTTAATAGCGGGGGCTTTTTTGCTTCCTTCACATGCAGGTACAGTATGAATAATCTGTCTATTCTTTTCCATACATGTTATAGTGTCTGAATGGTCTGTCAGCCTCACCAGCGAGTGGTGGCACATGAATTTTTGATATTTATTTTAAACTCACTTGCACATTTTCAGAAATTCAAATGCAACATCTTATTTTGATAAATTACTTGTTATCAAATGTTTTGGATTCAACTTGCTTAATCAGGTTTGGAATAAAAGCTTCACTTGCCCCTGCTATTGTACCTAAAAAGACTGATACATAAATTGTCCTTTCAATATCATTAAGAAAACCAAAAATAATATTTGATTTAATTGCTATGGCTACAATAAGTCCGGCAATAATTCCATAAAATACCCTTAAAATTCCATCAAGCTGATGAATGTGCTTACTTAAAACAATTTCCGGAACATAATTTTTTAGGCGTATTGTAGCAAACATATATGAACCAATTCCACCAAAAGCCATTGTAAGAAGAATTTCATATACGTCATTACTGTAATTTAATAAAATTAAATTTTTATTATATCGAAGAATCAAAATAGAAATTAAGCAAACAATAGTGGCAGTCAGAGAAGCAATAGCATATGATTGTTTTAAAATTTCACATCCGTGCTTAATAATACGCTCTTTACATTGTTCAATGATTTCCCTGGCAGTGGTAATATTTCTATTATCAAGTATTCTTGCATATGCCTCCGCTAAAAGACATTTAATATCATAAGCAGCTTTTCTTGAAAACAGGTTATTAGTAATTGACTCCCAATAACTGACCTTATTTTGAATTTCTCCAAAACTCTCTGGAAAATTTTCATATTTATAGGTAGCCCACTGAATGCTATCAGCACTATCTAAATAAACTATGGCTTCTATATTTTGAATGATAATTTCCTTTATTGGTGATCCCATAGGACCTACTTCTCCCGCCACATAATCATTATAGGGTTTGTCGTTATTCATTCTTTTAATAATATTATAAAAAAAACATTTTTTTCGAAGTGCCTATTCTCTCCTCGCTGAGTCTCCGTATTCGGTCTTTGCCATTATTAATTTTTTCCGCCATTGTATGTATCCTCGCACATGAATAATTTAAATAAACAACTATCTTTTTTTGTCTCCGAGTCTCTTATTAGTGCGGATACAAACAATGGCGGAATTGTTATCATCCTTTGCTTGATTTTTATTGCTTTAACTCTTGAATATTTGAAATAGGATGAAACTCCCAAACAGTTGTTAGACGGTCTTTCAATTCAGTAGGTCCATGAGCACCGATGGTTTGTTTTTTCTTGCTCCAATGTTCTGTATCCCAATAGATGCTGCCACTTACTGTAATAGGTACCGGATCGTTGCCATCATCAAACCAATAATATCCGCTATTGCATACCGGATCACCAACAATATTAAAAAAATCATCCTGGGCTTTTGATAAGACAGATCTTGATGAGCCTGATTTAGGCAATCCTGATATTTCAACAATCATAAATCGGTTATCTGGATCTTTAATGTCTTTTACGTTTCCGATCACAAGATGGTAATCTTCATCAGTTTCTTTGGCAAAACAAAACAGCCATGCTTTTGTAATGGTCGCATTAAAATCTTCTAAAGAGACCCTTCCATTAGAGCCATTAATTATAGCGGGCATATCAGCATCAGGATGCTTGTCTGCAAATTTGACGAGGAAATCATTCACGGTTTTATAGGTTTTTTTTTCACCCGGGCTAATGACTGTTTTTGCGTCTTTTCGTTTTACTCCATCGAAATTACAATGATCGGGACATCCAACGGCATCACAATTTGCATTATCTCTCCTCGGATCAGGAAAACCCAATGAAAAAGACGCTTCTGCATAGTTTTTATGATTGCCTGGTGTAATAAATGAAGTTTCTTCTTTTTCATCATTTGGCGCTGGCTTGTGATTGATAATTCTTTTTTTACCGGATCGTGATTTATAAACCGCCTTCCCATTAATAGGTAATTCGTCTAAATTTTTAATGGTGTCTAAGGGTAAGCCTCTCGTTTTTTCATTGGCAGAAGTATCACTTGCCGCTGAAATTTTCTCTATTTCACAACAACGTGATTTATTACTTTTTTTCTCGAACTTATCCGGTAGGAATAATGAAACACCAACGCTCCCAACAAAAAGTACAATACCCAATAAGACTGTTAATACCTGCCAATCAAATGCTTTATTTTTTATTTTTTTTAATTCTAATTTAGCCGCTTCATTATCTATTCCTATACCCGAAAAGATAATGCTCAGTATCAAAAAAATAAAAGCCAACAATGCGGCTAAATAGAAATACCATTGTCCTTCCTTTTTTTCCAATACAAATAATAATAAAGCTGACTGAAATCCCATCAATGTAAGCGCAGCTCCAAACAATTGTTTGCTCAGGTCAACTCTGATTTCGATTGCTTTTATTTCTTCGGCTGTCATTTATTTTTTTTTGTTATCATGTCGGTTCCAAATATTGAATTCTGTTGTTTTTAATCGGTCCCATCTTTTGCTTAATGATTGCACTATACTATGTCCGCTTATTTCCTGGTCATCAGCTTCTTCGATAGCTCCTTTTAAAATCTCCATAACATCATTAGATATTGCTTCGTACAAATTTGGATAAAATTGGCTTTCTAAACTATAATCAAGAAGCAATGGCAATGCAATCAATTGATGAAAATTGAGAAGCAGGAAAAACTCTGCATCAGGGCGAACATAATATTGTTCGTTTTTTTTCCTGAAATTTTCAATTACCTGCTCAATTGTATTGAATACTTCATATTCATTATCGTTTAATGGCCAGTTTCTTCTTTGGTTATCTCCAAATCTTCTGTTATCGAAACGATATTCATCTAAAAGTCTTTGATAAATATTTTTATATTTTTCGTCCATTATATTAATGTATTTAATTTATATCTTTCGTCTTCGTCTGTAGCCCTGGCTGTGTGCTTGGGACGAGGATGTGTGAATATGTATAAGTAATTTTTCGCCATCGGTTGTGTCCTCACAACTGATTTTTATAATATGCATTTTTACTTTCATAGTCTGTTTTGTCCTTTAATCCTACAGCCTCCCCCACAAGTAATGATGCATGATTTTTGATATTGATTTTAAACTCATTTGCATATTTTCAGAAATTCAAATGCAACATCTTATTCTGATAAATTACTTGTTGGTAAGACAACGTGCCAAATCTAACACACAAAACAGCGGCACATAGAATTCCCAACAAACAATTATTTTATAACCCTGTTCTCTCAACTATTCAGAGGGTCGTGAAAAACTCTGAGAAAAGGTACTACGCGGGTGCGCTGTGTGAATACGGTATACACTGATTTTTATCTTTCTATCAGGTCACACGCCTCAAATGTAAAAACTTTTTTGAATGTGATACTATTTTTGAAAAATATTTTTGAAAAATATTTTTGAAAGTTGGCAAACGGTTAAAATTAATGGGTAAAAGTTTTATTCACTAAGGGTTTACCCTTACCGAAAGCTCTTCCTTTTTAAGCGGCTTTTCAATTTTCTGCCTTAGCATTCCTATTTCGATACTCTACATAATTTCCGTCTTTGTTGATGTTGTGTCTAACTGTCAACCTCACCAATAAACATCAGATCATCATTTTTGATATTTATTTTAAACTCCTTTGCATATTTTCAGAAATCAAATTCAACATCTTATTCTGCTAAGTTACTTGCTGGTGAGTCAGGGCGCCTGATCTTACACACAACGCCAGCAAGGGCACAAATACATGAAATCATTTTTCATGGTGATGGCTCTCCATAGGTAAGGGACTGTAATTGTATTGATGATGTAAGACATTTTTTCTTAGTCACAATAAACATATTATCGAAATCATCCTGGTCTATGTTAACATGCCGGTGCGCTAAAGAATCAATCATTACAGGAATCTGATCGGAATGACCAACCACTAAAATATTTTTTCCGTTGAAGCCTTTCAATTTATTTATGAATGACGTTAACTGCGAAGTTTGATAAATGCCTGCTGATTTATGCAGCGCATCTGCCAGCGGTTTTGCAGTGAGCTTTGTGCGGAGGCATTGTGAAGTAAAAATGGTATCAATGCCTTTGCCGGTTAAATAATCCCGAAGCGCTTTGGCCCGGTCCTGCCCTTCGGGAATAACAAGAGCGCATGTTTCACAGTCTTCACAAATCTTTTCTGCATGCCTTACAAGGTAATAGCGGGTTACGGAGCAGGAATACAACAGCAGCAGAACCGGCAGAAGGAGAAAAAAAAAGTTTTTCATTGCGGTAATAATTAATTTAAGCGGCAGAATGGTTTCTTTTACTTCATCCCTGCATGTTCCTTAAACCGGTAATCCGAGGCTTCAATGTGGAAATTAAACTGGGCTCCTTTTTTCCAGGCTTCTTCTGTTTTTGGTGTAGCTGTCAGTTTTAATCCGTGAATGCCTTCTTTATCATTAAAATTTCTTTTAGACGGACGAAAACTAATAGTGTATCCTTTTTCAGTTTTATTGATCTCCTGCGCCACAGGTTCGCCCTCACTGGTTGTGATTTCTATATCAAAATCTTTTATATTGTCCAGAGAAAGATGGAACCAGGGAATGGTAAGAGCAGTTTGAGGGCGCGTATCTTTGAATTCCTCCTCATAAATTTCTTCAAAGGGTATCTCGAACGGGGGACATTGCAAACAAGGCCATGGGCAGATAAGGCATGGATACGGAGGAATTTTAATAAACTTATCAATCAAAAATTTTATTTTGCAGACATCAGGAAAAAGTTCGCAGATGTGGATGAACCTGTTAGTAACACTGAAAAAATAGGGGTCAATAGAGGTGTTTACATTAGCAGAGTTTGCCTGGTTGCGCAATTGATGGGCCGCGAAATCAGCATTGCGCTGAAAGATTACGCCACTCGGAAAATTAGCCATATCAGGAATATTGCCGCTGGCAAAAGTTCCGTAAAAACCGCTGCCCACAGTAACAAGGTCAGTATAGTCGCCTAAATAAGGCTGAAAAGTCGGTGCAGGTGTATTATCGGTAAACTTTGCGAGGATGATATCGCTCCAATGAGCGCCTCCGTCAGAGGTGCGCTGAAAATGTGTTTCCCATGTAGTTCCGTTAAGAAGCTGGTATAGAAGGCCCGCTGTGCCGGATGTATTAACAGCAATAGCCGGGTTCATTGCATTGTTGGGAGCCAGCAGGTCACTGCCCCAGTTTGCTCCGCCATTAGTGCTTCTGCGTACATGAATGATAGATCGCTGGGAAGCGGAAACAGAATCGTTCCAACTGATCCAGACATCGCTTGAATTATTTGGGTTAACGGCAATAGAGATGCTGTTAGGACAGCGCTGTTGTCCCAGGTAAGGAGCGGTTGCGCTGAATAACATATTGGAATTAGCCTGCACAATAACCCCGGCTGTACCCGAAGTTATAATGGCTGAATACGCAGGAGAAGAAGTCCCGAAATTATCATCGCGCACCACTGTCAGGTCGCAGACACGTTTATTTCCGGACTGTGATTTCGTAGTGGCGTATGCTCCGTAAGTGTGCCCATCGCTGTGTACCGCAATTCTTACAGAAGGACGATCCTGCGTGGAAGGTGTTCTCCGTTCGAGATTAACCATCGAAAGGCCCGCAGGAGGAGATGCCGTTCGGGCATTTTGACTCTGGTCAACAACAGCGGTCTTTGTCCCCTGTGCTGCTGATAAATTATTAGAAGCATAAAATACCCTGTCAGCGTGAGAAGGTGAAGTGGTGGTAATTGCAGTGGGAAAAGGCTGGTCTTCTCCTGAGCGGCTTGACAAAGTTGTCATTACGCTGTTGCTGAAAAGATTGCCGGTCCGGAGCAAATCCATCGCACCTGAACCATCATTTAAAATGCCTGTGTATAATGTATTGTCGAAGGTGCCAAAGGCTAAAGCAATATCATGTGTCGCACCGGAAGTAGCAGGAACAATATTGGCAAGCTCCCATGTACTGCCGCCATCAGTGCTTCGAAACACGGGCGCATTTGTGCCTGATGTATTTATGGTGAACGCGCTGCCTGCAATTTCAGTGGCATCGGAAGGATTCACCGCAAGGTTGCATTCACTGTCCTGGTTCGTTTCATTGCTTGAATTATTGGGAATCATATTTACAACTTTTATGGATTGCCTGAAAGATATTTGAGCCCTGAGCGATGGATAAGATAGTAATATCATCGCTGAGATTGCAGTTATAAGTTTCTTGTTCATGTGGATTGTTTTTATTTGTTAATATTCAGAGAATTGTTAAGGATCAGATGTTTTTAAAGTCAGAATTTCTTTAATGATTTTTTCACTGCGGTGAAGCGTTCTATGGGTACTATAGATCCCGGGTCGGTTATTTTAAAAGGAGCTTCTTTTATGTCAGAAGCATCCAGGATGTACAGCCACTCTTTGCCGGTTTCAAGTTTGGGATAATTGCGGAATGCCACATCATTACTGCCAGGGTATAGAATAAAAACAGTTTTATCCGCTTTGCCTTTAACATTTTCTGAGATTTCAATTTCTGTAATTTCCCATTCGGGATCATGTTCACTTTCTTTTTCATTTTTTGTTAACAACGGTTTTATCGTTTTCACTTTTCCCGTAACTGCAAGGGCAGCTTTTGAGATTCGGTCGTTGAGCCTGTCAGTAAAGTTTTCATCCTGTGCTTTGGAAATGGATTGCCCCAGCTGTGAGCCGGCATCTTTTGTTTCCGGCATCGGGCTGCTCCCGGTTTCAGTGGCTGAAATATTTTCACCGATGGCATCTGTCTGTGCATAAAAGACTCTTGTATCACCTTTTTTATATGCATTGATATTTTTTACCCTGAGAGTAAGCTGATCGCCCTGCTGCAGGTCCGTACCCGGTGGAGCGTTAAAAACCTCATTCACGGTCACTACCATGCTGTTTTCTGCATCATCCGTAAAGGAAAGAGCGCTGTGCACTACGGCTACCGTTGCCGAAATGATCATGTCAGAATCAGCAACGAGTTGTTTATCAACCATGCTTTTTTCCGGGTTTTTGCACGCTGCAATGAGTACTGCATAGCAGCTTAGAGTAAATAACAGGCAACGGCATTTTCGAATGCCGGCACTTAGTTTTGAGAAGTTCATGTGATGTGAGATTTATAGTTAGAATATTTGAAATTGTTTATATGTTCTGTCCTTTTTGAGTGTTGTGTCTAACTGGTCTGTCAGCTTCATCAGCAAGCGGTGAAGCATCACTCTTAATATTTATTTTAAACTCATTTGCATATTTTCAGAATTCAAATGTAACACCTTATTCTGATAATTTATTTGTTGGTGAAACATATGTCAAATTTTGCGCTCAACATCAAGGGTATAAACTTTATTAATGAATTCAACTTTAAGCACTCTAATGAGCCTTCACATTTATTTTAAACTCTCTCACTCCCTACTCTATTTTTTTTATTGTTCCGTCTGTTTTTGCGCTCAGTTTAATTGTTCCGTCCCAGCATGTGCAATAGATGGCTTTCTTTACTTCCACAGTTTCCATAGATTCATTAGTTTCAGAATCTTCATCCCATCCTTCACTGAAAACAGCCGCTTCAGCAAGAGGCGCCCGGTTAGTGCTCAATGAGGTATCCAGGCTTTGAACTACCTTAATATTAGGATGCCCGAAGGCAAAACCTGTGCTTCTTCTATGATCTTCGGCATGGGAGGAGCTTATAACAGCAATCTTCGGGCTCATGGCATTCAGCAGTTCAGGTGTCGTTGCATTGTGGCTGCCATGATGTCCCACTTCGTAAACATCAACATTGAGTGCGTCTAAATGAGCAGCATATTTATCCAACATAAAATTTATGGATTCTTCCTGCATGTCTCCTGTAAAGAGGAAGCTGGATGCTCCGAATTTCACACGTATGGCAAGGCTGTGCGAGTTCGGATTGCTGAAAATCCCTTTCGACCATCCATTCGGTTTTCTTTCTATCCGTCCGCTTAAAATTGTTATTTCAGGATCGTTTGTACAATGCAACGGATCAATAATATCACTCGTTACCCCATTGGGCAATACATCCACCACCCTGCTGTAATCAATAATAGTATCGCATTTAATTCCTTCCTCGTTTTTTATGACATTTCTCACGTTACTGCCAAGGTTAAGCGTAGTGGTAACAATATTTTTTATTGTATATTTTTTTTGCAGCTTTGGCAGGCTTCCCGTATGGTCTTTATGGTTATGGGTGATAATAATAGTATTGATCGTCTTATTCAAATCAGTTCTTCTGCTGAAAAATTCGTCCAGGTAAGCAGTCAACTTATCTGTACTTTCTTTGGTTGCTGTTAGTTGGGTGCCTGCATCAATTAAAACCGTCCCGCATTGAAATTCCAGCAGCGTGGCATTAGCTTGCCCGATGTCAATAAAATGTGCAACCATTGTTTCGGTATCTGCCTGCGAATAAAGTTTGCCATAAGACAGGCATAAACAAAAAACAGTAAATACAAGTAGTTTTTTTATAGTTTTATTTATTTAGTTAGAATTAATTTTTCTTTCTTTTTAAATTCACATCCGTTATGTTTTCAGATTCCCGCTTCCAACCGGGGCAATATTCAGAGGGTTTGAAAAACTCTGAGAAAAGGTACTGCGCGGGTGCACTGTGTAAATACGGTTACACTGATTTTTATCTTTATATCAGGACACACCCCCCAAATGTAAAAAGTTTTTTGAATGTGAAAACATTTTTGAAAAATATTTTCAGATGTTATTTAAAGGCATTGGTAAACTAAGTAAAATATTGGATGAAAAGCAATGCTCTCTGTTACTGCAAATTGGTAACCTTATTAATATCTGTTTTTCTTTGAACTTGTAACTTTAACTTGCATTGCTTTATTAAAGTATCCTTTTGAAATTTCAGAGTCCCGCGAAGAGCGGAAACTCTGAAATTATAAAATGATGTTTTGTTTTAAGATGATAATTTTGTTAATTGTTTAACAAAATTGATAATGCTGATATCACTTGCGGCTGCAGTAATACCGCCTGAAGGCGCTGAATCTTTGCTTGGATCGAATACCAGGGGCGTACTGTTACCAGGAGTTGTTAATTCTACAAACCAGCCTAAAATTTGCGGACCAGGCATGTTTATATTAATCGTATTTGCAGATGTTTCAGAACTTAGTGATGATGAATCACTATGTGATGCTGACGAAGATGATGCGCTAAAGCAAAAGAAACCGCCACCGACTGTAGATTTGCTATCGACTACTGATTTAAGAGCTTCAAGAGAAGCTTCAATATTATTTTTTGCTTACTCTTTGATCGGATTTTAGGCTGCCCCCGGTTTGCTTTATTTTTAATTCATGCTTTCCTGTTTATCTTAATTTTATCAATTAAATTTATTCATTCATTTCTATTTTCTTCCGGGTTCCTTTACCGGATACTATGACGGGACAGCAACCGGGAATACCAATTGATGCAAGTCCTGTTGCTGACTCTGTTCAAACAAATAATTCTGAGAGTTTAACCGCCAGTTGGTAAATATTCCGAACTGGTAATTTGTTTTATTATCCTGGTATGCTTCCTGTGCAGTTTGATCCCCGGGTGCATTCGGATCGGTAACAGGTTGGTTAGCCTCAAACAATGCTCCGTACGCAAACAGGCTTGGGTTCACTCCTGCGTCTGTCAATTCCTGTGGTATAGAGGTCGAGAAATAGAGCTGGAGGTTCATGAAATCCACGTTATTGTTTATGGTGGTGGGATCCATGCATGATGCATCACTTGTATTTATTTCAGCCGGTGAAATGGTCAGGTAATAATGCTTGTCAGTTTGTTTTTGGAACTGAGCGCCTATAGCATTTACGAGCAAAATGAACTGCTCCTGGGTAGTCCCGTCACAAAGTGGCGATTCCCAATCTATATCAAAGCCATCCAACTGATAGTACTGCAGGTAAGCCATCAGGTTGGCTGCGAAATTGTCTGCATTCTGCTGCGGGGTATTGTTTTGATTGGAAAAAATATTACTTATAACAGATCCATTGCCCCAAACCAAAGTAACCGCAATTTTTATTTTAGGATTGTTTTTTCTTGCATCACGGATTATATAGTTCATATAGTCCTGGTTAGTTAGTCCGTCAGGATGTGATGAGCTGCCCATTTGAATAGTGTAGAAGGAACCGTTCCCTTGCGGCACTGTGGTGGTGCTGGTTGGTAATGTGGTTACAAAGCACAGGTAAAGCATGTCAACAGACTGGTAAATATTGTTTTGAATCAGCGTCTGGTAACATGAGTTCTGATCGTTGTAGGTTGTGCCGGATGGTTCATCCTCATTCAAAAAGATCCATGCATTTACCATTTGTGTTCCTGTTCCTGCAGCTGATGATTTGATTTTGTTTTTCATTTTTTTAGTTATTAATTTTTTTTGCCTACTCTTTGATAGGATTTTCGGCTGTCTCCGTGATTTTATTTCTGATAATTTCTTCCAGGGAACTTTTTAAATCCCCCGGAAGAAACAGGTTAATTAAAATTACATTTTGATCAGCTTTTGATTAGCAACTTCGCCAGTATCATCCGATTTAATAATTAACATATATACCTTCAGTTAAGTTCTTTGCAAAATCTCTCAATTGATTATTAATGCCCTCTTCATTACCAAAAGCACTTAACAAAATTTTTCCGGTAACATCAAAAACAATTGCATGAACATTATCAAAATTAAAATGTACAGTAAATTCATCGGTAAAAGGATTCGGATATAAGAGTGCATCTTCGGCATCTGTCACACCTGGGGCAGCCCTTAGTTGTGATGCCGTCTGCGGTACATCTTTTGTATATATATCATCACAACCGGTTGCACAACTATAGGTAAAGTATGTATAAACTCTTGAAAAGCGGGCAGCAATTGAAAGCTCTGCGTAAGTTTCAGTTGACGGATTCGTATTAACTACATTAGGAACCTCCAGGTAAGAAGTATGAGTTATCGGGTCACCGTTTAAATCACAAACCAGCATAACCGGGTAATCTGCCTCATCAGGATCTCCCGGGTTATTGTACGGGTAAACGGGGGCGCTGTTATTAAATGTCCATCCGACAAATATATTATCTTCAGCATAATCATACGTCACAACGGGGCGAAGATTGGAAGCATCCGTGATATCGTAGTTCGGATAGAGACTTCCGTCATTGTATATGCGGGCAGTTACACCGCTTCCGTTTTCTGTGAAACCATCAATGAAATAATCACCCCCGTTATTATCTTCCACCACTACAGTCCACAGCAACGTGCTTCCGTTAGGGTTTGATGCTATTCTCGGGCGATTAAAAGAATACACGGGAGGGGAATTGTAAAGGTAATTAAGTGCAGGAGTGCAGCCTCCGCCAGAAGTATAATTTACGTAATCATCATCATATACCTGCACATCACCATTGCCGTCAATGAAGGTGAATACAATGTGTTCATAGCTTGAAGCCCCTTTGTGAACCGTCACATCCGGCATGGTTCCACCTGTCCAAATTTGAAGCGGGGTACAATTTAATGTTAAAACAGTGGTTACAATGCTCCCTGTCTGGCAGTAAATGTCTCCATTGTCATCTTCATATACTATTGCAAAATGATTCTGTTCATCGCTGTCTATATTGATAACGTGAAGGTTATTCACGTTGCCCCCGGTGAGCCCGGTAACCGCTACAGAGATACAGGGATTGCTCAGAACAAATACCTCTAAAATAAAATCGGTCTGACTGGGTGAATAATATACAGCTATTCCATAAACATCTGCAGCCATGTTGACATCGGACACAATACAAACATCCGGGTCCTGGGCATCATCATAATAAAAAGAAGTTAAACCATGATATAATGAAGGGTACGGGATATAGAAATCCCATTCAAAAGCTTCGCTGCCTGATGCGTTTGCATCACATACACTTACCTGCCACAGAAAATCGCCCTGGCTCAGTACATCGTTGCCGGTGTTGAGAGGGTCATAAGCGCCTGCACTAAAGTTGTTTTCGGAATACGAGCCCGAAGCGGGAACAAAAAACTGCGCCATCAGATTAATGGTGCCTGATAACAGAATAAAAGTGACGCACGTTGCGATTGCGAAAATATTTTTTTTTGTTTTCATGGTATTTAAGTTTTTGTTCGCCTACTCTTTGATCGGATTTTCGGCTGCCTCCGTTCTGTTTATTTATTATTGTTACTCTTATATATATATTACTGATTTCACTTTTTAAGTATTGGTTTTGGTATGATGAGTATCCCAATCCTTTCGTGTATTAAGCTGACCGGCATTAAAAAGCTGTTTGAGCCGTGATGGGTCAGCATCATATACTCCATTCATAATTGCCGGAAGGAAATACCTGCCGTGGTCAATGATGTTAGGGTGTGCAAAAAGAAAATCTTTTTCAAGGCGTTCATCATCTTTACTGATTTCGGTATTGGTTATGTCAACAAATTTGTTGAGCACCTCAAGAATATTTTTTGGAAATGTATTGTCTTTGGCAGACGGTTTCAGTATTTCATTGGTTTCGGGCCTTGAGAAAAGGGTGCAGGTTTCGGTAATATTCCATTGTGTGCTTTCGAGCATGCGCAATGTGGGAGCATGATCGCGTACCCCGCCATCAAAAAGCATCAGCCGGTCTCCTTCCTTAGGGCGTCTTACTCCTTCGAAGTCGTTGATAGGCGCATGCTCTATGCCGGGGGTAAACACCGGCAAACTTGCGGATGCATTTACTATGCTCAGGAAGTTTTCGTAAGAAACCTGTTTGAGGTTTATATATACGCGCTCGCCATGTAAAAAATCAACAGCTCCTACCACGCAGGCCGCAAAAGTGCTATCCGTTTTATAATTAGTAAAGTCAACTTGCGTGATAACTTTGGAGAGTGACTCCTCGAGGTTGCGCTGTTCACCGAGATAATGCTTTCCTGTTACGATTTGTTTAATTGTGTGACAGGGTCTGAAGCCTCCGTCAGGTTTCACCGGGAGAACATTAAAGAAAGCATCAAGCTTCAGATCGTTCAGCATAGCATGCATCTTATCCCACATCCGCATGGCGAGCGGTACGGAAAGAATAGCACCGGCACTGATACCTGAAATGATGTCGGGTTTGTAATTTTTTTCGCGGATGATTACTTCAGCGGCTGCAAACAAGCCGACTATTTTGGTTCCGCCACCGGATATGCCGAGATGTTTCATGGTTTGTTATTCAGTATAAATTGTTTTATATGCCCATGGCAAAACCAAAGACACATAACATTTCCAATAAGCAATTATTCTATAGCCCTGTTCTCTCAACTATTCAGATGGCATGAAAAACTCTGAGAAAAGGTACTGCGCGGGCGCGCTGTGTGAATACGGAGACACTGATTTTTATCTTTCTATCAGGTCACACACCCCAAATGTAAAAAGTTTTTTGATATAAAGCTGTTTAAGAAAAATATTTTTCTTTCAATTATTCTTTTACAAAAGTGATATTATCAAAAGGCATAAAATAATTAGACAGGCAATGCAGCTCATCCCCGTCTATAAAAAAATCAATTCCTTTAAAGCTTACCTGCTGCAGGGAAGGATTAAGGATCACTTCAAAATAATTGTTGGTATTGCTTTCATCCTTAATTAAAGAGAGTGCATCCGGAAAAAACTGGTGCTGCATATAAATTTTATCGCAACTTTTCAGATCAATTTCAATAACCCCGTTCTCATCCGATTCAAATACATTTTCTTTATCGCCCGTCATGGCCACAGCAATAATATGTTTCAGCAGGTATTTGTTTTTTTCGGAAACGACAATTTTATATTTACTTCCTTTTTTCGATTGTTGGCTAACCGTAAAATCTTTGCCGGCTTCCTTATCGCTTTTTAATTGGATAGTGTCTCCGTTTATAGTATAGTTCCCGGTTGCATTACGGTCACTTGCTCCATATATATAGTAAAACTCAAAAGTGCCGTCCGGCTTAAACCGGAAACCTGCTGCCATGTCATGTATGCCCGTAAGGCGGTAGGCAGCGTCAATTGTTTTTTGAGCAGGCATTGTTTGGGTTATGAAAAGAAGAAGACACGCTGAAAGTATTCTGTTAAAAAAATTTTGATCCGTCATTGCTGTTACTTTAAAGACGGATCAAAATTAAAAATATTTTCGGCCTGTTTATTTCCGCGGCTTATCGTTTGACCTGTGCTGCGGAGGCTGCCTCTTATCTTGCGAAGGGGTTACCGGTTGCGGCCTGTTGTTTCGTTTCTCAATCCTGTTTTCCTTCGGGACATTCCTGTCTTCATCCCTGCTCCTGTCAATCTTAGGAGGTTGTGCATTATTGTCTGAGGGTTTCACACTTTGTTGCGGAGCGCTTTTAGCCGGCTGCTGTTGCTGCTGGTCTTTTACATCATTCTTAGGAGCACCTGTGCGCGGCTGTTCTTTTTGCGGAACGTTATCTGCATTGCCAGGCTTTATATCTTTTATATTCTCTACTTTGCGGGGAACAGACTTAGCGGCATCATCCTTCTTTACATTCGGACGATAAATACTCAGCTCATTTTTATTTAAAGAAGCTCCCGGTTTAGAATTTTCCTTTATCGCAACAGGTTTGATTTCGCTTCCTGTGACTTTTTGCACATCATCCCTGCGGGGTCCTGAAACAAACGTGGTGTGATTGCTCTTATCAATATAGGTATTGTTTATTACAGTAGATTTCTGAATGATCGTACCGTTATTATTCCGCGGGGCATAATATGCGTTTAAACGCGGGCTTGTTATATACCTGTCATTCACAAAATACCAGCGTTCATGCGGAATAACATAGCGCGGGCCAAATGCAACCGCAAGGCTTACGCCTGGCGGTATGGGCGCCCATCCGTAAAATCCCGGTGATCTTCTCCAGCAAACCCATGCAGGGCCCCATTCAGTTCCCGGAACCCACAGCCATCCGTAAAAAGGATCAAAATGCCAGCGCCCATAGTGAAAAGGCGCCCATCCCCAGGGATAATCAGAAACCCATGTCCATCCGAATTCTGTAAATACCCAGTGTCCTCCCGTTCCGTATGGGCTGAATCCGGCAACGCCTGCGGGTATCCAGACATAACCATATTGCGGGTAGCTCACCCAATGTCCGTAAGGGCTCAGCTCATCATAAAATAACTGGAAGCTAACAGAGACCTGGGCCTGTGCTTTTTCAGCTTCAATAAATGAGCTCATTGCAAGTATAGCAAGAGCCAGTATTATTTTTTTTGTTTTCATACTATTTAATTATTTTTTTTCAATAATTTCTTTCTCTTCAGACGTAAAAATTACCCACAAAATATTAAGATAGGATGAAAAAACACTAAAGAAATTTTAAGAAACTGTTTAACATTCTTAATGTGTATGTAATGCCGCAGATTCACTGATTAAATTGATAAAATTTCATACCTGTAATCTGTGAAACGAAGTTCATGCATGCCATAATATTGTAAATGCAAAAAGAAATGAAATAATCTGTGACAATTTTATCAAACCTATTCTACAATAATTTCATCCGCAAACAGCCATGCGGGATTATTTTCTCCCGGTGAACCAACAGGTATGATGCCTTTGTTTTCTAGGGCAATTTTTATGAATTTGCTTTGAGAATTTCGCACGTTGAAAATTAATTGTCTCTTCATCTGTTTTATTTCTTCAGAAGAAATTATTCCGAGGCTTTTAAAATTAATTCCATCATCCGATGAAAATACTTCTGCCGCTTTTGGTAAATAAATCCAGCTGGTTGTATCCTGCAATACATCAATAATTATTTTTGAAAATGTTTCCGCTTTTCCGAAATCAATCACCGCCACAAGGTTATCACCGCTAAAACCCAGCCAGTCAGAACCCCGCCAGGGCAGATCTCCTGTAATGCCGTTCACCAGTGTAAACGCTCCGCCAATATTATATTTTTCGGAAGGAGGTGTGAAAAGAGTTATTTTTTTTCCGGTGGCTTTATTCATATTAAATTTTTGTTCAGCGATTCTTCCTTTCAACTCTCCGTTGCCAAACAATGCAGCTTTGACAGTTGCAGAATTATAAATTTTAAAATCAGGATCAATCACCGGTAAGTCAGCACGCGGGTCTGTGCCGTCAATGGTATAATGAATTTCTTCAGCTTCATCATGGATCGCATCAAAAGAAATATGCAATCCCCGGTTTTCCCCTGTAGAATCAACATGTATTTTTATATCAAACAGGGCTTTTGAAAAATTGATTTTATTTTTTTCAAAAAAAGCTAAATGCTTATTTAGTCTTTGGAGAAATTCTGAATAGCTCCTGTCCTTTTCCCATGGTGACCATACCACTTCAGCCAATGCACACGTCCTTGGAAAAATCATATACTCAACCTGTGAAAAATCCGGTATATATTCCGTCCACAGATTTGCCTGCGCTCCGAGTATGTATTTTTTTTCCTCATTGTTTAAATCCTTTGGGACAGGTTCATACGAATAAACTTTTTCCAAAGGAGTGAATCCGCCAAACGCCAGCGGTTCCTTCAGGCTTTCGGATTGGTAATGGTCAAAATAGCAATAGTCACCGGGTGTCATCACGGCAAAATGTTTTTGCTTTGCGGCAGCAATACCGCCTTTTTCACCCTGCCAGCTCATAATGGCAGCATGTCCTGTAAGGCCTCCTTCAAGGATTTCATTCCAGCCTATTATTTGTTTTCCTTTTGTATTTAAAAATTTTTCGATCCTGCCGGTGAAATAACTTTGCAGCTCTGCTTCATTTTTTAATCCAAGAGTTTTTATCAGCGCCTGACAATGTTCGCAGTTTTTCCATCTCGTTTTTGGAACCTCATCTCCACCGATGTGAATATATTTTCCGGGAAACAATTCACAAACTTCGGACAGAACATCTTCTAAAAATTTGAATGTTTCTTCTTTCGGGCAAAAAACATCTTCGTACACGCCCCATATTTTTCCAACTTCAAAAGGGCCGCCTGAGCATGAAAACTGAGGGTATGCAGCGAGAGCTGCCATGCAGTGTCCCGGCATTTCAATTTCCGGAACAATAGTTACATGTCGCTTTCCGGCATATTCAACAATTTCACGGATGTCGTTTTGCGAATAAAAACCTCCATAACGAATAGTATCAAATTTCTGATCAGCATACGGGCCTACCATGGAGCCATTTCTCCAGGCTCCGACTGTTGTTAGCTCAGGATAACTTTTTATTTCAATTCGCCAGCCCTGGTCATCTGTTAAATGCCAGTGAAAAACATTCATTTTATATAACGCAAGGTGATCAATATATTTTTTAATGTCTTCTTTCGGAAAAAAATGCCGGCTCACATCGAGGTGCATTCCGCGCCATTTGAATCCCGGGTAATCTTCAATCTCCAATTGCGGAACAGAAATCGTTTCACTTTTTTCCAATGGAAGCAATTGCCTCAAAGTTTCCAATCCGTAAAAAAAACCGGCAGGCCCTGATGCCGTAATGGAAATTTTATTTTGTTTGACTGATAAATTATATTGTCCCTCTGATGCTCCATCTGGAACTTTTTTTTTCAAAAGGATAAAATTTTTTCCTTTGGGAATTGAATTCAGAACAGGTAAAGAAAAACCATAATTCTTTTTAAGATAATTATTAAAATATTCTGTTTCGCCTGTCAGCGTTACATCAGGAACATAGATTTTCCATTGTGATGTTATGTCCGTAAAACCTTTTCCTTTTACAACCTGTACAGGTTTTGGAATAATTGATAAAACAGAATCAGGAGTTGCGGCATTAACTAAAACAGGAAATGACAGGAAGAAAACAATTGCAACTATTTTTTTCATAGGTTTTTTTGAGTTGCGTAAGATGCAAAAATTTTATAAACAAAAATCTGCAATCTGCCAATGTCCATCAACAAATTAATAAAAAGTAACCCATTGACAATGTAACAATTTAATGCCGAAGGCATCCCTTCGGGACAATATAGCAATATAACAATATAACAATGTAACAATGTAACAATAAAATGCCGAAGGCACCCCTTCGGAACAATTTAGCAATTTAGCAATTTAATGTCAAAGGCATCCCTTCAGGACCATTTTTCCTCCTGTTAATAACCCGTTTTGTAACTGTTCAAAGAAATTATCCGGTGCACGAAAAAAATATCTATGTTCGTTCCAAAATAAAATCATATGAATTCAACCTCTGCAAAATCAAATTATGGATTTTCCATTTTTATTCTCGGAACATTATTTTTCATTTTCGGGTTTGTTACATGGCTGAATGGAACACTTATCCCTTATCTTAAAATTGCCTGCGTGCTTAATAATTTTGAATCCTATCTTGTAGCGTTTGCATTTTACATCTCCTATTTTTTTACCGCTCTTCCTTCATCATGGATCTTAAAAAAGACAGGTTTTAAAAAAGGGATGATGGTAGGCTTGCTTGTAATGGCGGGCGGAGCACTCGTTTTTATTCCGGCAGCACAGACAAGAACTTACGGATTATTTTTAACCGGCCTGTTCATTATCGGCACAGGATTATCCATTTTGCAAACTGCGTCCAATCCTTATATCACTATTCTCGGGCCCCTTGAAAGTGCAGCAAAGCGAATAAGCATCATGGGAATTTGTAATAAAGTTGCCGGTACTCTTGCCCCTATAATTTTAGGCGCCATTGTTCTTAGCGATGCTGATACGCTCGTAAAAGAGCTGCAGGAAATGAATGCTGCTGATAAAATTATAAAATTGAATGAGCTGGCTTCGCGGGTTATTTTTCCCTATACAATCATGGCCATTGTCCTGGCCGGACTTGCGATGATGATAAGATTTTCAAATATTCCCGAAATTGAGACTGAAGAAGAAAATGTAAAGGTTGCCGATCCTGTTACTAAAAAAAATATTTTTCAATTTCCCAATCTTGTTCTGGGTGTGATTGCTCTCTTTCTGTATGTCGGAGTTGAAGTCATGGCCGGAGATACCATTGGCCCTTATGGCCAGCACCAGGGAATTGCGTTATCTGTTTCAAAAAATTTTACAGCCTACACGCTCACAGCAATGGTCATTGGCTACATCATAGGAATTTTGTTAATTCCAAAATATATTAAGCAGGATAAGGCGCTGGCAATTTCTGCCGGTGTCGGAATACTGTTTACTTTAATTACACTTATCACATCAGGTTATACTTCTGTAATGTTTATTGCATTGCTCGGATTGGCAAACGCATTAATGTGGCCTGCAATATGGCCGCTTGCATTAGAAGGATTGGGAAAATTTACAAAAACCGGTTCTGCGCTTTTAATTATGGCGATTGCAGGCGGTGCATTGATTCCTCCATTGTATGGAAGGCTTTCAGATATTTCTTCCATCGGAGCACAAAAAGCATATTTCATTATGATTCCCTGTTATCTTTTCATTCTTTATTATTCACTGAAAGGGCATAAGCTGCGTAAAAACTGAAAAATATTTTTATTGACTAATTTGTTCTTGTGGACCTGCGTGCTGAAATATTAAAAGAACATTCTAAAGCGCAGACGATGAAAATCGTAAGATTCATCGGTGATGATTCCAAAAAATTTAAAGAGCTGATGAATTTATTTTTCAATGACGAATACCGTGTGGTGCAACGTTCTGCGTGGGCGGTAAATTATTGTGCGGTTAATCATCCTCAGTTAATCAAACCTTACTTGGGAAAAATGATTGATTACATGAGAAAACCTGTGCATGATGCTGTAAGAAGAAATACAATCAGAATTTTACAGTTTGTCGAAATTCCAAAAACTTTAACAGGTAAGGTTGCCAACGTTTGTTTTGATTTGCTGCAATCAAAAGATGAACCGGTTGCAGTGAAAGTTTTCTCGATGACTGTGCTCGGTAAATTATGCAAAACAGAACCGGGTCTGAAAAATGAGTTACGGCTTTTAATTCAAGAGCAACTTCCCTACTCTACTGCGGGATTCCAGGCAAGAGCAAAAAAAATTTTGAAAGCAGTTGGAAGATAGAAGTTAGAGATTAGAGGTTAGTAAAAACCCTGCTTTCTAATTTCTGTCTTCTGACCTCCGACTTCTAATTTCCAACCTGAGCCTTCTACGGGATTCGAACCTGCGACCTGCTCATTACGAATGAGCTGCTCTACCAGCTGAGCTAAGAAGGCTTTTGGGTTTGACTTCAAAAGATTTTTATAAATTAAATTCTTTTCCGTCTTATAATGTCATGAAATATTCTGCAGAACTTTTGCAATTGATTTTGAAGAAATTTCTGAAAGCTGCCTGATCTGTGAAATATTTTCCTTCAGGCTCTTCAACGGCTGTTCGGCTTCTTTAATATTTTTAAGCTCCTGGTCTATGGAGCTGAACAAACCGGAGGTAACTTTTATTTCAGCAGAAATATTTTCATTCAGAAATTTAAGGCGATTAATAACTCCTACTGACATTTGTCCCCTGGTGACTGCACTGCTCTTTTCAAAAATCTGTTGCCGGTTATTGCGAAGCAGGTTTTTTGCAGATTTTATTTTGTTGTTGTATTTCATCAGCAGGTAAAAGAATATTGCTAAAAGCAGAACGGTAAAAAATGCAGAGTACCTGAAATTATTTTTTCGAAGTCCTTCCAATGTTGATTTGTCTGCAAGCAGCATTTTTTTCTCTTTCTCCAGGGCGGCTGTTTCGTCCAGCACTGAAGCGCTTAAGTCTGCATGTTTTTTTAATGTTTCAGCAATGCGGTTGTTTTTTTCTTCTGCAAGAACTGTTTCCCGCAATGAAAGATATTTCTGGTAAATATCGTAAGCCGGGCGGCTATACCGGTGAATTCTGAATGCTAATGCCAATTGCTTATAAGCCTCAGCGTATTGCTCTTTTTCTTCCTTTGTTTTTAATTGTGAAAATTCAATGGCCCGCAATTTAATCCTGCAATCGTTCAATTTATTTAAATCATAAGAAACTTTTATTTGTTCTATGATCCTGTCAATTTCACCTGTATCAGCAATTGTTTTAAAATGAATTGCAAATACTAAAATAATTGTCAGGACAGGAGCCGTTATTTTTTTTAATCTCATCATACAGGTGTATTAATAGGAAAACGAATTATGAAATCAGTTCCTTTTCCGGCCTCAGTTTCAATAATGATTTCGCCACCATGTTTCTTTTTTATTATTTGGGCAGCATGTGATAATCCCAACCCGCTGGCCTGGTCTGGCGGTTTGGCTGTGAAGAACGGTTCATAAATCCTGGGCAATATTTTATCATCAATACCTGCTCCATTGTCTTTTATCCTTACCTGCACAAACCGCGGAAGTTTTCTTGACGTTACACTTATTTTAGGATCATACCCTTTACCTGCGGATTTCTTTCTCTCATAAACGGCATAAAATGCATTGTTAAAAAAGTGAAATAATGCTGTCCGGATGGCTATAGGCATGATGTTTATTTCAGGCAGAATTTTCTCGAGGTCTTTCGTCCTTGAACAATCAAATGACTCATCCAGTGATTTTATCCAGTGAAATGAAATATCGAAAACTTCATTGATCAGGTTATTCAAATTGGTGCTGACTTTTTCCTCCTGTACGGAATCACTTGTTAACTCATAGTAGCTCAAAGAAGAAACTGAACGCTCAGCGTCCTCATTGACACGATTAATTGATTCTGCACATTTTTGAAAGTCATCGGTCCTCTTTTTTTGATTAATGGCAATGGATTTTAATTTTGCAATAAGTGAAACCGACCTGGCAGAATTTTCCAGGGTGGATTTAAAGCTGAACCTCAGATCGGTATTTGTTTTTGTCAGACTATCCGTTACTTCAGCCAGTTTGAGCGTCCGTTTTAACTGAATAGAAGAAATGTCTTCCAGCTTCTTTGCCTTCTTTGCAAGCTCCATGCGTGAAATCAGGATACCGGTAAGAAATGAAACCAGCAGTACAAAAAATATAATTGTGTTGCGGGTAAGCTTTTGTTTTTCTTTTTCAAGCGAATCATTTTCTTTTTTAAGCGAATCCACCTCTTTTTGTATTTCAGTCATTTCGTGCTGACGCCTTGAAAAATCGGTCTTAAATTTTGATTCGAGCCGGTTGATTTCATCCTTTTCCTGCCTGACCAATTCCTTTTCCTTTAAATCTCCATATTGCTGAAGCATTTCAAAAGCAGGCCCGTTTTTAAAGCTGTTATACAGTTCAGTTGCCTGTTGCTGGTAGCCCTGCAGCCCCACTGGTTGCCTGCTTGTGGCTGAATCACCGGTTGCCTGTGTAAAACCCTCTACAGAGGTAAAAATCCATAAAAGAGTAACAAAAAAGTTCTTTATTCTTAACATCCTTGAAAAAATCGCTGCTGCAAAGAAAATAAAATCTTGTGACTAAATGATTGCCGATATTACATGAAGTAACGAATATTGAATTATTATGTTACTTGTTTGAAAAAATACATCAAATAAACAGGCCTTCCGTAACCTTAATCATTCTTTAACTGCCCGGATCATTCTTTTTTTGCCGCTTAAATCAACCTTTATCATAACATCTGTAAATTTTTTCATGCCGGGTAACTCAAGAATTTCATTGCTTAAACTTTCATTTATTTCAAAATAAAGCCTGCCACGCGGTTTTAATAAGCTTCCACAAGCTAAACCTGCAATGTGCTCATAGAACAATAATGGATTTTTCCCTTCCACAAACAATGCAATGTGCGGTTCATGGTCTGTAACATTCCGGTGCATCTGCACTTTTTCATGCAGTGAAATATAAGGCGGGTTGCTTACAACGAGGTCAAATGAATCCTGCAATCCATCCGGCACACTTTTTAAAATATCCTTTTCCCGGAAGTTTATTTTAACATTGTTCAGCTCTGCATTATCCTGTGCAACTTTTAAAGCACCATTGGAAATATCTATGGCAGTTACTTTTGCTGCCGGAAGATTTTTTTTTAATGCAATCGCTATGCAACCGCTGCCGGTGCCAATATCGAGAATTTTTAAATCTTTTTTCCTGCTTAAATCCTCGTCTGTGATTTCCTCTAAAATCCATTCAACCAGTTCTTCCGTTTCCGGCCGGGGAATTAATACATTTTTATTGACCTTAAATTTTAAACCGAGGAATTCTGTCTCACCTATAATATAGTGTAAAGGTTCATACGATTTCAATCGTTTTAAAACCTTTGAAGCTTTCTGAATTTGTTTTTCACTTAATTGTTCATTCTTTTTAACCAGTAAATCTGTGGCTGAAATATTTAAAGAATATATCAACGCATTTTTTGTAAGCGCTTTGATTTCACTTTCATCATAAAGCTCTTTCAGCTCCGAATAAAATTTTTTCTTTAATGATTCAATATACATTCCGGCAGAAATTGTCGGCATCAAAGTAAAAACAATTAATGTATTTTTGGGTAGCGTTTCACTTTAAAATATTTAAGTGAATCTTAGTGGCTTTGTGTCTTTGTGGCAAAAAATAACAGCCACGAAGACACAAAGACACAAAGAAGCACAAAGAAAAAATCAAACTGAGACACTACCTATTTTTGAATAATGGTCAGAATTTTTTGAAATGAAGCATGAACAGTATATGCAAAGATGTTTGCAGCTTGCCGAAAAGGGCCTGGGATATGCAGCGCCCAATCCGCTGGTGGGTTGTGTAATTGTTTATAATTCAAAAATTATTGGTGAAGGATATCACTCTTTTTTCGGGGGAGCTCATGCTGAAGTAAACGCTGTTAATTCTGTCAGGGACAAAAGCCTTCTTTCAAAAAGTACACTCTATGTTACTCTTGAACCATGCTCGCATTTCGGTAAAACTCCTCCCTGCACAGATCTTATCATAAAACACAAAATTCCTGAAGTTATCATTGGCAATAAAGATCCGTTTAAAATGGTAAATGGCAGCGGAATTCAAAAATTAAAAAAAGCGGGGATCAACGTTACTGTTGGAGTGCTCGAAAAAAAATGCAGGTTTATGAACCGGAGGTTTTTTATGTTTCACGAGAAAAAAAGGCCTTATATTATTTTGAAGTGGGCACAAAGCAAAGACGGCTTTATCGCACCGGATGATAAATCGTTTGTGAAGACACAAAGGATGGCGAAAAAAATTCACCGGGTCAGCAATGAATATTCACACATGCTGGTGCATAAATGGCGAAGCGAAGAGCCTGCAATCATGGTGGGGACTAATACAGCACAAAAGGATGATCCGCAATTGACGGCACGAAACTGGCAGGGAAAAAATCCGGTACGAATCGTAATTGATAAAGATTTAAAGCTTAATCGTTCGCTCAATTTATTTGATAAGAAAGCAGGAACCCTCGTCTTTACCTCAAAAAACGGGAGTTCAAAGAATAATCCCGGTTTTGTAAAAATTAATTTCGGCCATGATGTGCTGAAACAAATTATGCATCACCTGTACCGGGAGAACATTCAATCTGTGATTGTTGAAGGTGGAGCAATTTTACTTCAATCATTTATTGAACAAAAGTTGTGGGATGAAGCGAGGGTTTTCTCAAATGAATCCTTAATAAACTCAGGTATTGCGGCTCCCCAAATCAAAGGGAAGATACTTTCTCAGGAGAAAATTGATAATGATACGCTGACGATTTTTAAAAACTGAACCGGTTAGCAATAAAAAAATTCATTGTAAAAATGATTCCTGATGATACGTATAAAACCATTTCCAAAAAATCAGAAGGAAGTTATCGTGACCGCGGGAGTAAATTTATTGCGGAAGCATTCCCGGTTTCATCTGAAGAGGAAGCAAAAGAAATATTAAAGAAGGTAAAGAAAAATCATCCAAAAGCAAATCATCATTGTTATGCGATGCGGTTCACTCCTGATAAAAATATTTTCAAATCCAGCGATGACCGTGAACCGGCCGGCTCGGCAGGAAGGCCTGTTTTGAATGCATTATTGAGCAATGACCTTACGGATATACTGATTGTGGTTTCGAGATATTTCGGTGGAACATTATTGGGCGTGCCCGGATTAATCAAGGCCTACCATGCTGCTGCGCAGGATGCAATTGATCATGCCGAAAAAATTTTTAAAACCGTTAATATCCTTTATGAACTGCAATTTGAGCATTCACTGATGAATGAAATTATGAGCATTTTAAAAAGTGAAAATGCAGTAGTAATTAATCAAAATTTTAATGACCTTTGCATTACCAGGTTTGAAATCCGCAAGGGTAAATCCGAAAACCTGGTAAAAAAAATAAAAAATAACCATCGGTTAATAAATAATTGTAAAATCATTTGTTTAAGTTAATTTTCTTTTCTGATATTTGAATTTTCCCATAACTGCAATGCTCAGCTGAGTTTACGCGGTATAGGCAATTGCAGTTGCCAACCAAAGAAAAAATAACCAAAGGGCGCCATGAAGCCCGAAATTAATTTCAGTAATGCAAGAGAAAAAGCTCAAGACACTCCACATTTTTGAAAACTATTTACCTGAATCGCAGAACTGGACGTTTCGCATCCTTAATAATTTTGAGGATGTTGACGTGTATGTTTGCGCGCTTGAATATCATAATCCTCAATTTGTAAACCCGAAAATCAACCTTATCGAAATTCCCGGTTATGTAAACTGCGAGCTCATGGTTGAAGGCGGATTACATTCGGAATCCTTTTATGACAAAGCCATTAATAAATTAAAAAGGAATACCCGTTTTGAAAAATATCTTGAGTACCTGGCAAAAAAGATTAAAGAATTAGGCATTGACCTGCTCCATTGCCATTTTGCAAATGTGGGATGGAAATTCATGAAATTAAGAAAGCTTACAGGCAAACCTCTTATCGTTTCATTTTATGGTTTCGATTATGAGAGCCTTCCTTATACATTTAAAGACTGGGAAAAAAGATACCAGGAATTATTTAATACGGCAGATTTATTTATTTGTGAAGGGCCGTTTGGTGCAGGAATTCTGAAATCGAAAGGTTGCCCTGAAAAAAAGATAAGAGTAAACAGGCTGGGTGTTGATCTTAAAAAGTTTCCTTTTTATGAGCGTGAGAAAAAAGAAAATGAGCTGAGCCTCGTCCAGATAAGTAATTTTTTTCAGAAGAAAGGCCACATATATACATTGCAGGCATTCATGCAGGCGCTTAAAACATGTCCGAACTTATCACTCACTTTTGTTGGAAGTGATTTTGACAATAATAAAGAAAAACTCAGGAAGATAGTGCATGAACATCACCTTGAGGATAAAGTTGTTTTTCTCGATTTTCTGGATTTTTCACAGCTGTACGAATTCTTGAAATCATTCCATGTATTTATTCAGCCGAGCTGCTATGCCGATAACAGGGATTGTGAAGGCGGGGCTCCCGTTGCAATATTGGATGCCGAAGCCTCAGGAATGCCGGTGATCGCAACAACACATTGTGACATTCCGCAGGAAGTAATCCATAAAAGAACCGGGTATTTATCACCTGAAAAAAATGCCATTGCATTGACTGAATCTATTGTCAGGTTTTACAGGATGCCAAATGACACCTACCAGGGTTTCGCAAAGGAGGCCAGGGAACATATTGAACAAAACTTTGATACAGTTAAAAATTCTTCCATGCTTAAAAATATTTACCTCGATTATCTTCACCGGTTTGCAATGAGCATAATTGCGTTAGTTTCAATTTAACTGCCGGAAATTTCCAGGCCCGTTTCTTATTTTAAAAAAACTTTTTCATTTTAATTCCTTAAAATATTTTTAACCCTCCATGCAGCTTTTGAAAAAACTAACCGGTATTCATGCTCCTTCGGGAAATGAAGAAGCGATGACCGGGTTTTTATTGAATTACATTCATGCGAATTCTGAAAAATGGAAAGTGCAGCCAAAGATTTTTTCAGGAGATGGTTTTCAGCATTGCATTGTGCTTGTTTTCGGAAAACCCAAAACTGCTGTTTTTGCGCACATTGATTCCATCGGATTTACAGTACGGTATAATAACCAATTGGTAAAAATTGGCGGGCCGCATATTGAAAAAGGAATTAAATTAACCGGTGCTGACAGTAAAGGAAAAATTGAATGCGTCCTGATGACAGATGAGGATGAAAACCTCAAATGCGGATTTGACCGCGAAATTGACCGGGGCACTGATCTTGTTTTCAAAGCTGATTTCAGGGAAGAAAAAAATTTTGTGCAATCTAATTATCTCGATAATCGTCTTGGAGTTTGGGTGGCTCTCAGGCTTTGTGAAACATTGGAAAACGGAGCAATTGCTTTTTCGTGCTGGGAAGAACATGGAGGAGGAAGTGCCGGTTATCTCGCAAAGTTTCTTTATGAAAAACATAAAGTGAAGCAGGCATTGATTTCGGATATTACCTGGATCACTGAAGGTGTTGTACATAATAAAGGAGTGGTTGTTTCCATGCGCGATATGGGAATACCAAGAAGAGCCTTCGTTGATAAAATAATTTCAATTTTAAAAAAAGAAAAAGTTCAGTTTCAATTAGAGGTTGAAAAAAGCGGTGGAAGTGACGGAACAGAATTACAAAAAATCCCCTACCCTATTGACTGGTGTTTTGTTGGTGCTGCTGAAGATTTTGTCCATTCTCCGAATGAAAAAGTGCACAAGAAAGATATTGAAAGCATGCTTGATGCGTACAGGGTTTTAATGAAACGACTTTGAGAATTAAAGTTTGAAGTAAAGTTATCTTCTACTTTCTGCTTCCTGCTTCCTGCTTTCTACTTTTATAAAAAATATCCCGACATATGCTCCCTGAAATAATCCGGTGCGCGGCAAGGTTTCAAAGTATCTTTATTAATGAACACTAAAGTAGTACTGGCTTCGTTCACTAAAACATTTTTTTCATTGAAGGTTTCATATTCAAAAGTGATCCGTGCACCGGGCATATTTTTAATGACCGTTTTTATGGTGAGCAAATCATCATAAAATGCCGGCTTGATAAACTTAATATGATAATCCATCACAGGCAGAATGATTCCCTCATCCTCCATTTCTTTATAAGTTATCCCCATTATGCGCAGAGATTCCACGCGGGCAACCTCAAAATAGGTGGCATAATTTCCATAGTACACATAGCCCATTCGGTCCGTTTCTGCATACCGGACTCTGATTTTTGTTTCTGAAGTGAACATCAAATAAATTTTTTTACCAATGAAACAAATGTAAACAGATTCTTATTATCATTACAGCATCTTTTACTTCCGCATCTTTTCCGGTGACATGAACAGGCTTATTAATTACATATTCTGCATTTTATTTTTTTTCAGCGCTTGCTCAGCACCTGCGCGGCTGGATCATGTGGAAAAAAAGCAATATGCTTTCAGTGCAAAAGAATATGCTTCGGTGGATTCTTCGATCCTGCAAAATATACTTCCGTATAAAACAAAAATGGATGCTGAGGTAAATGTGCTCATTGGGAAATCAGCGCAACCTGTTTCGAAAGATCAACCCGAAGGATTGCTTGGAAATTTTGTGGCGGATCTTTCACTGGAGGAATCAAAAAAACATTTTTATCCGGAGGATAATAAAAACGTTGATTTCTGCTTTTTAAATAATGGCGGGTTAAGAGCGGCTTTGCCTGCGGGCGAAATCACCAAAAGAAATATTTTTGAAGTAATGCCTTTTGAAAATGAATTGATCGTTCTCTCCATGACAGGATCAGATGTAAAACAACTCCTTAATTATATAGTGAATAAAAACGGAATTCCGGTTGGAGGCCTGCGAATGAAAATAAAAAATAAAGAAGCCGTTGAGGTCATGATCAATAATTCACCGTTTGACACGACAAAGATTTATAAGGCTGTAACATCAGATTACCTTGCAAATGGAGGTGATAATCTTTCTTTCCTTGCTGAAATTAAAAAACGCGAATATGTGAATCTCAAAATCAGGGATGCCATGATCGAATACATTGAGCAATTAACTAAAGGCGGAAAAATTATTGATCCGAAATTAGATGGAAGAATTACTGTCGAATAAAAAAAATAACAGGCGCGATTTCCTGAAAAAAATTTCCGCTGGAGCAGCACTTGCCTCTATCGGTGGGATTCCTTTGGATGCATTTGGTAAAAAAGAGGTTGTAAAAATTACGATCCTTCATACCAATGATGTGCACAGCCACATTGAGCCTTTTCCTGACAATGATCCGAAATACGCGGGAATGGGAGGAGTTGCGCAGCGTTCAGCGATGATCAACAAAATAAGGAGCGAAGAAAAAAATGTATTGCTTCTTGATTCAGGAGATATTTTCCAGGGCACTCCTTATTTTAATTTATACGGAGGAGAATTGGAGCTGAAACTGATGAGCATGATGAAGTATGATGCATCCACCATCGGCAATCATGATTTTGATAACGGCATTGAAGGATTGGCAAAACAATTACCGAATGCAACATTTCCCCTGCTGAATTGCAATTACGATTTTTCTGACACCGTACTGGAAGATAAAACCGCACCGTATAAAATTTTTGTTAAGGACGGGATCCGGATCGGTGTGTTTGGTCTGGGAATTGAATTAAAAGGGTTGGTGGATTCCAAATTATACAGGAAAACAATTTATCTTGATCCGCTGCAGAAAGCTGCTGAAACTGCACACCTGCTGAAAAAAGAAAAAAAATGCGATCTTGTGATTTGCCTGTCCCACCTGGGTTTTAAGTATCCTGATGAAAAGGTATCTGATGTGGTGCTTGCAAAAGAATCATTGAACATAGATTTAATCCTGGGCGGGCACACCCATACATTCATTGACGATCCGTACAAATATTTTAACCGGGACGGAAAAGAAGTGATGGTTGCCCAGGTGGGATGGGCCGGCATCCGGCTGGGAAGAATTGATTATTTTTTTGAAACAAATTCAAAAAAAAGTGTTATGAATGCTACCACGTTAAAAGTTTTCAAATTGTCAAGTGAAATTTAATTTTTTTTTTATTTTTTTTTCCGCAAAATTTGCATACATTTATTTCGTACAATTGTACCATTGAAAAAATAAACCATAAAACAAAACCTACACCTCAATAATTTGCCAGTCTCAAGTATGCAGAAGTCACACGTAAAAGTTTGGGAGAACTGCCTGAAAATAATAAAAGACAATGTAACTGAACAGAATTACAAAACATGGTTTGAACCGATAAAATCAATTAAGTTAGAAAGCAATATTCTCACAATTGAAGTTCCCAGCCAGTTTGTTTACGAATATCTCGAAGAACATTACATTACGCTTTTAAGAAAAATTATCAAGCACGAGCTTGGTCGGGAAGGAAAATTAGAGTACAGCATTGTGATGGAAAACAATGCCGGAAACAATAAACCCTACACGGTAAAATTTCCGGGCAAGAATGCCAACTCTCTCAAGAATCCATCATTGATGGCTCCGTTGAATTTAAATTCAACAATTAAAAATCCATTTATAATTCCGGGATTAAAAAAGATTGATATCGATTCGCAGCTCAACCCGAATTACTCATTCGAAAATTTTGTAGAGGGAGATTGCAACCGGCTTGCACGCTCTGCAGGATATGCAGTTGCGCAAAAACCGGGCGGCACTTCTTTTAATCCGTTATTAGTGTATGGCGGAGTCGGCCTCGGAAAAACACATCTTGTACATGCAATCGGGATTGAAGCGAAAGACCGTTTCCCGAATAAAACTGTTTTGTATGTTCCCTCCGACCGTTTCATGCACCAGTTTGTGGATGCGGTGAAAAATAATTCGCAAAATGATTTTGTTCATTTTTACCAGATGATTGATTTGCTGATCATTGATGACATTCAATTTTTTGCCGGTAAAGAAAAAACACAGGATGTGTTCTTCCATATTTTCAACCATCTTCACCAGAACAGCAAGCAGCTCGTGCTTACGTGCGATAAAGCCCCTGTTGATCTGCAGGGAATGGAACACCGCCTGTTGTCACGTTTCAAATGGGGGCTTTCCGCAGATCTTCAGACAGCGGATCTGGAAACACGCATCGCCATCCTGAAAAGAAAAATGTACATTGACGGAATCGAGCTGCCCAATGAAATCGTGGATTACATTGCATACAGCATCACATCAAACATTCGCGAGCTGGAAGGCGCTTTAATTTCCATCATCGCACAGGCTTCGATGAACAAGAAGCCGATTACACTTGAATTGTCAAAGCAGATGATTGACAAATTCGTGAAAAATACAGTGCACGAAATTTCGATTGATTATATCCAGAAAGTAGTTTGTGATTATTTTGAATTGCCGCTCGATCTTTTAAAATCAAATACAAGAAAACGCGAAGTAGTACAGGCACGCCAATTAGCGATGTATTTCTCCAAGAGCCTCACCAAATCTTCGCTCTCAAATATCGGAGTTCATTGCGGAGGAAAAGATCATGCAACTGTACTTCATGCCTGCAGAACGGTAAACAACCTGATGGAAACTGATAAAAAATTTAAAACCTACGTAACAGATATTCAGAAAAGAATTAATGTTTCGCGTGAATAACAAAAGAAACTGTCAAGTTAAAAACCATCAGCCTGAGGCAGATGGTTTTTTTGTTTGCAGATTCTTCTAAGTAAAAAATGAAAATGTTCAAGAGTAAAAAAAGATAAATCAACAATCCTTACGATTCGGAAATTCGTAAAAATTCGTATTCGTTGATCAGACCCATTCGTACATTCGTAAAAATCTGTATTCGCTGATGAAACTCCTCATGGTTTGCCTCGGCAACATCTGCCGCTCCCCTCTCGCAGAAGGAATAATGCAAGAGAAATTAAAAAAAGCAGGTTTGGATTTTTTTGTTGATTCAGCAGGGATGATCAGCTACCATGCCGGTGAATGCCCTGACCATCGTTCCATAGAAATTGCAAAACAATTTGGAATTGATATTTCAGGACAAGTGGCGCGAAAGTTTACAAAAAATGATTTTGAAAATTTCGATTTAATTTTTGCAATGGACACTTCCGTCTACGAGGAACTTATTTCAATTGCATCTTCCGAAAAACAAAAGGCAAAGATTCACCGGTTTTTAGATTTTGCAGATTGGGAATCATCAGAGGTTCCCGATCCATATTACGGATCAAAAAAAGATTTTGAGGAGGTGTATCACCTAATCAATGATGCAAGCGAAAAAATCACAAAAAAGTTTTTGAGTAAAATAAAATAGTGAAAAGTAATTTCTATTTCAATTTCGTTGCCAGCTGAAAAGCATCTTTGCTGATGGACCGTTCATTTTCAAAATAGAATATTCCGCCCCATTTATAAATAATGCGTGAGTAAACAGTTTCTTTATTTCCTGCGGTAACGGTCGCTTTCGTAATCGTCCGGTTCTTCTCTGTAATTTCTTCCACGTTTACATTTGCCGGTACTTCCTCTGACTTTTCCAATTGACGCGATTCACTTCCCAAATTTGCGGATGCGCTTTGCTTAATTTTTACATCACTTCCTTGAATGGTAGCCGGAGATTTTTTTGAATCCGTTCCGGCATTTGCCGTTGCATTTAATTTTCTACGTTCTTCCTCTTCCCGTTTTGCTTCAGCTTTTTTTCTCGCTTCCTCGTCAGCCTGTGCTTTGGCAGCTTTTGCCTTCTCCTCGGCTTCGAGCTTTGCTTCTGCTTTTTTCCTCGCTTCCTCATCAGCCTGCGCTTTGGCTGCATTTTCCCTCTCCTCTGCTGCAAGCTTTGCTTCGGTTTTTTTGCGTTCATCCTCTTCCAGCTTTGCTGCTGCCTGTTTACGCTTGTCTTCGTCAGCTTTTGCAAAAGCATCTTTCTTTGCCTGCGCTATGGAATCGTTCTTCGCTTTTGTTTCAGCTTCCTGTTTTGCTTTGGCTTCAGCTTTGGCTTTCTGTTCTTCCTCAAGCTTTGCTTTTGCTTCCGCTTTCGCATTTGCAATGGAATCCTGCTTTTCTTTTTCTGCAGCCTTTGCATTGGTCCCTGCATTTTTTTCCTCTTCTTTTTTCTTTTGTTCCAGCTCGTCTTCCGCATCCTTCAAAGCAGACTGAATTTGCTTTGTATAATCTGTATCGTAATCAAAGTCATCAGTCACTTTAGAATATTTATACTTGGCCACCGGCTGGTTGAACACCACGATGTTCACTCCGTCATATTGCTTGATCAAAATAACCGTCATGGGAATGGGATAAAATCCCTGGTCAATGCGGTCAGCAGGCGCTGCAGTATTTAACTGTATTCTTTTTGTGATGTAACCGGGCTTGGTAAAAGAAAGGATATAATCATTGTTCAGCTTCAGGTTGATGGCATACTTTGATTGTCCGGGCAACGTTTGTTTTTCACCGGTTACGATGTTTTCAAGCACTACGTAAGCTTTGTCAAAATTACCGTCCTCGACTTTAAAATTAATCTGCACATTTACCGTTCTGGGTTGCGCATAAGAATAACGCGGAATAAAAAAATAAAAAAGCAGGCAAAATACTGTGAAAAAAAATTTAACGCCTGAACTTTGTACTCTCATTTACGTAAATAATTCCTATATGGCAAAGATATTTAAAATACTGCCGGACGTATGAATAATGATAATAAGATATTTATATTTGAACAATGAATAAAGGCAGAATGCTTACGTATTTTACGAAAAAACCGGCCTTAGGTTTCCTGTTTTCTTTTTTTGCTTTGCAGGCTTTTTCACAGGAGGTAACCATGCAGCAAACGCTGGATTACATCAATGGAAAGTTTGGCGGAAGGTGTTCGATAGATGTTTCAAAAGGGGTGCTGATTTCGGTCTACCAGCAGAACGGGCAGAATGTGCGCGAAGACCAGGTGGGTGTGAATTATCTTGATACCAATGCAATAAAATACGATCAGGAGTACGGAGTTTTTTCCATCAATTGCAAAGGCGCTCCGTCAAAAAAATGTGTTTCAAGAGATTTGTTTATCCGGAAGGAAAGCCGCGATTATGCGCGGATAAGCTGGGAAGTTTCTCTTGATACGAAAGGGGTGAACGGAATGAAAAAGGCTTTTATTCACATGATCCGCCTTGTGCTTGAATCTAAATATAAGAGCAGTGAAGCTTTTGAATAAATTAAAAACACAAATCAATTATGAAATTTAAAAACTGTCTTTTGATTTTACTCTGCGCAATTTGCAGCTCAGCCTATTCACAAACTGAAAAATCTCCTTCAGAAGAGGCCAAAGCATTTTATAAAGAAGGCATGAAAGATTATAAATTTCTGCGATATAAAGAAGCGATTGAAAATTATAATAAAGCCATTGCCATTGATTCAGCTTATATTAATGCATACATACAGAGAGGTTTTTGCAAAGGCATGATCAAGGATTTTACAGGGGAAATTGACGATTATACAATGGCTGTAAAAATTGATCCCAAACATAAGTTCGCGTATATTTCGAGAGGAAGCGCAAAAAATAAAACTGGCGATTACCACGCGGCCATCGAAGATTTTAATGCTGCGCTTGAAATAGATCCTAAAGACCAGGAAGCATATAATAACCGGGGATTTGCCAAAAAAGCCCTCAACGATATGAAAGGCGCCTGTGAAGACTGGAATAAATCAAAGCAATTGGGAAACGAGGAAGCGAAAATTATTTTGAAGAATAACAGGTGTAAGTGATTTATGATTTACGATTTACGATTTAAAATTTTAGATTTTAGATTTGTAATACATTTTAATAATGATTAACTGATTTAATATGAAAAAGATAATTTCATTCATTGCATTATTGCTGGCTTCTACCCTGCTCTATTCGCAGGAAACTGAACAGGGAGATGCATATTCAAACTGTTTGAAAAAAACAAGTTCCAAATGGGCTGATAATTGCCAGCAATGCTTCAGCTCGTCAAATACTTATCGCGTTTATCTCACCAATATCTGCAAGGACACTTTGGATGTAAAGGTTGGTGTGCAGGAAAACACAAAAAAATGGAGAACTTTTGTCCGGACTAATTTGACTCCTGCTGACAGTCTCACCGGCTATGCATGCGTGGGAACAGGGAAATATATTTTCTGGGCGCGTAAAGCGGGGAATAAAGAAATCATCTTCCCGACTGATGAGGAAATCAACCTGAAATACGCAAAATAATTTTCAGATTTTATTTTTCAGGAATTTTATAAGGAGCTTAGAGCCTGTTTAATATTTCTTTAATTAATATTCTATTGCCATCGCTCACCCTCAATCCCTAAGGGGAACCGCGCGCGATTGTGCCCTTTAGGGTCAGGGTGTGCAAGGGCCATAATTAATTTTAGATAAATTTAAACAGGCTCTTCTAAAAAAGTCAGCTTTCGAAAACCTATTCCTGTTTTGCACCAACAGCGAGCTGAGAAACTTCATTCCATATTTCTGAGGCAATAATATGAGGAGCGCGGTTTCCGTCCAAAGAAAAAATATTTTCGCTTAGCTTCAGAATTTCAAAAGCCTCCTTATACTTGTTCCTCACATTTTGTAAATTCTCTACCGTTTCATAAAGCTCAATAGAATTGCGGTCATTGGTAAGCCTTTCGATGCTGGCTTCAGGAGAAATATCAATATAAATATTCAAATCAGGCCGAAGCAGGTTTGCACTGAGAGAGTTTGCTTCTATTACCCATTCAAGAGGCATGTGTGTTCCCTGGTAGGCGTACGAAGAAAAATAATACCGGTCAGTAATTACAGTATATCCGTCTTCCAGTTTTTTCAGGATCCCATTTTCCTTGTCTAACAAATGGTTTAACCTGTCGGCTATAAAAAGCCCGGCAATGGTACGGTGATCTGCTTCCATTTTATGATTAAAAATGTCGCGTATTAATTTGCCTATCGGGCTTTCAGTCGGTTCACACGTCAGGTAAACTTTGTGTCCTGCATTTTTAAGATTATACGAGAGCAACTTCACCTGCGTGCTTTTTCCGCTTCCGTCAATACCTTCAAAAGCAATAAATAAATTCTTTTTCATTTTCATTTCTCTGTCTTAATTCCACCATTCATCAACATTTGGCTAAGCTACTAAAAAACAATATTCCTGTCCAAAAGATGTTTGATTTTTTTTAAATTTTTATTGAGACGTCGTTTTGGTTTTTGACTTTTAACTTTTGAGTTTTGAGTTTTGAATTTTGACCTTTAACTTTTAACTTACTGATCTAATTTATCATCAGCTTTCCCGCAATAAACCCGGTAGTCCATGCAGCCTGGAAATTAAATCCTCCTGTAATTCCGTCTATATCGAGCACCTCTCCGGCAAAATACATTCCTCTGCAAACAGTGCTTTCCATGGTTTTAAAATTTACGTTATCGAGTTTCACTCCTCCGCATGTTACAAACTCTTCTTTAAAAGTAGTTTTTCCTTTTACTTCGTATTCGTCATTTGTCAATGCATTGATCAGCCTGTTTAATTTTTCTTTCGGCAAATCTGCCCACTTTAATCCAGGAGATATTCCGCATTTCTGAATAAGGAACATCCACAACCTGGAAGGAATATCAACCACTTTTGAATTTGAAATTTGTTTGCGCTGTATGTTTTTGAATTCTTTTGAAATATCGTTTCTCAATTCTTCCTCATTTCTTATTCCATCCCAATTAATATTTATTTTGAAATGATATTTCATTTCATGAAGCACTCGTGCACCCCATGCAGAAAGTTTCAGGACAGCGGGTCCGCTCATTCCCCAATGGGTGATTAATAAAGGCCCGGCTTGTTTTAATTTGGTGCTTTGAATTTTTACGAGAACGTTTTCCACTGAAACGCCCATCAGTTCTGTAATGGGATTGCGCGGCATATTGAATGTGAAAAGGGATGGAACGGGATCCACTATCGTATGATTTAGTTCAGCAAGCCACTCAAAACTTTCTCTTTTAGAAAAGCCACCCGTTGCAACAATAACTTTATCTGCCGGTATCCTGTTATCATCTGCTGCAATCATTTCAAATCCGTTTTGTGTTGGTTTAATTGATTTAATGAAATAATTTGTTTTGATTTTAATCCCTGCATGCTGAGATTCCTCAACCAGGCAATTGATTATTGTTTGGGAATTATCTGTAACGGGAAACATTCTGTTGTCAGGTTCTGTTTTCAGCTTCACTTCTCTTGACTCAAACCATTCGATTGTATCATTAACATTGAAAATTGAAAATGCTTTTTTCAATGACCTCTCCCCTCTCGGAAAATTTTTTGCAAGCTCAGAAATATTGAAACAGGCATTGGTCACATTACACCGGCCTCCACCGGAGACTTTTACTTTTGAAAGCAGCTTTGCTGATTTTTCATAAATCGTAACATCGCATTCAGGGTGATGTTGTTTACATGAAATGGCAGCAAAAAAACCGGCAGCACCTCCTCCCAATACAGCAATTTTCATTTGGTATTAAAAGCTTTTTATATAAAGAAGATTAATAAAAAGTATCCCTGACTGGTCAAAGAAAAAAGCACCTGAAATTCTCCCCTGAATTATTTTCTTTCAACAACCAGATATTTGGATGCTCCCCAGAATTTTTCATAATCTTTAATGTCAAGCGACCTTAGCGTATCGCCTTCCCTCACGAATACATAGGAGTCTGAAGGATGATTGGTGATGATATTTGCGCCCCGGCAATTCAAAGGAATGGAAATTGTTTCCTCAATATTTATTTTCGTAAACCCATCGGTTTTAAAATCCTGCTTCAGCATTTGATTCTGGCCGATCCCGAGAAACCCGCCTTTAGTGTCCACAATGCCGTTAAAGCGTAATTTTTTATAGGTGTCAACAACATAAAACGCTGTATAAAATTTTTCAAGTTTTTCTTTCACTTTGACTTCTTTAGGAAGTTTGTTTGCTGTAAGCGTATCCACCTGCAGCTTGAGCGTTTCTAAATTCTGGCTTTTCTCATCCAATTGTATTTTCAGCGGCATCAGCTCTGCTTCTTTATTTTCCACCTGCTCATTAAGCTTGTGAACAATATTCTGAAGAGCAGCAATGCGGCTGTCTTTTAACCGGTCCTGCTCTTTTAAATCACTAATCAGCTTCCGGTTCCTTTCGAGCATCCTGTTAATGACCCTGATATTGTCATTAATCCGCTCCCGCTGATCGCCTTTAATCTCTATAATCTGCATAGAGTCCTGCTCGAGCGCATCCTGCTTCTGGGTAATGGTATCAAGATTAGATTCAATTTCATCAAATGCAGACATGAATAAATGAAGCGATGAATCCTTCATATCTGCAACATACACCAGGGAATCGCGTTCAAGGCTTACCTCGGTAAATTCTTTTTTATAACTCTTGCAACCAACAAATAAGCTTACCGCAGCAAACAGTATCAATAATAAATTTTTCATGATGGATCGGGTATAATAAATTGGAGTTACAGGCAAACCTACATGATTTTTTTGAATCTGGGGATGCATATTAAAAAATCTTTAGCTGTTAAAAACCTAATTTCATTTCAAAAACCATGATATGGTTTAACTTTGAGCCTTTAACTTTCCCGGAGGGATGCCTTCGGCAAAAACTTTAAAATTTTTATGACCTTTCGGTTGCTGATTATTCTCTTTATACTTTTTGTTATTGACCTCTATGCTTTCCAATCGGTAAAGTTTCTGTGTAAGGGTTTCACTCCATCACAGATAAGGAACACCTATATTATCTATTGGTCTGTTTCCATTTTTTGTTTCGGCTTGATCATCATCGGAAATATTTTTGACTGGCATCAATGGAATAAAGCATTCCGTACATACAGCTTTGCTTTTGTCTTTATTGTTTTTTTCTCAAAACTGTTTGTAGATATTTTTCTTTTAATAGATGACCTGGTCCGTTTTCTTCGTTGGAGCGGAGCAAGGCTCTTCACTGCATACAGCACACCCGATCCTACTAAAGCTGCGGTTGTGAAGAAAGGAATTTCCAGATCGGGTTTCCTGGTAAAGCTGGCAGTTATAATCGGGGCCATACCTTTTTTCTCCATGATTTACGGAATGCTGAATGGCGCTTATAATTACAGGAAAAGAAAAGTCATTCTCACATTAAATAACCTGCCCGTATCATTTGACGGATTTAAAATTGTCCAGATTTCCGATATACATACCGGGAGCTTCACCCGTATGAACCCGATGAAGGAAGCTGTTCAAATTATAAATGATCAGCAGCCCGACCTTGTTTTTTTTACAGGCGATCTGGTGAATGACAAGCATGAAGAAGCGCTCCCCTTTATTGATATCCTCAGGGAAATAAAAGCAAAACATGGAGTGTATTCTATTTTCGGAAATCATGATTACGGTGATTATATGAAATGGAAAAATAATGATGCGAAAAAAGAAAATCTTAAAAAGCTGGCAGAAGTACATAAGCAGTTAGGCTGGAATTTACTGCTGGACGAGCATCGGCACATTGAACAAAACGGAGAGCGTATCACCGTAATCGGTGTGCAAAACTGGAGTGCGCGGATGGGTTTTCAAAGATATGGCAGCATTGAAAAAGCAACACAGAATATCAGTTACAGCCCGGTCAATATTTTATTGTCTCATGATCCGTCTCATTGGAAAGCGCAAATCACAGATCATTATCCACAGATTGATTTAACACTTTCCGGTCACACACATGGCATGCAGTTCGGAATTGAAATCCCCGGCTTCAAATGGAGTCCCGTACAATATTTTTATAAAGAATGGGCGGATCTGTACCAGCACAAAAATCAATTTTTGTATGTTAACCGGGGGCTCGGTTTTTTAGGGTATCCCGGAAGAGTCGGGATTCTACCTGAGATTACAGTGTTTGAATTGAGGAGAGCAGAAGGTTAGTCCTGTAAAATCCCGATTACAGGTTCCTTCCTGCAAAAGTTTCTTTGCCCTCTAAATGTTTAATTACTTTGGAAATATTTCTTTCCACCGATGCTGTCGTTTTCAGTGAATTAATGTACCGGGAAATTTCCTTTTGCCTGTAAGGAGAAAGCTTTTTGAAAACCGCTTTTGCATTTTTATTCTGTACAAATGCCTTTTTCAATTCGGGATGCATGGAAATTACACGAGGCAGAGGATCAAAACCAATTTCCACGTTTGCCATATCACCCACATCAATTCCTGCAGCTCTTCGCATGGGTGTATTGAGATACAGCCTCCATATTCCCTGGTATTTCACAAGTGTCTGTATAAATTTCTTCCCGTTTAATTTACCATTCACCGGAATGGGCCCTTTGGATTTACCTGCATTAAAGAACAGCTCTTTTAATACAGGCAATGGCACTTTTACATAGGGATTAATTCCAATCTTAAAAATTCTTGCGGTGAACTTTTTCATAACCTGAATTTGTGCTGGTTGCTAAATTAAAAACAATAAAGAATATTGACTATGCAACCTTTTTATTGTTTTTCTCATCTTGGTATTAATCACTCCCGGTAGCTGTCGGGATTAAAAACCAAAAACCATACGTATGAAAAAGAGAATTGCTGTTTTACTTTTGATCTTAGGAACATCACTAATTAAAAGTGCTTCTGCCGGGCATATAATGGGAGGTGAAATAACTTATGCATATACCGGTACCCCCAATCTATACCTTGTTACATTAAAACTTTTTCACGATTGCCAGGGAATTCCGATGAACAATACTGAATCTATTTGTGTCAGCTCAGCAACCTGCGGTATAAATTTTATGTATTCAGTAAATCAAATTGGCTCGCAGGAACTGCTGCAAAGCGCATGTACCATTCCGGGGGTTTCTTCATGCATGGGAGGACCTGTTCCGGGGGTGGAAGAAGTTATATACCAGGATACTTTAACATTAACCGGCTCCTGCGTGGACTGGGTGCTATCTTATTCAACCTGCTGTATGGCAAATGTAAATACACTTTCGGGTTCACCTTCAATATACATTGAAGCGCGTTTAAACAATGTCCTGGATCCGACAGGGAGCTCTCCGCAATTCAGCTATCCTGCCCTGCCGCGATTTTGTTTAAATACCTATTCGCAATATAATTTCGGATGCACGGATATTGATGGAGATTTGCTGTATTATTCATTCGAGTCCTGTTCGGATGCAAGCGGCTCATGTCCGTTTAATACTTTGAACGTTTCTTATCTTATTCCTTATTCCTCATCAAACCCGCTTTCATCTTCCATTCCAATCACATTAAATACTTCCGGACTAATGGAGTTCACGCCCAGCGTTCTGCAGAGAGCAGTTATTAAGGTCCGTGTGATAGCTGTCGCCAATGGCGGAATCACAGGGTCCATCATGCGGCAGAATATTGTGACTATCGTAAATGGTATAGTGGGAATTCCGGATTTGCCGGGCGAAAATTTCAACATAGAAATATTTCCCAATGTTTCAGAGGGGATTTTTAATTATTCCCTGTCCAAAAATTTTAACGGCAAACTTAACATTGAAATTTTTAATGCTTTTGGGGAAATAGTTTTTTCACAAAAAGCCTCTGGAGCTGCAAAAGAATTTAATAGCCTTGACCTTACAAATCTTCCTTCCGGAATATATATGGTTTCATTTTCGGAAGAAAACAAAAGAAGCGTAAAAAAAATTATTAAATTATAATTTTTACAACCTGATTTTTAAATCAGTGAGATAATAAGTTTTGTAAAAAAAGTTTATTATAAATAGCTCAGCCACCATTTTTCTTTGTGCTTTATTTTATAATTGCTGAACCGGTAACAAACCGGGTAAAGCACAGCAACAACTGCTATCCAGATTAAATAAACAGTCCACAAATGAAAACCTTCAGTGAGTAAAATAAATTTCAAACCTTCAGCGCCTTTCATCCCTTCTGCATACGTGTGCCCCTTTAAAAAGAAAACCATAGCACAAAGGAGGTGAATGAGAAAAAAATGCAGAAGGTAATAAAGGAAAGGTACTCTTCCATAAACGGTAATTATTCCGGTTAGTTTGTTTTTAATTTTTTCTGTAAAAGCAAGAAATATAAATGCAGGGCCAATAGTTGCACACATATATAAAAGCGAGGGAGGATATTTGTGCACGTTCATAAATGATAAAAATGTGAACAAACTTGTTGACTGTTCTGACCATTGGTAGGGATTGCCATAATTGTTGAACATTCTGAGCACAACAAAAAAAGTAATAGTGAAAATTCCCATCCGCAGTAAATATTTTTTTCGCTTACCGTATTCGACAGAAGGTTGAAATAGTTTTCCGAAACAATAACCAAGCATCATCAGCCCGCTCCAGGGAACAAAAGCATAGATCATCAGAAATGAATGATTGCCATAAAACGGGTGCACCGCAAAGTTGCCGCGATGCAGCAAGTCCCACCAGAAACCAAATGCTCCAGTGTGTTTTGCTTCAATGTAATCAAATGAATTGTGTCCGAACACAATTATCAATCCCAATATAAAAATTACATTATATGGCAACAGAATCATTAATCCTAAAATAAACATGCTTATGCCGATCGCCCAGATAGTTTGCAAAGCGATTAATCCATAACCGGTATCGAACGTGACGATGAGGTTGACAATAAAAATTTCCATAAAGATTAACCAAATTCCGCGCTTGATTAAAAAGATGCTTAGCTCCTTTTTGCTTTTGCGAAAACTCTGCAGGTATGCTGATGTTCCGGCAAGAAAAACAAAAACCGGTGCGCAGAAATGCGTGATCCATCTCGTAAAGTACAAATACACGGATGTGGTATGCACATCGAGCGGGTCATGACCGAAAGCATCAAAGTGAAAAAAATCACGGGTATGGTCCAGCGCCATGATGATCATAACAAGCCCGCGTAATAAATCAAGGGAATAAATCCTGCCTTTTGCCTGTTCCATAAATATCTGGAATGCGAAATAAGAGTTTTTACCTCGAAAGTTCTAAAAATAAATCAAATTCTTTTCTGACATTTGTTTGATGAAAACCCTTCCTTTATTTCTCATCAGCTAATTCCGAAAGCCTCTTCACCGCAACAAGTATCTTCAGAACGATCCCTCTCCTTTGGAGAGGGAAAAAGGGTGAGGTTCTTTTGTAATCACATTCTTTTCTGACATCTTTATTGCATAAGAAAATTTAAAAGGCTAATTTTACTTCATATAAAAACAACATGATAAAACAAATACAAAACAGGCGCGACTTTATTCGGCTTGGCATTGCAGGAGCAGCTGCCAGCCTAACTGTTCCTTATTTATCATTAGGAAAAGAATTTTTAACTGCTGGTTGTGCACCTACCACCCCTGATATAATTGGTCCTTATTATCTTGCTAATGCTCCGTCAAACATTCAACTGTCATCCCCGGTCGAGCCCGGAACACCTATTTTGATTTCAGGGACGGTAAGAAGCGAAAACTGTCCAACGGCAGTTCCCAATGCGTTGATTGAAGTCTGGCATGCAACTGATGCAGGCACTTACTATGCAAACGTAAACCCTTTTACTTTGCGCGGAAGTCTTTATTCAGCCACTAACGGGGAATATAGTTTTAATTCTATTCAGCCTGGCTGGTATCTGAATGGTGCGCAATACCGTCCCAAACACATTCACTATAAAGTGAGCGCTCCGGGTTACAACACTCTTATCACGCAGCTTTATTTTACCGGTGATCCTTATATTGCGGCTGATCCATGGGCTTCGCAGCCTGCTGCTGCATTGCGGATTATTTCTCTTGTAAACAACAACGGTACACTCGAAGGACAATTTGATATCTGGCTTGATGACGATGCGACAGGCGTGAATACACCATATAGTGATAAAGGTGTGCTTATGCAAAATCAACCGAACCCTTTTTCAGCAAATACCAATATTTATTTCAATGTTTTTAATTATTCAGACGTTCAACTATATATTACTGACATGCAGGGAAAGGCAATAAAAAATCTTATAAATCAAAAATTTGTGCCCGGGCGATACCAGGCATTTTGGGATGGAACTGCAAACGATGGCAGCCGGGCGGGCAGCGGAATATATATTGCAAATCTCATTATTGATAACGAACGCATGAAGGAAATAAAAATGATCCTTCAAAAATAAATGCCGTAAATCCATTTTTTGAAAATAAACTTCAAAGTTGTTCCGAACTCTTTTGGAGCTATAAGTCCGGTAAGATTATCATTCACCAAAATTAATCACCGGCTTTCTCATCAGGTAATTCCGAAAGCCTCTTCACCCGCAACAAACATCTTCAGAACGATCCCTCTCCTTTGGAGAGGGAATAAGGGTGAGGTTCTTTTACAATCAAATTCTTTTCTCACATTAGTATTATGAAAACCCTTCCTTTATTTCTCATCAGCTAATTCCGAAAGCCTCTTCACCGCAACAAGTATCTTCAGAACGATCCCTCTCCTTTGGAGAGGGAAAAAGGGTGAGGTTCTTTTGTAATCAAATTCTTTTCTCACATTAGTATTATGAAAACCCTTCCTTTATTTCTCAGCTAATTCCGAAAGCCTCTTCACCCGCAACAAGTATCTTTAGAAAGATCCCTCTCCTTTGGAGAGGGAATAAGGGTGAGGTTCTTTTACAATCAAATTCTTTTCTCACATTAGTATGATGAAAATCCTTCCTATATTTCTCACCAGGTAATTCCGAAAATCTCCTCACTTCAAAAACATCTTTTAGAACGATCCCTCTCCTTTGGAGAGGGAAAAAGGGTGAGGTTTGCACACCGCAGGCAAAGCAATGCCGTAAACTGATGAGCGAAATTAATTTTATACACCGGGAGAAAATGATGCCATTCCTTGAAAACATTCAAGACCAGTACCCGCATACGTTAGGTATTTTGAAATGGTTTTTAAGCCAGGTAAAAATAAGCATCCCACGGAAAAGCCTGAAAAAAATAAACAGCCGTAAAAGTAAAAGATAAACATGCGAAAGTAACCGGTAATGAGGTTCATAAAAACTTCATAACTCCTCCTCCTTGTTCCCTGCCTGTCATTGTGTAAGACAGGTCTTTCACCAATTTATTCGTGCTTAATTTTAATTCCCAGTATCAGCCAGAAAATCCAGGTTAAGGTAGTAGCGATAGCGATGGCAAGCGGAAACCAACATGCTGCAATTGCAAGAAGTGAATAAAGTATACATGCAAAATATGCGTACCTCGTGTTTTCACGGGTGGTGACAGCCGCCTTTTCACTTTTATATAAATGATTTTTAAGAGCGGTACTTCCCATTAAAATCCAACCGACTGCCTGTAATGCTAAGACAGAATTATAAAGAATTACTGCCGGAGCTGCATGGTCCGTTAAAATATATTCTCCCATTAAAGAAGTAGGGAATGGCAGGAACACAACGGTAATCAGCAATAGGCCATTTGCATAAATAAATGAAGGGGATGATCTGTTTGCCAGTTTAAAAGCAGCGTGATGATTCACCCAGCTGATAAGAATGATAACGAAGCTTAAAACAAATGCTGATACAGATGGAACAATGTGCTTAAGTGCCAGCCAGAAATCTGCAGTGTTAGTAATTTCTGCCGTTGCCGGAATTTTTATATCGATAATTAATAATGTTAAAGCTATTGCGAATACTCCGTCACAAAAAGCTTCTAACCGTGAGTTGGGATTTGTTTCTGCCATATTTTTTAATTTCTTGCTTCTATCCCGATGCATCCCGGTAACCATCGGGACGCTTTTTTTATTTTTTAAATTGGAAGCTCCACAAAATACATATCAATCTCTCCTTTATTCTTCGCCTGAATTTTACCCCGATGAATGCAATTAAATTTATCTTTCACTAATTCATAAGTGCTTCCGCTGATGTTTACTTTTCCTGTCTCACCGCTTGATTCCATTCGGGATGCTATGTTAACAGTATCGCCCCAGATGTCGTAAGCGAATTTTTTTACTCCAACTATTCCGGCTACTACCGGGCCGGTGTGAATTCCTATTCTGATTTCAAACGGCTCTTTGCCTTCATTTTTCCGTTGTTGTAAATGCAACTGCATGAACTGTTGAATTTCTATTGCTGCTTTCACTACATCATCAGCATGCGTTTTATTGGTAACGGGTAATCCGCCAGCGCACATGTAACTGTCCCCAATAGTTTTTATTTTTTCGATGTTGTGTTTGGTAATAATATTGTCAAACGCTTTAAAACAGGTATCAATTTCAGCAACAAGTTCAGAAGGAGAAAGCTTTTCTGAAATCTGCGTAAATCCCTTGAAATCGGTAAACATTACTGTTACTTCATCGAAATGCTTTGCATCGGCACTGCCTTTGTGTTTTAACTCTTCCGCAACTTCTGATGGAAGAATGTTCAGCAGCAATTCATCACTTCGTTTGCGTGCTTTTGAAATTTTGTTTCGCTGACGGTAAACTACTATTAGAAAAATTAATGCTCCTGCAAGCGTAGCGCCAATAGAATTCCGGATCGTACGCTGAAGGATGTCTTTCTTTTCCTGTTCTGCTTTTGTAGCTGCTTCCTTTTTATCAAACTCATATTGCATAGTAGTCTGCATTATTTTTTTTGTGTTCTCATCATTATGCAGCTTATTACCAAGGCGGATTGAGTTTTTATAATTTATATAAGCATCCTTCCAGTTGCCTGTGGCGCTGTCGAGCAATTCCACACCTTCATAATACCGGTTGCTTACCGATTCACTCTCTATTTTATTTGATAATGCACGTGCCTCATCAAAATACTTTTTTGCCTCTGCATATTGCTTCAAACGGGTATAGCAGCCGCCAATCCCAATATACAATTCAGCAGCAGTCTGATAATCTTCTAAGGACTCCAAAGTTTCAACAGCCAATAAATAATTTTTTAATGCTTCGGCATCATTGCCACGGGCAACATAAAGTCCTGCTAAGCTGCTGTAAGACTTAGTTATTACCTGGATATCTTTGCTTTCATAGCCGGTTTTTAATGCAAGCTCAAAATAGTTTAATGCTTTACTGTAATTTTTATGCTCCTGGTGAATGGAGCCAATGGAAATGTAGGTCTCGTTAAGGTTAACAAAATCATTTTCTTTTGCTTTGGGTGCAATAGAGCTATCCAGGTAGAACAGCGCCATTGAATCATTACCAAGCGCCCTGTAATCACCCGCTATATTGGACATGAGAATGGATGTCAAATACTCATTTCCCAACTGCTGGGAAATTCTCAATGCGGCAAAAGTATTTTTTGATGCTTCGGGATAATTGCCCTGCTGCCCATACACCCAGGATATTAAGTTATACATATTGGCTGTTTCAGTCATATCTCCTGTTTCACGGGTTATGGCAAGCGCTTTGGTAAAGTAATTCAACGCTTCAGGGTAGCTGGAATGATCACCATAATCCTGGCCAATAGCTGTTAAAGATTTTATCATCCTCTTTTTGTCATTCATCTTTTCGGCAACTGACAAGGAAGCGAAATGATATTTTAGTGCTTCATCAAACTTATTCAGCCGCCAGTAAATTTTGCCTGTTAAATATTTCACCTCACAAATTCCTATTTGCCAGCTTAGTTTTTCGGCAAGCATGAGAGCAGGCTTTTCGTACTGTAATCCTTCTTCCGCTTTATAATAAATATGAACATACATAATTTCCAATAGCAGCCTTACTTTATTAGTATCTTCTTTTGCTTTGGTTAAGCGGGTAAGCAGGGAGTCAATTTTCAGCTGATCTTTATTTTGGGCAAAAATATTTTTACTGTAACTTATTGTTAAGAACAATAGAATAGAAATAAAAATTATTTTTTTCATATGGTTTTTATCCTGCAACAAGGACGGGCAAAAAAAGGAGGGTTGTTATTTTCACATCAGGTATACTACGAGCGGGCAATCTTATTTTGCTTTTTGTTTGCAGGTTTCGGCTTCTTAGCAGGAGGCTAAAATAATAAAAAAGGCGCTGCAAGCCGGCCAACCCTGATGCCGTATTACTGCTTGGCAAAAAACTTCAGTCGTAAAATCCGTTGTAACAGGTTGAGGCTTGGAATTTAATTGCTCCCCGGGAATGGTTACAGGCAATGAAATTACAGAAATTATTTTCTACATTTACCCGGAATTAAAAAACACCAATTTTCATTTTGTTTATTGTTGACGATGCTTTTACCTGAACCTATTATTTAAAATTAATAACCGAATCTAAAATAAAATAACCTTCATTTCCTTAAAACCATTATGAATAAAAAGAACGATCTCCTTCAATTCAGAATACTATTTGTTAACCTGGCCATGCTTTGCCTTTACAAAATAAATGCTGATGCCCAGGTAGCATCTTATAATTTTGTAGCAACCAGCGAAACGTATATCCCAATAAGTGGTACCGCAGCATTTACTTCAGGATATGATGATGGAAACGTTACTTCCATCCCGATCGGGTTTTCTTTTGTGTACAATGGAACAAGCTACACTACCTGCACCATTAACGCCAACGGCTTTATAACTTTCGGAGCCACTGCGCCCCCGGGAGGTACTCCTTACACACCTGTTTCGGGCACGACTTCTTATGCAGGAGCCATCTCTGCATGGGGACGGGATTTGCAGGCGCAGATTACAGCCCCCCTTGGAAACGTCCAATACTTAAGCTCGGGAGGAGTTTTTACGGTGCAGTGGACAGATGCGAGAAGATATAACAGTTCGATCACTAATGCGGAGAGAATCCAGATGCAGATCAGGCTTTTTCAAACCACTAATGTTATTAAAATTATTTATGGCACATGGTCAAATGCCGTTAGCGCTATCGCGGCAAACAACGGAGAAGTGGGTTTAAGAGGGGCTACTAATGCTGATTTCAAAAATTTAAGTGTTTTGCAGGGAGGAAGCTGGAGTGCACCTGCTGCAGGAAGTGTAAACACCGCTACCTGTTATTACAACCCAAACTCACCTTCTACTAAGCCGGCTTCCGGGCAGGCATATACATTTACTCCACCATCCTGCACAGCTGTTTATGCGGCATTTCCTTACGCGGAAAATTTTGAAAGCTGGTTAAATTGTTTAAGCACAAAAGACAACCCGGGAGCGAACTGGAAAAATACACCTCCATCAGGTAACAATTCATGGAGGAGAAATGACCAGGGTACTTCGGGAGGCTGGTCAGGCACTTCGGGAGGATATTCACCTTCTTCTTCGTCCGGAAGCTACTCAGCGAGATTTCACAGCTATGATGCCACTTCAGGATCACAGGGTTCGTTAGACCTGTACATTAATTGCAGCACAGGCAGTGCAGGCAAGCATGTAACATTTGATTATATTAATACAAGCGGTTCGGACGTGTTGGCTGTTTTACTTTCCACTGACGGAGGAAATAATTTTTCACAAGTTGGAAATAATTTAACAATAGCTGCCGGATGGACGGCACAGACTTTTACATTTACTTCTGCATCTGCCATTACAGTCATTCGTTTCAGGGCAACATCTGATTTCGGAGTTACCGATATTGGAGTAGATAACCTGAATGTAACAGAAAATTGTACTCCTGCTTATGCCGCATTGCCTTTTTCCGAAGGCTTTGAAAGCTGGATAAATTGCACGGGTATTACAGACGCGCCATCAGCAAACTGGAAAAACACACCGGTCACGGGAAACAATTCATGGCGGAGAAATAACCAGGGCGCGTCAGCCGCATGGTCAGGCTCTTCCGGTGGCTACTCACCTTCTTCTTCTGCCGGATCGTTTTCCGCAAGGTTTCACAGCTACGATGCTGTTGCAGGATCACAGGGATCGTTAGACCTCTATCTTAATTGCAGCAGCGGCAGTGCAAATAAGTATATAACATTTGACTATATAAATACAAGCGGTTCCGATGTGCTGGCTGTTTTAGTTTCCACTGATGGCGGAAATATTTTTACGCAAATCGGAAATAATTTAACAATTGCACCAGGTTGGACGGTTGCAACTTTTGGATTTACTTCAACTTCTGCGACCACTGTTATTCGCTTTAGGGCAACCGGTGATTTCGGAGTAACAGATATTGGTTTTGACAACCTTAAAGTAGCGGTTAGTTGTACGCCTGTTTATGCAACATTTCCTTATTCAGAAGGTTTTGAAAGCTGGGTAAGCTGTTCGGGAATTACGGATGCACCTTCTGCAAACTGGATCAATACACCTGCAGGAGGAAATAATTCATGGCGGAAAAATAACCAGGGCGCATCTGCCGCATGGTCCGGTACTTCGGGAGCTTACTCGCCTTCCTCTTCCAAGGGATCCTATTCAGCAAGGTTTCACAGCTATGATGCAACTTCTGGTTCGCAGGGTTCATTAGATGCGTATATAGATTGCAGCACAGGCGGAGCAACCAAACAGGTCAGTTTTGATTATATAAATACAAGCGGTTCAGATAAAGTTGCAGTATTTCTTTCCACCAATGGAGGGACAGCTTTTTCTCAATTGGGAAGTAATTTAGGAATCGCATCAACATGGACGACAAAAACTTTTTCATTCACTTCAACTTCGGCAACGACTGTCATTCGTTTGCGGGCAACATCTGATTTCGGTGTAACAGACATTGGTATAGATGATATCAACGTCAGTACAGGAGTTGCCGCTAACGATTTATGTTCAGGCGCCATCGATATTTCATGCGGAAGTGTGGTGAACAGCTCTACAGCAACAGCCACCACATCAGGCGAAAGCGGCCTGCCAGTTTGCGCAATTACCCCTGTGGATGCACCCGGAGTCTGGTATAAAATAACCGGAACTGGAAATGCTATAACTGCAACTACCTGCGGAGGCACTTCCAATTACGATACAAGGCTGCACCTTTATTCCGGCACATGCGGAAATCTCGTAAGTGTGGATTGTAATAATGATAATTGTGGCTTGCAATCAACTGTCACATGGAATTCAGTGGCGGGTACTAACTATTTTATTCTTGTTAACGGCTCTGCTAATACTACCGGTTCGTTTACATTAACTATATCCTGCACGGGAGACAATTGCGCAAGCGCTGTCCCGCTTGCATGTGGCGGAAGCATCTCCGGCAATACAACTTCTGCGGGAAATGATACCGGGTTTCCCGCATGTACCGGAACAGGAAATAATTTCAAAGGCGTATGGCATTTGATGACCGCAACCGGCTCGGGTAATTTAACATTGTCTTTATGCGGTGCTTCGTGGAATACTTATCTGAGGGTCTTTTCAGGGACCTGCGGTGCATTGACATGTGTTGCAAATAATAATGACAGTTGCGGAACGGCTTCAGGGCTAACTTTTTCTGCTTCATCAGGAACCAACTACTATATACTTATCTCCGGGACCGGGGCTGCAGTTGGAGGTGCTTATACACTGACCTCCTCCTGCCCTGCTGTAACCCCTGTCATAACAGGCTTTACTCCGACATCAGGATGTGCAGGGACTACTATAACTATTAATGGTTCTGTTTTGTCAGGAGCTACTTCGGTAACAATTGGCGGTACAGCCGTTGCGTCTGTAGTTTCTAATACTGCAAACCAGTTAGTGGTCGTTGCAGGCAATGGAACAACAGGCGCCATTTCCGTTACCACACCACTCGGTACGGCTGCAAGCGCTCAGGCATTTTCTTTTGTCTCCTCTCCTATTCCTGATGCTTCCAGCAATGCTCCTGTATGTGAAAGCTCAGGGTTATTTTTATTCGGAAATAATTCAGCAAGCGGGCAGTCAACAGGGAACGGCTACTTATGGAGCGGACCAAACGGTTTTACTTCTGTTTTGCAAAATGCTTCCATTGGATCAACAGTACCATCAAACGCAGGGACATACACGTTAACAGTCACAAACCAGTTTGGCTGCAGTGCGTCTGTAACAACCAATGTAATCATCAATCCAAATCCCGTTGAATCGGTGGCCTCTCAGACGAACGTTTCCTGCCCCGGTGCCGCTAACGGTACGGTTGATATTGATGCAACAAACGGATCATCACCCTACATTTTTGATCTTGCCGGAACCTCAACTTTAGACGGCATATATACGGGCCTCGCTCCGGGACCTTATGACATAACCGTTATAGATGATAACGGCTGCGGCAGCACAATATCTGTTACGATAGGGGAAGACTCGTCACCCGTAGCGACTGTAAGCGGCACCAGCACTGTTTGCTCAGGTGATTCCGCGAACGTCCATCTTGTTTTCACCGGTGTTGCTCCATGGAACTATACGTTATCTGACGGAACACAAAACATTAACGGTATTTCTTCAGTCAATCCTGATGATATTAAAATTTTACCGAATGCCACGGGTTCCCATTCATATACTATTACCTTATTTTCAGATGCGAATTGCAGTAACGGAACGGGTAGCGGTTCTGCATCCGTCACAGTTAATCCCGCGCCAACCGCAACAATCACTGCTACCGGTCCCACAACTTTTTGTTCAGGGACCAATCCGCTCACGTTAACAGCAAATTCAGGTACCGGCTATATTTACCAATGGAAAAAAGGAGCAAATAATATTTCAGGGGCAACGAATCAAACCTATGTTCCGACAACTACATCTCCTTCCTATAAAGTTGTAGTAACGAATCCGCAGGGTTGCAGCATCACATCGGCTGTTGTGGCTGTCACAGTTAATCCATTGCCTGCAGCTACTATCACTCCGCAAAGTTCCACAACATTTTGTGCAGGTGATAGTGTAATCCTACAGGCAAACAGTGGAACCGGGTTAACCTATCAATGGAAAAAAGGAGCCGGAAATATTGCGGGTGCTACTTTATTAAATTATACTGCAAAAACAGGAGGCACTTACAAAGTTGTTGTAACCAATTCAAACAGTTGTTCTAAAACTTCAGCAGGAACTCTTGTAACTGTTAATTGCAGGCTGAACGATCATGCCATTGAAAAAACAAAACCTGAAGTATTTCCCAACCCGGCTAACAGTATGGTTACACTCAGATTTGTTGCAAACCAGGACGAAAATTGTAAGCTCATACTGTCCGATGTTGCGGGACGGGAAGTGATGCTGGAAGAAACAACTATAGTTGCTGGAATAAACGAACATTCCTTTGAAATTGGTAATCTTAAGAGGGGAATTTATTTTATGAAAATTGAAGCGCCAGGCCTGGAAATGTTTTCAAAAATCATAAAGGACTGACGCATGATTATTATAATTTATATTGAATAGAAAATTCATAAAATATTTTCTATAAAATTAAACTTCGCTAAAGATTGGTTCAACAAAGTACATATCAATCTCACCTTTGTTCTTCGCCTGAATTTTTCCCCGGTAAACGCAATTAAATTTATGCTTCACCAGTTCATAGGTGCTTCCGCTGATATTTATTTTACCCGGTTCACCTGTTGATTCCATCCGTGCTGCAATGTTGACGGAATCGCCCCAGATATCATAAGCAAATTTTTTAATTCCTACAATTCCTGCGACTACCGGGCCCGTGTTACAGCCAATTCTTATTTCAAAAAATGGTTTGCTTTCCGTTTCCCGTTTTCGTTTTTCAGCGAGCATAAAATCACGGATTTCAATTGCCGCTGCAAGGATGTCAAGTGCGTTGGTTTTGTTAGCCACCGGTAATCCTCCTGCACACATATAAGCATCACCGATAGTTTTTATTTTTTCGATTCCATATTTGGAAACTATTTTATCAAATTCACTGTAACAGTAATTGATTTCATTTACCAGCTGCTGTGGAGATAATTTCTCTGCAACAGTCGTAAAGTTTTTGAAGTCGGTGAACATAACCGTTACTTCATCGAAATGCCTGGCATCGGCATTTCCTTTTTCCTTGAGCTCATCGGCAACTTCCAAAGGGAGAATATTCAGGAGTAAGTCATCCGATTTTTTCTTTTCTGTCCGCAGCTCTGCCGTTCTCAGTGTAACTTCTTCTTCAAGCTTTTCTTTTTGAGATTCAAGAATTTTTTTCTTCTCCAGTTCCTGCTCGAGTGTTTTCTGAGAAAGCATTTGCACTTGTTCAAGCTGCAAATTCAAATCTTTATTCACACTTGCAAAGCGCCATGCCTGGTAAAGTGACATGGAAACCGGAATACTGATGACGGCAAGTGCAAGAAAAAATTCCCAGATGATCCCGCCAACGGTACTGCCATTAATATCAAAATTACCTCCGCTCGCCATAGCCATTACATAAAGGGCAAGAATAAAAAGAGTAAAGAAAAGCACTCCTGTACCAATGATGTATGATCCCTTAATGCGCTTAATCATTCCAAAAATAGTCGTGAATACCGCTTCAAATGACACCGAGATAATAAGTCCCATCGTTAAATAAGCATAGACAGGTACCCTGAGCAGTTGCATCAGGAAAGAAACTGTTGCAGCCAAAACAATAACCAGGAAACGCCAGTTTTTCTTCAAAAATATTTCTTTAATAAACCCTGAAAGAGAAATGCAGGCGATAAGAATAACCGGGTTGATCATAAAAACACTTTTCAAAACAAGTGATGGACTGGTGCTTGAATACCCGATGAAACCAATAATAAACAGGAATGCAATGCAGAGCATAAAAATGCTGAAGAATAAATTTGAACGGTCGGCACGATGATAAAAGTAGAGGAAAAGATGAATGACGCAAAACGCAAGAAAAATTCCGCCCAGCATCATCAGCATAAAAGAAAGTACTGTGCTTCGCTGGTTTTTAATTAGGATATAATAATCAGCCATACCAATCATCATTTCAAATCCTGCACTGGAGTGTCCGTATGTTTTGAAATTCTTCTCTGCGTTATAGTTCGCATAACGAACCGCAATAACGTGTTCCCCTGCTTCTTTAACTGTAAATATGAATGGAACTTCCCGCGGATCATAATATTCTGAACTATCCGCACCATTAATTGTCCCGAAAGATTTTATCACTTTACCATCAATATAAACCTGCGATGCACCAAAATGTGACATGGTCAGCGCCAGAGGTGTTCCAACTACAGTAGTATCAGCACTAAAATGCAGCCGGAACCAGCCGACCCCGTTAAATACAGTTTTGGAAGTGTCTGTAATATTCAGGGTTGTTTGTTCTTCTCTCCAACTGTTGTCGTTATAAGAAAGCAGTGACATGGTTGAATCATCGCCCGGGCTGAACTTCCATCCTTCTTTTATGTAATTCGGATAGCGGTATAAGCTATCCTTCGTGAGAAAGAAATTATGCGAATAAGCTGTAGAGGAGAAAAACAATAAGACAAACGCAAGGTTTTTTTTCATGATTTTGCTCTAAATATGTTCCACGAAGTACATATCAATCTCACCTTTGTTCTTTGCCTGTATTTTTCCGCGGTAAACGCAATTAAATTTATTACTCACCAGTTCATAGGTGCTTCCGCTGATATTTATTTTGCCCGGCTCGCCTGATGATTCCATGCGTGAAGCAATATTAACTGTATCACCCCATATATCATAAGCGAATTTTTTTACACCTACTATCCCTGCTACAACAGGTCCGGTGTGAACACCAATTCTTATCTCAAAAGGTTCTTTACTTTCCGTTTTTCTTTGCTGCAAATGCTGCTGCATGAATTGTTGAATTTCTGTTGCAGCTTTTACAACATCCGTTGCATTAGTTTTATTTGCAACAGGCAACCCCCCTGCACACATATAGCTGTCACCAATAGTTTTTATTTTTTCGATGTTGTATTTGCTGATAATGTTATCGAATGCTTTAAAACAAGTATGTATTTCTGCAACGAGCTCAGCTGGTGAGAGCTTCTCTGAAATTTGCGTAAACCCTTTGAAGTCGGTGAACATCACTGTCACCTTTTCAAACTGTTTAGCTTCCGCGCTTCCTTTTTCTTTTAACTCTTCTGCAACTTCTGAAGGGAGGATGTTGAGCAATAATTTTTCACTGCGCTCTTTTTCTTTTGAGATCCGCGTGCGCTGCCTGTATATAACTATTGCGATGCAGAGCGCTAAAAAAATACCGGCAAACAAAATACGTTTTTCATTTGTTGCTTTTTTTATTGTCAGATCTTTCAGCTCGATTTCTTTTTTATGCAGCTCTTCAACGCGCTTACTTTCCAGCCGGTTAATTTTCCTCCTGTTGTCGGCATTAAAAATAGAATCTTTCGCAGTGGCATATTCCCTGAAACTTTCAAGACTCAGTTTATAATTTCCTTTCAGCCAATATAAATCAGAGAGGTACTGATACAATTCCTGCAAACTATTATAATCCCCGATTTCCCTGAACATGTCAATTCCTTTTTTTAAATAATCTTCTCCTTTTTGCAATGCACTCTTCCTGTTCAGGCTGTCAGGACGTACGTTAAGCCATCCTGAAGATGTATCGTTTGCAATGTTGTAATATTCTTCACCGATGTTCCCAAAATTCAAAGCGGTTAAAATCTTGTTTCCCAGCGCAAGGTTCATGCGCAATGCTTTGAAATGATATTCCAGGGCCTTGATATGATTTCCCTGTTCGTTGTAAACAAAACCAATGTTACCGAGATTGCGTGCCATCCCGTTTTTATCATTCATCGCTTCATACATATTCAATGCTTTGAAATAATAATCAAGCGAGTTTTTAAAATCTGCCTGCGCATCATAAGCCATGCCGATATTTCCCATGTTGCGTGCAATACCGCTGCTATCCGACATTTCATTGTTCAGCTTCATGGCCTTGAAATGATACTCCAACGCCTTTTCATAATCCCGCTGACCGTCATAGACCAAACCTATATTCCCAAGTACCGTTGCGATGCCTTTTTTATTTTGTGTTTCCTCAAAAATCGGCAACGCTTTAAATTGCCATTCAAGCGCTTTCGGATATTCTGCTTTAGCCCAGTAACAAAGTCCCATGCGATTGCATGCCGAAGCAATTCCATTTCTCCAGTTCAGCTTTTCTGACAATTGCAAAGCTTCCTCTGCAATCTTTAATCCTTTATTGGGATCTGCTTTGTGGTACTCGTATGCGAGTTCAAGTAAAAGGCTGACCTTGCCGGTATCGGCCCATTCTTTATTTTTGGAAAGCCCTGCATTTAATGATTCCAGCAACGAATCAATGCGCGCCTGTCCCTGCTTTTGAGCATAGAGGGTAACAGCAAACAGGTTTATAAATAAAAGAGCAAGAACTTTTTTCATTAAATTATTCTTGTGGATTTCATTGAAAGGAATCAGCAAAATACATATCAATCTATCTTTTATTCTCCCGCAATGCTGCGGGACATGTTTCCTTAATTTTTCCCGATGAATGAAATACTTCATAAAATATTTGTCCAAAGTAAAAATTAATTCCGGAAATTAAAAATTTGGAGAAAAGCAGCCGGGATTATTTTTACTGATCCCAAGATAATTTAAGATATTTTCACCAGGGATGGAACAAGGCTTCAAAATATTTTAACCCGTGCATATTTACATGAAACCCGCCAGTAACATAAGGTCAAAAAAAAAGCCTTCCAGGATTTATTGGAAGGCTTTCAGAAAAGAAGGTACCTTATTTTATTCTATAACAACTTTTATATTCTTCTTTTCATTTCCTGAATTCATTTCCATCATATAAACCCCTTTTGAAATATAAATAAGATCAATCTGGTAGCTATTTATTCCCACAACGCTTTCATGATTCTCTTCAATCACAACTCTTCCCGAAATATCCATCAGCTTAATATTAACTTCGGAGTTTTCTTTCACGTCTATGCTCACCGTTATCCTATCATGAGCCGGGTTTGGATAAAGTGACAACTGGCCATTGCTAACTGATAACTGATCTTCTCCTTCCCTGCACACTGTGGAAAAACTTTGTATCTTTTGGCTGCTTGTTCCGCATCCGTTGCTTGCTGAAACTTTTACGGTGCCTGCTCCTGTTCCCCATTGTACATCTATATTGTTACTGCCCTGGCCTGCCTGTATAGTTCCGTTCGTAACAATCCAGTTATATGCGGGAAGCGGTGTTACAACAGGCGCACTGAAGTTTACATACCCATCGTTGCACCATGCCCCCGGATTGGCGGTTATAGATACTGGTGTATTAGGCTTACCGGTTATCGTAATTGTTCTTGCAGTGCCGGTGCCGGATGTGCAGAGATTTGTAGTTGCCACAACCGTTATCTGACCACTTACAAATGTTGGTGATACACTCAATAATATAGTTGTGCTTCCCTGTCCGCTGGTAATAGTAGTTCCGGATGGATTCGTCCAGCTATAGCCCGTTGCACCTGTAACATTAGAAATCGAATACTGGACTGTAGAGTTACAGATATTTGTTGTCGGGCCGGTTACGCTTCCCGGCTGTCCGGGTATGTTACTGCCAACTGTTTTACATCTAGCCACGCTCGAGGCGCACGAACTATTAGCTGTTACGCAAACCGGGGGTGCTCCCGTGTATGGATTAGGAAAATCAACAGATATGGATGTCGTATTTTGTCCCGAAGTAATGGTGGTCCCGACAGGTGTTGTCCAGCTATAGCCTGTTGCGCCTGTTACTGCCGGAACTGTAAAAACTACCCCGGTTGCACCGGGACAAACTTTTGCCGGTCCCGCTGTGAATGCTACGGGCACTACGGGTGTCTTAGAAATAGTCATGCACCTCGGTGCGCTGGTGGAGGATCCTCCGCATGACAACGCTGCCGTAACACATAGCTGCGCTGTGGTAAACGCAGCCGGGAAAGTTACCTGTACATTTTGAGTGCCCTGCCCTGACGTGATGGGTGTTGCTGACCCGCCTAATGTCCAATTATAAACAGTGGCTCCGCCTGATGTTCCGCAACTGTAGTTCTTCACCTCATTTGGACAGGCGACAGCACTTGCTGCCGGGGTGATGGTTCCGGGAACACTCACAACACCTCTTATCCAGTCGCATTTGTTATTCGTGCTGCCGCAGGTATTGACTCCCTGCACGCAGACATTATAGCCGGATGATCCTGCAAGCGCTCCAAATTGCGCATACACCTGGTTGGTGGGTGTTTGAAAGGGTCCTGCACTGAAAGGTCCGCCTATGTTAGTACTATATAGTACCACAGAAGAATTGGTGCCGGTATTCCATGAGTAAGCATTGGCACCGCCAACCGTATTCACTGTAATTAACGACACTGTGCCATTACACGCTTCTGAAGGAGTGTTTGGCAGGCCTACAGAATTTGAGGGAGGCGCAGCATTGATAATAATGTTCACGCCATTGTCGCTTCCGTTTCTTCCCGGGGAATTGCTTACTACCCTGATTCGGTATGCAGAACCCGAAGGCGTGTTAGCAGGTATAGTTGCATTGACGGTTCCTGAAGCATTTCCCGAAAGGGTTCCGATATTTACCGGTGCAGTAAAGCTTCCTGACGCATTACTGAGCTGTGCAGTAAACGTATTGCCGCCTCCTATATCTATGGCGTTGAACGGAACGCTGACTGCGCTTCCTGCACAATAGGATAATGGTGACACAGTACCTGTGATGATCTGTTCACCGGGCTGTTCAAAACCCTGTGTGAGGTTGTTGCTTCCGGCAGTGAGTGTTTGCACTGCTGTTTCACCTATGCTGTAGGTGATCATGTTGCCTCCGCCTGTCAATGTGCCTCCGGCTGAAGAGATGACTTTGCGGCTGATGGATTGGGCTTTGGCTATTGACCATTGACCATTGACCATTGCTGCAATGAATATCAGAGTTATTATTATTTTTTTCATGTGATTATGATTGATGCTTAGTTGCTTATCTGCTGCCTGGAATTAACTTATTATTCTCAGCAGGCATATACCGGCTGAACTTACCGCCAGGCATTTTTATCATACCTGCATTTGGTCCGGAATGAATGATATCCCCCACGCCCTGCATTTCTTCTACATTATATTTATACACTTCCCAATCAGCAGGCCAATAAAATATTTTGCGACCATCAGCAGGGTTATTGGCAGCTTTAGCAGCAGCAGGTTCTCTGTTGCTTTTCACAAAAGAAGGACCAGGAGCCTGTGGAAATCTTCCTTCACCATAACCTGTTTTTGGTCTCACTATAATCTGGTATTGTATATTTCCACTATTGGTTCCACCGTTTAGTTCAACCACATCAAATCCTGTTGCGTTTTGGTTTATAATGGCAGCTCCGTTAAAATAAAGTAAATCCTGGGGCGTAAAGAAAGCACGTATAGGATTGGCAGCATCCACTACTATTACATCTGCAAGTATGGGATCTAACGCAACATGCCCCCTGCCATTTATTAATTGAACTGTTCCATAATCCTGGTACCAGTATTCAGGAGATTCGGGGCAGGTAAGGGTTATGCGCCCATGATTTGCTGTCGGAATAATTTCGCTTACTGCATTTGTTCCCGTTATTTTCCTGGCAACGCCCAAATTTGTTGTTCCTACATAAGCATACGCCTGGGAAGTACCTGAATAATTTAATGCTTCAAAATATCCGCCTGCTCTTGTAGTGGAGTTGGTATAAGCTGTACCCATAACTCCAAATGCGTCTTGAGTTTGGGATACTGCATCTCCGGAAACACCTATAGTGTATCCCGGATTACCGGATACCGTTCCCCTGTCAGAGTAGCCTCTCAAAGCTACTTGGTTCCCGCCTAATGATGCATTTGTCACATTGAGTAAATTATAATTTGCACTAGGATTATAAATAGAACTTCCATTTTGCGTATAATTATAGCTTGCCGTCCAAACATCAGAATAATTTATGGATGCCGCCATAGTGGAAGCACCGGATGTTTTTGAAAACATGGATGTATAGCCAGCCAGTGTATTGGTTGCATAAACACCAGCTCCATTTAATGTTTGTGATGGTGTGCCGAAAGTTACATTGGTCTCATAACCAAGATAACCTCCAATATTAGTGCTATGGCCATATATTGCATCTGCTGTTCCTGACGAAACCTCCAGTTTATTGCCTGCTGCAGGTGAAGTTGTTCCAATACCCACATTGCCACCATTATTGTAAATATTACCAGAGTTAACAATCCATGATGAACCATTCCAATATGGAGTGTTACCTGCTGCAGTTCCGCTGGTTAAGAAACCTGACGGACCTTGTGGACCTGTAGCTCCGGTTGCGCCCGTTAAACCAATCGGACCTTGCGGACCTGTCAAACCAATTGGCCCCTGAGGACCGGTTGCTCCTATTGCTCCATCGTTACCTGCAGGACCTTGGGGACCTGTTGCTCCATCGTTACCTGCAGGACCTTGGGGACCTGTTGCCCCATCATTTCCTGCAGGACCTTGCGGGCCTGTTGCTCCGGTTGCACCTGCATCACCGCTTGCCGAAAAGGTAACAACCACTGCCTGGTTGTTCGTAAAGTGAACAGTAGGATAAACCAGCGCATTTCCTGTAACATAAGAAATGCTCAATTGATAAGTATTGGGACCGGATGTACTTACATTCAGAATATTAAGGACAACGAAATTGGAAGCATCATTTGCCTGGAATATTTTCAGACGCCCCTTAATGGTACTGGCAGAAGCATTGAGGGAAGTAATCCATGCAGTGATATCTGATGCGGTGCTGTTTTGTTTATTAATATAGATGCTTGAAATGGGTGTATTATCATCATCAAATGTAATATGCCCTGAAGCAGGTTGCTGTGAATTATTACTTTCAAACAGGTAAGCATGTGAATCACCACCGAATAAGCCATCTGCACCCGCAGGACCCTGAGGACCGGTTGCTCCGGTTGCACCATCATTGCCTGCAGAACCCTGGGGACCCATCGGACCTACTGCTCCATCATTTCCAGAAGGACCTGGCGGACCTGTCAATCCAATCGGACCCTGCGGACCTACAGCTCCATCATTTCCAGAAGGACCTTGCGGACCTGTCAATCCTATCGGACCCTGCGGACCTGTTGCTCCGTTATTACCTGCCGGACCTTGAGGACCTGTTAATCCAATTGGTCCTTGTGATCCTTGTGGTCCCTGTGGACCAGTAGCTCCTGTTGCACCATCATTTCCGGCAGGACCTTGTGGACCTGTTGATCCTATCGGACCTTGCGGACCAGCAGGTCCCGGTGGACCAGCTACTCCGGGAACGTTTGCATTTTCTGCGTACAATGCATAAGGCACGCTGTTAAGTTGCGTTGTTCCCATATCAGTGTAAGCAACACCGCCCGCGGGATCAAGTTCAACCTGTAAATACTTGGCCCCTGTTCCCCAGTTTATCCCGGAAAGTGTACCTGTTACAACAGTGCCCTGCCCGATGCTTACACTGAATAATCCCAGTGTGTTGGTGGTGGCGCTGTGTGACTCTTTGTAAACTACAGTTCCGGCAGGCGTTACATCATGAATGCTTAAACGCAAAGAGATGTTTTGCCCGGCAATGATGTTGCCGCTGCTGTTACGCGCCACTCCCTGGTAAGGGATAGCCTGCGGGGTTTGTGCATTGCTGATGCCTGTCATCAGAAGGCAGAAGGCAGAAATGCGGAGGAGGATGTTGATTCTGTTTTTCATTTTTTAAAGGATTTAGTTGTTATGAGTATTCGTTTTTGTTGTAATAATTAATAGGGGCAAAACTACTTTCCGGATATGCGTTCGTCAATCAGATGAATTATTGATTTTGCTGTCAAAAGCTATTGGCGTATCATATGATCATATGATATTTCGTCCCCATTATGAAATTACCAGGGATAAACACAAGACTGTTTTTGCGAAGAAAATCGGTTAGGAATTCTTTTTCACGAACAAAATTTTAAAAAAATCCCGAGGGGTTTATGCGAAAGCAATACAGCAGGCAGCAAACGCAGATTACTCCCTGATGGAAAAAATTATCCGTTCGCTTTTTTAACCCTGATTAATACCCTGCTGAAAATAGTTTTAGCAACTGATAAAGAAATACGGATGTTCTCTATCTCAAATGAGTGCAGCACATTATGCAGAATTTCCTCGTCAGTCGGTTTGTAAACTTCAACGGGTTTGTTCATCAATATAAAAGTAAGTAAATCCAATAACACAATCATCTTTCTCAAAAAAAATCCCTAGGAGATTCAAGGTTTATAGAAATTACAATTTACCACACACCCCGATGCCGAAGGCATCGCACTATTCAATCCAATCAAATAAAAATTGTTCCTTATATTCTACATTAAACTTTTGCAAAAAATCAATGTATCTTCTTTAAATGATTTTGTTTTATGATGCTTTTTTTGATTCATAATATATGCAATTACGGTATCCAATTGCGAATGACTATAGGAAAATGAACCATAACCTTCCTGCCAACTGAATTTGAATTTAGATAATTTCTTTTCATTAATAAAATCATTCGATGCTTTTTTTACTTCTTTGTTTTTGCAAATGTATGATGCCTTCGGCATCAAAATGAGAGGGGATTATTTTTTCTATAAACCTTAAATCCCTTCGGGATTAGCCAAATATTCTGATTTGTTTTTTTAACTGTTGATGCGAAGCGACTCCCTGCCAAATAGACCAGACTGAAACGGAAATCCTTTTTTTGCCTTTGAAAATAAATTAAAAAGAAAAAAAGATTGCAGTGTAAGGCGGGCACGCAGGTGATTAGAGTTCATGTCGGTGGTCTCCTAACATTCTTTATTTTTATGCCCTTATGCACCGCATCCGGCTACTCCTCTTTCTCTTCAGCATTTCTTCCGGCATACATGCTCCGTTGTTTGCTCAATCCATACCTGAAGTGCAAACAGGTTTCGGGACTGTTACCATTGATGACGGGCTTTCGCAGGGGTTTGTGTATGGAGGTGTACAGGATAAGGATGGCTTTGTATGGCTTGCCACTGCTGATGGATTGAACAGGTATGATGGCAACAGCGTTAAAGTTTACCGGAACAACCCGGATGATCCTTATTCGCTGCCTGATAATTTTGTGTGGCAGGTGGCAGAAGATGGCAATGGGAATCTCTGGATAGGCACTGCAAGTAAAGGGCTTATTTTATTTGACAGGGAATATGAAAAATTTTATCCTGTTCCGCTGCCATACGATACGGTTAATAATATACAGGCGCATACTATTTACAGGCTGCATTACACCGATAAACGATTGTTTGTAAAGTTGCCCAATGTGCTGCTTATACTTAATCCTGAAAAAATTATTCCCGGTAAATACACCCCGGAAGAATTAAAAGTCCGGCTGAAAATTATTGCCGCTGAAAAGATGGCTGACAGGCTGAATGAATCCGTGCTTTTCGAGGGTAATACGTTTTGGAAACTGACAAATGACAGCGCTGTTTTTTTTACACCCGATGCAGCATTGCAGCATTGGAAGGCCACCTTATCATTTACGGCCCGCGATTTAGGGCTTCCGGCTATTTCACTATATACGGGATATTATAAATTTCCCGGTGAGAACAAACTATGCATTATCAAAGAAAATAAAATTTATGTGTATGATATAGATAAACGAAATATGGTTTTTGAAAAAACACTGGAATGCAGCCCGGTAAAATATAATTTTCAATTTATTGAATTTGACGGAAAATTATTTTTCATAGAACCCTGCACAGGTTTGAGTATTTATGAAATGGATTTACATTCCTGCCAATTAAAAAGATATCTTTTTGATGGCAAGCACACAATACTCCAGTTTTTATTCAAAGACAAGACAGGGGTGATATGGCTGAAAACAGATGCAAAGGGGCTGATATTACTAAACAGGCAATTAAATGCATTTCATAAAGCTGATATCGGCAGGTATGTTCATGGAAGTAAAACGATGATCACCTGTTATGAAAATGAAATACGTGAATTCTCCACCGAAACCGGCACAAGTAAAGTTTTAATTAACAGGGAAGATTATACAGGGGATAAATTTGATCTCCGTTATAAATTTGATTTCCGTTTTGAATTTATTGATCATAATGGAATTTACTGGAGAAAAAAATCAGACAACACTCTTGTTTCATATAACAGCATAAATAAAAAGTTCAATGAATATAAGTTGGGATTTAAAAACATCACTTACCTGTTTGAAGATAAAAAAAACTACCTGTGGGTATTTCAAGTCGGATTTGATAAGGATAATCATGCTTATTTATCAAAGCTGGATACCGGGTACACTAAAGTGCTACAGGCATTTCAGTTCCCGGTTTTACGTCCTTACGAAGGAAGATTTCTGAATGGTTACTGGCAGGATGAGAAAGGGGTATTCTGGTTTGCTACACCTGCAGGATTGTTCCGTTTTGATCCCGATGCAGGAACGGAAAATAAAATATGGAAGCATTGGAAAAATATTCACGGTGACACTACAAGCCTTGCTGCAGACAACCTCAATTGTCTGTGCCCCGATCCGAAAGAACCTTCTAAGTATTTATGGCTTGGCACACGAGGTTATGGTTTTGACCGTTTTGAAATTTCAACCGGCAAATGTTTGCATTATACCGATAAAGACGGGCTCCCAAATAATATGGCGTATGATATTCTTCCGGATGAGTTTGGAAATTTATGGATCAGCACGAATAAAGGGTTGTCGTGCTTCACACCACCAGGCCCCCCAACCCCCAAAGGGGGGGATAATGGAAACAATATTAACTCCCCCTTTGGGGGGCGGGGGGCTTTTAGAAATTTTACTGAAGAAGATGGAATTGCAGGAAATGAATTTAACGGGCTGGAAGGAAAAAAAATTTCCTCCGGTGAGTTGTTTTTCGGGGGTGTGGAAGGAATCACCTGGTTCAGACCTGCAGAAGTTTTAAAGCAGCAACCGGCAATGCCTTTACAGTTTACCTCGTTAAGCTTAAACAACAAAGAAGTAAACTGGAAAGAAAATACTACCGCATTGCCCGCACCAATTTCGTATGCAAAAACAATTATGCTCAAACCTGAAGAGAATATTTTCAGCGTAAGTTTTTCCACTATGGATTTCAGAAATAAATCAAACAAACTGTATAAATATTACCTCGAAGGGTTTGATAAAACATGGCAGTCAACCGGAACAAAAAACGAAGCTACTTATACCAACCTTGATCCCGGTGATTATGTTTTTCATGTAACAGGCACGAATTGCGATGGCGTGTGGAATGAAAAGGGAAACTTAATTAAAGTTACAGTGTTACCGGCATGGTACGAAACTGCATGGTTTAAAATAATTGTTTTTCTTTTTATAGCAGGAGGCTTGTATGGATTTTACCGTTATCGTTTGATGCAGGCATTAAAGCTTCAGAAATTGCGCAACCGTATTGCAAGTGATTTACATGATGAAATAGGAAGCACACTCAGCAGCATTTCGTTATTTGGTGAAGTGGCTCGAAAAAATATTAATAACAATCCCGGTAAAACGGACAACTTATTGGAGCAGATAAATGAATACACTTCTGACATGATGGATTCGATGGGTGATATTGTCTGGACCATCAATACGCGCAATGATAATTTCGATAACCTTATAAACAGGATGAGAGCATTTTCATCAAAGGTTATGGAAACCCGCGAGGTAAATTTTGTTTTCAATGCTCCCGTTACCGGTGCCATCGGGCATTTAGACATGACGCAAAGAAAAAATGTATATCTCATTTTCAAAGAAGCAGTGAACAATGCTGCAAAATATTCCTGCTGTAAAAATTTGCATATTGATGTCACGGATGAAAACGGATTGCTTAAAGTTTGTATTAAAGATGATGGCAAAGGCTTTGATACAGGAGCATCACTGGCTAATTCCACTTCAGGCAATGGTTTAATCAACATGAAAAAGCGTGCTGGTGAATTGAAAGGCAACCTTGAAATTAAATCAAAGACAGGAGCAGGGACTCACATTGAACTGACAGTGAAAATCTGAGAAACAGTTTAAAAATTAGAATCATGAACAAAATTGCCACAGATTCACAGATTAATTCCTTTATCTTCCCTTGAAATCTGTGAATCTGTGGCAATAGTATTTTGATTGAATAAAATTTAAACAGTTTCTGATTCTGAAATCAGATGATTATATGATTGCTTACTTCGTATTAACTTCTCAATTTTGCACACATGAAAAATAAAATAAAGGTTGTAGTATTTGACGACAACAAAGTCCGCAGAAGCGGGTTGGAACTGATGATTGATTCATCTGAAAACATGGTATGCCTTGCCACGTTTAACGATTGCCGTGATGTAGTGAACCTTATTGGAATGCACCAACCGGATGTAGTGCTGATGGATATTGACATGCCCAATGTGAATGGCATTGAAGGATTGACATTAATCAAACAGCATTTTCCGGAAATAAAAATTTTAATGCAAACAGTTTTTGAAGATGATGATAAAATTTTTGCAGCTATATGTGCCGGTGCGGATGGATATATTTTAAAAAAAACTCCACCGCATGAATTATTAAAAGCCATTGTTGATGTAACGGAAGGCGGAGCACCGATGACTCCAACTGTAGCACGACAGGTAATCAGAATGGTAAACCAGCAGGATAAAAAACCTGCAGTTGTTTCAGAAAAATTTGATTTAACAAAGCGTGAATCCGAAATACTTTCTTTGCTTGCACAGGGTCATAGTTATAAAATGGTAGCCGAACAATGCAGCATTTCACATGCAACGGTTAATACACACGTGATGCATATTTATGATAAACTGCATGTGCATTCGGTTTCGGGAGCTATACAAAAAGCGAATCAGCATAAGCTGATCTGAGGATTACCTATTCAATCCGCAACTCTTACTCCAATTACACAAATATCATCCACCTGCTCCTCTCTCCCCTTCCACTGATAATGTTGGTTAAGTAATTCGTGGTGCTGATCATCCATACTTTTATTACTGATGGATAAAAAAA
>Ga0134123_10000015_pt1 | contig 102014 bp, 79 predicted proteins | sample KB303_FD_96460 | JGI IMG/M metagenome (GOLD analysis project Ga0134123, IMG submission 96460) | Terrestrial soil microbial communities without Nitrogen fertilizer from Kellogg Biological Station, Michigan, USA - KB3-0-3 | ecosystem: Environmental > Terrestrial > Soil > Unclassified ...
AGGGTATCGTATTAACCGTAACAGTGGCATTACCGCTGATGGTTCCCGGGCAATTCACATTGCTCATTGAAACAAGCGTATAATTTGTTGTTGCACCAGGTGTAACAGGGAATACATAAGGATTCAAAGCTGTATTGACAACTACACTTCCCGGATTGTAAGTAAACGTATAAGGTCCGGGGCCATTGGCAAATGTCACAGTAAGATTCGCATTCTGTCCTGCACATATTGCTGTAGTTCCGCTCAGTGTAGCTGTCGGAATTGTATTCACAGTAATGACAGCACTACCTGAAATATTTCCCACACAACTTCCGGTGGTAACACCCGTTAAGGTGTAATTAAATGTTGTGGCAGGACTTACCGCAATGACAACCGGGCTTGTTGGAGTACTTGCGTTAACAACTCCTGTCGGAGTATTATAAGAATAATTCCACGGCCCCGTTCCGGTAAATGTGAATGTAAGATTTGTGTTTTGTCCGGTACAAATACTTGCTGTCCCTGAAACATTTGCGGTTGGAAGCGGAATAGTGTTTACAGTAATACAGGTATCGGAAGTACAGCCTCCGGGATTAAAGGTCAGTGTTACACAATATGACGCTGCAGCAGAAACAGTAATACTTTGAGTCGTTGCTCCTGTACTCCATTGATAGGTTGCAGCAGTATTCGGATTAGCTGTTATAACAACATTTTGCCCCGCACAAAACGAAGGATTGTTAGGTGTAATAGTACAAATGGGAGCATTGTTAATAACATGTATTCCTGCAAATGCAGACCAGGACGTACAATTGAGACTATCATCACGCGTTAAAATCCTGTATGTAATTGTATCGTCACAAATGGTATTGGTTGTGGGATCGGTATAAGTAAAATCAGGATGAGTGGTTGAATCAATTAATGTCCATGTACCAATCGGAAATTCTTTATAGATCCAATACTTATTACTCGAAGTTGTCAGCAAAGGATTATGCACCGGATTCCAGACAAGATCAACCACGCCTCCTGCACCTTGGGTGGCAATTGGTTTCATCGTTTCAACAATATTTGATGCAATTGAAATACTGTCGCTGTCGCATCCGCAACGGGTGTACATTTTAAAATAAAGCGAAGTATTCTGCGCATGGGTACCCAATATGGATGTTTGGAGAGCGTTTGGAATTGTTTTACTCAAAGTATAATATTCACTCAAACTTCCATACACGCTGTCAATTAAAAAATAAGGGCCTGCAGCATTTGTGGATCCCCATATCTCATAATCTGCAAAAGTGTTAAAGGTGTCCCGTGGTGTGGGTGGTACCCAGCTTAATTCAACATCTCCGAATTTATTCAGCACGGATGCGCACTTGATTTTCGGAGGTAAAAGTTTGGGAGGCCTTTTTACCGTAACACGAATAGTGGCAATACTGATACCGTTTGCAGGGCAAAAATCATCACTCGCTTTGAGAACGAAACTATACGTGTTTGATATTCTCGTACAATTGGTGTCTAACCCCTTCACATGGGCGCAGGTAGTTCTCCAATAAAACGTTTCGGCAAGAAAAGATGGTGCTGTAACAGGTGGTGGAGGATTAAGCGTGGCGCACGGAGGAAGCACACATCCTGAATTTTGGTTGGTATAACCCGCTCCCCATTCATTTCCCGATGCACTGAATGTTATTTTTTGAGCAAAAGGCGCAACAGGCGAAACATCAAAGTCTGTAGCGGGCAAACTAAATCTTACCGTATCACCGGCAATAACAGTATCCTGGTAGCTTTGATTCGGAGCCCCGGTTATCGGGTTAGGGAAGGGAGGAATCATAGTGGGCGGATTGTTTTTAGGATTTCCGGCAACCGGTATTGAACAGCCGCTTATTAAAACCACATTAATTTCACGCCATATTTCTGCTGCAATAGTTCCGCACTTATAAGCTGTTGCTCTGATAACAGTCACAAAATACCCGCCTGTAGCCGGATTATAAGTCAATTCACCGCTTTGGGTATTTAATGTTGGTGTGCCCGGCAATTGGTTGCTCATATTGTACGGTGCCTGCCAGGGAATATTCGGAGTCCAGGGATAAGGCGTTGTGAAGGGATCCTCTATTGGATTGTCCCATGAATAAACAATTGAATCCAATTCAGTATCCACAGCATTATGGTTGTAAGTGAAAAGATATCCTGTACAAATAATAGTGCTTGGTTTTTCAGCAAAATATGGGGAATTATCATGACACTGTCCGGCTATAAACCCGGGATACGGATACATCTTGGCTCTCAGGCCAAATCCCCTGCTCCCCGGAGTCGAAATATTGTTTAAAGCATTGCTTCTGCAGCACTCTCCCCAATCAAAGTACCAGCCTGTGGCAGGAGGAGTTCCGGGTAAAGCTATCGGAGCTGATAGAAACAGGAATTCTTCAACTGATCCATTTCCGCCCACACCGGCAGGAGGGCAATTAACACAATTTGTATTGCCCGTTCCATTTGTTCCATCCGGACTGATGTCTGTCTGTGAAACTAAATTGCAGGTTATACTGGGAACTCCGGGTACGTTGGTATTCAGGTTAACGACACTGGGGCCGGGAATTCCATTGCAATCTCTGTAAAATTTAACTTTGAAGACATACGAGGTTCCATTGCATGTCCAGGTAATTTCACCGCCCATTCCATGGGAAGCAAAGAGGCGGGTCGAAATTAAAAGTAAGGTGAATGTGTAGAGGAGTTTTTTCACTTCTAAATGGTTTAGAGATTGTAGGCAATATTAAGTGTTCAAATTTATGAAAGATTTCCGAGAAAAAAAACTTTTTTTAAATACTTTTTAACAAATAAAACCGGTTTTTTAAAGAACAGGTTCTTTTTTTCAAAAGACGCAGTGCTGGAGCGAAAAGTCGCACGGTAAGGAAAAAAAGTTTTCAACCGATTTTAACTTCGGTTAACGATTCAGGAATCAAATATTTTTGAGCCAGGTTTTGTAATTCTTCGGGGTTGATTGTATGAATCTTTCGGAGGTAATCATAAAAATATTCATAACCGAGATCAAAAGTCAAAATACTTTTCAACCGGTCGGCAAGAGCAAATGGCCCGTCAATGCTCCTTTGAAACGCCCCGATAAGGTAATTCCTTACCAAATCCAGTTCTTTTTCCGAAACCGGCTCATTTCTCAATTTTTCAATTTCAGAATAAATTTCTTTTAATGCCGCATTGCGCACCTCTACCCCTACCTCTGTGGCAATAAAAAAATATCCCGTATTTTGAAGCGATACCAAAGCCGAACCAATCCCATATGTATATCCCTTATCCTCCCTGATGTTTGACATAAGCCTCGAACCAAAATATCCCCCGAGGATGGTATTCAAAATGCTCAATCCTTTATAATCCTCATGTTTCCTGTTAAAAAGCAACCTGCCGATTCTTAGTCCCGATTGCACAGCATCTTTTTTCTCCGTCCAAAACTTTGCGCCCGCAGTTCCATTCATAAAAGCTGGTGCCGGAGCAGTTTCTCTCTTCGCCACGGAAATTTTACCAAAAGAATGTTCAATAAGTTTTAACACACCTTCCCCTGCCCTGCCGGAAACTACCACGGCAAATATTCCATCCAGGTAATTTGTCTTATGGAAATCAAGTAAAGATTCTCTCTCAATATTTTCATAATCTTCAACTGCCTGGTAAAATCCGTAAGCAGACTTCTGGCCGAATAACTTTTGATTAAAAGTTTTACGCGCAACATAATCCACTTTATTATTATTTACCTGCAACCGCTGCTTGTTCTGCGTCTTATAGGTTTCTAATTCCTGTTCCGGGAAAACAGGTTCAGAAATAATTTCGCAGTACAACGGAAAAACATTTTGTAAAAATTTATTCAGTGTAATTAAGCTTACTGAAGCCCAGTCCGCTGTAGATTCGGTGTGCAGAAAGGCCCCGTAATACTCAAATTCCTCTGCAATTTCTGCGGCTGAGTGATGCTTTGTTCCTTCATCCAGTAATGTATTTGCTGCACCGGCCACTAAAAAATTATCATGTTGCGAAGCACCGGCCCTGAAAATAATTTCAATTTTAATAACATCCTGCTCCCCGGCATTAATCACATAAACCGGGATGCCGTTCTCTAAAATTATTTTTTCCGGTTCACTGATTTTTATTTTCTCAGGTGTCACTAAACCCGGTGCCGTATTTCTTTCCTGCATATCATTCATAAATCAACCTTTCATTTTCCAGATAAATAATAAAGCACCGAACAATTTTCTTCCCGTAAAATATCATTTGCCGCCTGCTGTACTTCTGCATCCGAAACAGCATTGTAAAAATCTACCTGGGCATTTATTTGAGAGGCATCTCCCAGCATTTCATAATACCCGAGGTTAAGCGCACGGTTGGCAATATTTATTTCCGAAAAAACAATTCCCGATTCGATCTGCTGCTTTGATTTTTTCAGTTCTCTTTCGCTTACTTTTCCTGATTTTATTTTTTCGATTTCAAAGTCAATTGCTTTTTCTGCCCGTTCCATTTCCACTCCGTTAACCAGTCTTCCTTCAAACACAAAAAGGCTTTTATCCAGGTCACCCGTCATGTAAGCATTCATTTCAGTAAATAATTTCTGCTCTTTCACCAATGACTGGTATAACCGCGATGATTTTCCCTTCGATAAAACATCCGATAATAAATCGGTTGCATAAAACTCTTTGTCCATCCGCGAACAGCAATGATACACTTTGTAAATCCTGCTTGCCGGGACTTTTTTTTCAACCTTTAAAACTCTTTTTTCATTCTGCTTTGGTTCTTCAGCATACACTTTTTCCAATTTCTGACCTCTGACCTCTGCCTTCTGACTTCCGATTCCTTCAAACCATTTTTCCGCAAGTTTCCTCACGTTCTCCACCGTCACATTCCCCGAAAGCGTCAGTATCGCATTTTCAGGGCGGTAATACGCTGTAAAAAAACTTTTCACATCCCCGATGGTTGCATTCTCAATATGTGAAATATCTTTTCCAATCGTTGACCATTTGTAAGGATGCACTTTGTAAGCCAGAGGGCGCAGCAGCAGCCATACATCGCCATAAGGCTGATTCAGATACCGCTGCTTGAATTCTTCAATCACCACGTTGCGCTGCACTTCAAGGCTTTTTTCTGAAAACGCCAGGCTCAGCATGCGGTCGCTTTCCAGCCAGAATGCAGTTTCCAGGTTTTCTGCCGAAAGCGTGAGGTAATAATTGGTGAAATCATTATTCGTAAATGCATTGTTCTCCCCTCCTGCCCTTTGCAGCGGCTCATCATAATTGGGAATGTTTACCGAACCGCCAAACATGAGGTGTTCAAACAAATGCGCAAAACCTGTTTTATTTTCATCCTCATCGCGCGCGCCCACTTTGTAAAGAATATTCACCGCTGCAAGCGGGGTGCTGGGATCTTCATTCACAATCACCTTCAACCCGTTTTTCAGCTCAAATTTTTGAAAGGAAATCATTTTTATTTTTTCGCAATATTAGTCAATTGAAACCGTATGCTTCCGGCAAAATTCCTTGTAGAGCGGAGGCGTGTTTAAATTTCAATGAAATAATTTACATCCCGCCCACACCCGTAGCCCGCCTGAGGCGGGCGCAAGCGCGCGATGTCCCTCCAGGGAGGGCCGATACAAATAATTAAGTTTAGAAATTTAAACTCTCCGAAAAAAAATAATTTTTTTGGATGTGAAAAGTTTTACATTTGCCGTCAATTAATTAACCGCAAACAAAACTCAAACTCGCAATCCTTTATGGCTTCCAAAAAATTAAATACCATTTTTATTGTTGAAGATAATGCAATGGAACGCTCCATGCTCAAAGACCACCTTGCAAAATACCCGGGCGTTAAAGTAAAAGAATATTCCAACGGCAATGCCTGCATTAAAGACATGACCATCGGCAACGTGGAAGAACCCGATCTTATCCTGATGGATTATTTTCTCGATTCCACTTTCGGTGCATCAAAGGACGGCATGGAGTCGCTTACAAAGATTAAAGAAATAAGCCCCGATACCAATATCATCATGCTTACTTCGGTTGACAACCAGAAGATCGTTGACCTTGCGAAGAAAAAAGGCGCGCTGGATTATGTTGTGAAAAGCTCCACCGGCTTTAACGAGCTCGATGCGGCTTTGCAAAAGCATTTTGGTTTGAAAAAATAAAAGCTATTCAGGCATATAAGTAGCCGGGCTGCATTGTGCAAATTTCACATTTGCCGTCACCGCCAGTTTATAATCATTTATAAAGCGATTGAGAATAGTATTAAATTTTTTTTGTTTTTCTTCTGGTAATTTATCCTCCGGCTTTCCCAAAAAATTATAAAGGAAATAATCTATTGTTCCGCCAGGACTAAAATAAATCCTGTTAAAACATCTTGTCGGTTTGTCCCACTTAAAGTTATGTTCGGAAAGAAATTTTCCGAAATCCTGCAAAAGTTTCACATACGCTTCATGCATTTTTTCCTGCGCGCTGTCCGTTTTAAAAACAGCCAATGAAGTATCCACGTGCACAGCGCTTTTATAGCTGCTATCCAATTTGTCGATGGAAATACCCAGCTTTGCCGCTTCCTGGAATGTCATAGCTGTATGTTGCCCGTTTGAGCGGAACACACATGCGAAGAACAAAATAAAAATGCAGAGATTTTTTTTTCATGGATTTAATTGATCAGAAATTGTTCATTCCTTAACAAGCTTCCCCTTCTTAATCACACCGTTTTTGTTTCTCACATCGTAAATGTAAATTCCTTTTTCAAGGTATTCTGAGTTTATCGATACTGAATTTGAAAAAGATTGATTGAATAATTTTCTTCCTGTAATATCATAGAGCGTTATTTTCATGGATTCCTTTTCTTTTATGGTTACATTTAGCTTATCTGCAAAAGGATTAGGCGTAATATTTATAGAAATATTTTTATTTGCTTCATTGATACCGGTTGCGCATGGAGTAAGAGAAACATCATCGATGTAAAAATATGCATGATAATACGTATTGTTACTGGTATTTACAATGACTTGGGTTGTGCTTGTATCATTTTTAAAATTTCCTATAATTAAATAACTTTCACCTCCATGTGCAACGTAGTTACCAGCAATTAAGTTCCAATTTAATGTATCAGTATAATTTACAATTTCCTTTTTTAATTGAGGAATAAAGGGTAGCAAATTGTAAATACCAATCCCATCAACTAAAGTATCAGAAAAATAAATACCAATTGAATCAGTTGAATACTTACTTCTATTAGCAAGGCTCATATACATTTTAAAATAATAACAATTATTTGCTAAAAACCCTGTTGTTAAAGGAACTTCAATGTATTCACGATAATTTAAAGTGTAATAATCATACACTATAATACCACCATACGCCACACCACTATTTGCATATTGAAAACCAAGCGCATTTTTAGGCACTCTTACAGTCGATACCCCACATTGATTAAAATAATCCGGTGAAGCCTGAGTAGGATTAAACCAAAATAATGCAGAATCGAGTTGATTTATGCTGGTTGGACAATGGTCATACGTTTCAAAATCTCCATTAGGCACAAGATTCTGTCCGTTACAAATTCTGCAAGCGACAAACATTATGATTAAGCAACACAGTTTATTCATGGTGACAAAAAATTACGGATAACGAAGAAGGGACGGTATCCGCCTGGGGCGGATGCGCCAACCTGTGCAAATCATGTTAATCATGGTTCAGGCAATTTTCTTTGTGTTATCGGCAGCCAAACTCTCATTTAAGGCTGTATCTCATTTATCTTTGAGTAAATCTAATTGGCAGGCTATATTGTACTTTAACGAATTTCCCTTTTTGCATTCCCGGAAACCATTGAGGCATTATACTAACTACCCTCATAGCTTCTTTATCAAGTTCATCATTTACACTTCGTAAAATTTTTATGTCTTCAACATTTCCTTCTTTAGTTATAACAAATGTAACATAAACTGTTCCTTCAATACCTTTTTCTCTTGACTTCTCAGGATAATGAATATTCTTTCTTAAAAAGTTTAGCAGACCCGCTTCCTTACCAGGAAACACAGGCATAATCTCTGACTTGTCTAAAGCAAGCGTGTCATCATGGTGGAGAGGAGAGGTATCAGCCACATTGTACCAGGTTTTATTTCCTAAAGAATCAATTATAATACTGTCTTTATTAGAATCATATTTATGCTGTGCAATTATTCTTGTTTTTCCGTCAAAGTAAGTTGTATCATTAACAGTACATTTTTTTAAAAACACATTTCGTGCTTCAGAATCCCCATTTGCCATTGCCATATAAATGTCATTGCAAAACCCTTCTTCATTTCCAAGTTTTTTTCTTGCCAGCGCACGATTAATGAAAGCATCTACCGCATAATATTTATTCAGCGAAAGTGTAAATAAGGAATCCGCCAAAAGGTATTCACCTTTATTTAATGATTCTACTCCCGAATTATAATAATTTGTTGCGGTAACAATATCATTTTGAGCCAGGCAGTTAGAGTTTGCAAGCAAGAAGTAAATACATAAAACATTAATAAATAATTTCATCCTGGTTAAAATTTTCATGTTAGTTCTGTTTGTTAAACTGCACTGTTCAGCGAAGGAAGATCATCCTTCGTCCTCTGCCCTCCGATCTGCCCTTGGTTTTTTCACTCAATAATAATTTTTTTTGAATAATATTTTTCTCCGTTCCCGATTAAATCGGGATAAACATCCACTTTCACAAAATAAATTCCTCCCGGAATATTTTTAAGATGGATTTCTAAGCCGGAAATATCGTGGATATTTTGAGTAAATACTTTTATTCCGCAGGTATTGAAGATTTGAATTTCTCCTTTATGAATGACGTCAGCAAATGTGATGGCGAAATTACCGGGGGATGGGTTGGGGAAAATGGAAATTGGAAATTGGTCCCGGTAATTATCGGGATCATTAATGCCTGTAGTGCTGCATAGTGTTGTTACGGTGCCTCCGCTCCCGGTAAGGGGGGAAGGGAAACCGATGAAACCGCCAGAAGTAACCATCAGTGCCGGGCTGGTTACCTGTGTTGCAGGTATAGTGACAATTGTCGCAGTACTTCCCTCATGACATCCGCTGTTTCCATCAGCATCCGTCTTTATTAAGTAAACGTCAACGTCTGCAAACGTAAAGCTCATGGTTGTACCGGTAATAATATAACCTCCGTCTGAAGTCTGCTCAACGAAATGCCCCGATTCCGATTCTGCTCCTCCATAGGTTTTTGTCCAGAGCGAATCTCCATTAGCATCCGTTTTTATCAAATAAGCATTATAGTCACCTGCTCCAAAAGATCCCGTATACCCGCTGATAATATATCCTCCATCGCTTGTTTGCTGAACGCATAAAGCTTCATCTTCATCCGCACCGCCAAATGTTTTTGACCAGAGCAAATTACCGCTGCCGTCTGTCTTGATTAAATAAACATCATAATCACCCGCACCGAAACTCAGCGTATATCCTGAAATAATGTATCCGCTATCTGCAGTTTGCTGAACAAAGTAACCATAATCATCATCTGTTCCGACAAAAGTTTTTGTCCATGATACCATTCCGTTTTGGTCGGTTTTTATCAGGCAAACATCCCGAAGGCCGGCACCGAAACTGGTGGTGTTTCCGGTTATAATAAATCCTCCATCGGCAGTTTCTTGAACGTAATATCCTAATTCAAAACCGGTATCGCCAAAAGTTCTTGTCCAAAGCGAGTCCCCGTTTGCATCCACCTTTATTAAGTAGATATCAAAACCTCCCACACCATACGTTCCGGTTGTTCCGGCAATAATATATCCGCCATCTGATGTTTGCTGAACCGAACGGCTATAATCGTCAGATAATATTCCTACGAATTCTTTTGACCACTGTAAATTTCCGTTCGGATCTGTTTTGACTACATATATATTGTAATTAGTTCCCCCAAAACCCTCTGTTTGACCGGTAATGATATATCCTCCATCTGAAGTTTGCTGAGCAGAATATGCCTTATCATCATGGCTTATATCTCCGAATGTTCTTGTCCAGAGTGTATCACCTGTGGAATCGGCTTTTATTAAATAGTAATCAAAGCCTAAACTTGTGGTGTATCCTCCGATAATATAACCACCGTCAGTAGTTTGGTGAACAGCATAACCATAGTCATAACTTGTCCTGTCAATGGTTTTTTGGAAAGTGATTTGTGCTGTTAAGGAATTAATCGAGCCGGATAGCACCGCACCTAAAATAAAAAGCCGTTTTCTCATTTTACTCACATTTGTTTTTGTTGATTACTTCCACAAATCTAAAAAATAACACTGCAGCCACGAAATACGGATGACGAAGAATAAAAGTTTTTTGACTGCTTGTCTCAATTACTCAATCCGTATTTGTCAACAAAGGGTTCTCCGGAAATGTGATTATGACAACGATAAATCGTTACGCATTCTTGAAGCTGTCCGCAAATTGAATCGACATGCCCCCAGGCAAAATCACAATTGCCAATTATGTTTCCGTCCTTATCATAAATAACAGTACCGGCATCATAAACATTTAGTTCAGCTCCGTAAACAAGTTGTCCTTGATATTTACATTCATCAATATCTCCGTTTTTGTAAATGTTGTAAAGATGTCTTAGTGTGCCATTATCAGCTTTGTCCTTCGCACAACCAGCAGCAAATAAGTTGAATATCACAAGGACTGTAATTGCAGATTGCTTAGTTCTCTGTTTCATCCATGAAAGAATTAAAATTAAGTCCTGGGCGAAGTCCTTACCCAAGTCGCTGTATTTTCCGGGAATGGATGATAAACCGATATCTGCGATTTTGCAGTCAGTGTAATCATTGCTGCAAGCAGAAGCAGAAGTTTGTTCATGGATGAATGTTTTGAATCAGAAATAAAGTTTAACCATCGCACTTCAAATATAATATTATTCTAACCATAACCTTTTTCTACCTTTGCACGCTCATGATTTCAAAATCCACCGTTGCCTTCCACACCCTGGGGTGCAAGCTCAATTTTTCCGAAACTTCCTCCATTGCGCGAAGCTTTGAGCAGGCAGGGTTTCAGAAAACCGGTTTTGATAACGGTGCGGATGTGTATGTGATCAACACCTGCTCCGTCACCGAAAATGCAGACAGGGAATGCAAGACCATTGTGCACCGTGCATTGCATCATAATCCCAATGCATTCATAACCGTTATCGGCTGTTATGCTCAATTAAAGCCGCAGGAAATTTCTTGCATTGAAGGAGTGGATCTTGTGTTAGGCGCCACCGAAAAATTCAACGTGGTCAATTACATCGGTGAAGCCGTAAAAAAACAAAAAGCTGAAATTTTTTCATGCGACATTGCCAATGCAGATCAATTTATCAGCTCCTATTCAACCACCGACCGTACACGCGCTTTCCTCAAAGTGCAGGATGGATGTGATTACAATTGTTCCTTCTGCACTATTCCGCTTGCACGTGGCAAAAGCCGCAGCAACACGATTGAAAATATTTTAAATGATGTAAAAAAAATCGCAGAATGCGGGATCAAGGAAATTGTGCTCACAGGAGTGAACCTCGGAGATTTCAGCCCATCCCCGGCCCTTCCCCATGGGAAGGGAGAAAATGGTTTCCTTGAGTTGATTCGTTCTCTTGACTTTCTCCCCTTTAGGGAGAGCCGGAGAGGGGCTGCAATAGAGCGGTTCAGAATTTCTTCCATAGAACCGAATTTATTGACGGATGAAATCATTGAATTTGTTTCCGCATCAAAAAAATTTGTTCCGCATTTTCACATCCCTCTGCAAAGCGGCTCGGATAAAATTCTGAAATCAATGCGGAGGCGGTATTTAACAAAACTGTACGCTGAGCGAATTGAAAAAATTAAATCGCTCATTCCTCATTGCTGCATTGGTGTGGATGTGATTGTCGGTTTCCCGGGAGAAACGCATGAAGACTTTCTTGCCACGTACAATTTCCTTAACAGCCTCGATATTTCCTACCTGCACGTATTTACATACAGCGAACGCGACAATACTGCGGCAATTGAATTGCCGGATACCATTCCCATCCAGGAACGGAAAAAAAGAAATCAGGTGCTTCGCATCCTGTCTGAAAAAAAACTCCGGCATTTTTACGATCAGCAAATTGGAAAAGAATATAACGTGCTCTTCGAATCCGAAAACAAAAACGGGATAATGCATGGCTTTACCGAAAATTATATCAAAGTGAGAACACAATTTGATCCATCACGGATCAATCAAATTATCCCGGTAAAAATATCAGGAATTGACAATGATTGTTTTGCAACAATAGAAATGATAAATGAGATGTCAGAGACAGTTTAACTTTTAACTTTAAACCTTAAACTCTTTTCCATGTACCCTACCATTTCCGACCTGCTCAAAGACCTGCTCGGAATCAATATTCCTTTACCTATTCAAAGCTTTGGCTTTATGCTCGCCTGTTCATTTTTACTGGCAGCATATACCCTCATGCTTGAATTTAAAAGAAAAGAAAAAGAAGGGCTGCTCACTTTTTCTTTTCAGAAATATTTAAAAGGAGCGCCAGCAACTAAAGGAGAAATCGCCACCTCCGCCATAATTGGTTTTATAATCGGCTACAAGCTGGTGTACGTAATTCTGAATTATGCTGAATTTGTAAACGATACGCAGGGTTTCATCCTTTCGGCAAAAGGAAATTTTATTGCCGGAATTGTATTTGGTATTGCTTCCGGCTGGTTGAAATATTATGAGAAAGAAAAACAAAAGCTGGCTGTTCCCGAATGGGTGGAAGAAAAAGTTTATCCTCACCAGTTAGTCGGAAATTTTACGATGGTTGCAGCAGTTTCAGGATTGCTCGGTGCAAAAATTTTTCACAATCTTGAAAACATTGATGATTTCATCGCGGATCCCTGGGATTCTTTGATTTCATTCAGCGGCCTTACCATGTATGGAGGATTAATTTGCGGAGGCATTGCCATGATCTGGTATGCAAAGAAAAAAGGAATTCCTGTTCCGCTTTTTATTGATGCCAACGCAACGGGGCTCATGCTTGCCTATAGTGTGGGCCGCCTCGGCTGCCAGATCAGCGGTGATGGCGACTGGGGAATTGCAAACCATCATCCAAAACCATCATGGCTGAATTTTCTTCCTGACTGGGCCTGGGCTTATAATTACCCGCATAACGTGAACAGTGTTGGTGTTCCTATCCCGGGATGCGAAGGCAGGCATTGTATGATGCTGCCGGAAGCAGCCTACCCTACCCCGTTATGGGAAGCGTTCATTTGCATTTTATTATTTTTTGTCCTGTGGAAGCTCAGGAAAAAAATAACAATACCCGGAGTGCTCTTCAGCGTTTATCTTATTATGAATGGTGTCGAGCGTTTTTTTATTGAAAAAATAAGAGTGAATACCAAGTACCATATTTTCGGCCACGCAATCACCCAGGCTGAAATAATTTCGGTTTGTTTAATTATCCTCGGGATGGCAGGAATTTTTTATTTCAGAAAAAATAAATTTCAGAAAGCTGCCGCATGAAATCTTTTGAAGAAATCTGCAGAGCGGCATGTGAGCTGGCAAAACAGGCAGGAGCATTTATTCGTGAAGAACAAAAAAAATTTTCTTTCTCATCTGTCGAGCATAAAGGGTTTAATGACCTTGTTTCGTATGTGGACAAATCAGCAGAAAAAATTCTTGTTGATGGACTGCAAAAAATTTTACCGGGATCAGGTTTTATTACGGAGGAAAATACCATAAGCATCCGTGGAAAAGAATTTCAATGGATCATTGATCCGCTTGACGGGACCACCAATTTTGTACATGGAGTTCCATGCTATTGCATCAGTGTCGCATTGATGCAAAATGAAGAATTGGTTACCGGGATAATTTATGAAATAAACCAGGATGAGTGTTTTTATGCATGGAAAGATTCACCGGCTTTTTTAAATGATAAAGAAATAAAAGTTTCCGCTGTTGACAAGCTGGAAAATTCATTGCTTGCCACAGGTTTCCCTTATACAAATTTCGAGAGGATGAAACCTTATATGGAAGTTTTTGATTTCTGCATGCATGAAACACATGGCTTGCGAAGGCTTGGTTCCGCGGCAGTTGATCTTGCGTATGTCGCTGCCGGAAGATTCGAGGGTTTTTATGAATACGGCCTTAATTCGTGGGATGTTGCAGCCGGAGCATGTATTGTTCAGCAGGCCGGAGGAAAAGTGAGTGATTTTTCAGGCGGGAAAAAATTTATTTTCGGTAAAGAAATCATTGCAACAAATAAAAATGTTTTTAATGAGTTTTTAGAAGTTGTCAAAAGCAAATTCAACGCTTCCTGATTGAAGATTGTGCCGAAGGTCCAAAGGACTCCTACGGAGCATCCCTTCGGGAAACATTCAACATTGAACCTCTTATTGCGTAACTCCATAGCTCAGCGCTACCTGGAAATGAGCATCTAATGCGCCAATTTTATTTACAGCAGCCTGTGAAATTTTGATAATGCTTTTTTCATTTTCACCGGTATCAGGAAGCACACCCACCACTTTTACAAACACATATTTATCATTCATTTTATTGGTCACCTTCACTATTGTTCCAATCGGAGCAGAACGATGCAGGCCATAATATTTATTCTGGTTCACATCCGCATCATTAATCCATGAACATATACCCGATTCACTCACCTGCACAATTGTTTTCCCCCCGACCCCTTTTCCAACGGGAATCATTGAACGGGTCGGGTTATCGTCAGCGTCCGGCTTCTTTTCAGGATTTATGATTTTGGGCTCATGCGAATCTATCGGTATAACGTCTAACGGTTTTTCAGGCCTCACTTTTTCCTGCAATCCGGCATCTTTATTTTTATTCGCAATTACTGCTTCATCAGCATTCGTCTCATTGCCAGTTGTAGTTTTTTCCTGCAGAACTTTTTCCGGCTTTTTCTCTACCAGCTTATCGCTTACGGTACCCGTATTTGTTTCTGTCTTGATTTCCTTTTTCGGTTCAGGTTTTTCAGTTGGAGTAATATAGCCAACGATTAATTTTTGTCCGAGCTGAACAGTATTACCTGCGAGGTGATTCCATTTTTTCACTTCATCAACTGTTGAACCGAATCTTTTTGAAATGCTGAAAAGAGTTTCCCCAGCTTTTACAACATATTCAATTACATTTTTGCTATTGGGCAACGCGTTTGAAATCTGGGGAACTTCTTTTTCTTTCTTATTGGACGCCTCCGGTTTGCCTGTAGCAGGAATATTTAAAACCTGGCCTATTTTGAGGTCAATCACACCCAAATTTGCATTCATCAGTTCGCTGATGCGAATCGTGTATCGCTGAGAAATGCTGTTCCAGGTTTCTTTCGGCTGAACGGTATGCAGTAAAAATTTTTCACCTTTTATCCATTTATATTTTCCGGAATCAGGCAAAATTTCACTCAAAGCATTACTGTGGCTGTATTTTAACAAAAAGAAACAAAAGAACAAAATCAGTTTGATTTTCATTGCAGCAGATAGTTTATTTTTACACAATATTAAATTGAATTCAGGAGCACTTACAGTTTGCACAGTATATGTTTATTAACAAAGAAATTAACAGGATAATGTACAATTTATGGTGAATTATTTTAAAAAAATATGCGGCAAAATTCGTCAGGTTATACCAACGTCAGTTGTGTGCATTTTCTTGTGCGGGTCTTCATTTGCTTCTGATTCCCTGAAGTCCAAAACAGTTTATCAGTTCGATATACGCAGTGAGATCCTTCCCGGGATGGCGCGACTGGTCAGCAAGGCCATTGACAATGCTGTTGCATTAAAAGCCGATTACATTTTAATTCACATGAATACTTACGGAGGCCAGCTTGATGCTGCTGATTCCATCCGTACCAAACTGTTAAACTGCCCGGTAACGAGCATTGTTTATATTGATAACAATGCCGCATCTGCCGGTGCGTTAATTTCCATCGCATGCAACAAAATATACATGCGCAGCGGAAGCAGCATAGGCGCAGCCACAGTCGTAAATGAAAGAGCGGAAGCGCTGCCTGATAAATATCAATCGTACATGCGCAGCATGATGCGCTCCACCGCACAAAAACGCGGGCGCGATCCTAAAATTGCAGAAGCAATGGTTGATCCCCGCACCTATATTCCGGGGGTAAATGATTCAGGAAAAGTGTTAACGTTTACAGTGGATGAAGCGCTGAAAAATAAATTTTGTGACGGGCAGGCTGAAACCATGGCAGAAGTTTTACAAAAAGAAAATATTAAAGATTATCACCTGGTCGTTTACAATCCATCCTTTATTGAACGTATTGTAAGCTTCCTGATGAATCCCGCCATCAGCGGAATTTTAATTCTGATTATTCTCGGAGGGATTTATTTTGAATTGCAAACACCCGGTATCGGTGTTCCGTTATTTGCGGCTGTTGGCGCAGCCATCCTTTATTTCGCTCCTCTTTACCTCGAAGGACTGGCAGAAAATTGGGAAATCCTTTTAGTAATTATTGGTTTTGTTTTAATTGCCATCGAGCTGTTATTTATTCCGGGATTTGGCTTTACCGGTATTGCAGGAATTGTTTGCCTTGTAGTTGGTTTCACATTCAGCTTAGTCGCAAATAAAGGTTTTGATTTTTCATTGACCCCGGTGGGTGATATTTATTCTTCACTGGCTGTGGTATTGCTTTCCATGCTCTGCGCCATCATTTTATTTTTTATACTCGGAAAAAGCATCATGAAAACAAATCGCTTTAATAAGCTTGTTCTCCAGGATGTGATGCACTCCGCACAGGGTTTTGTTTCTTCCGATACCGGGACATCCGTGCAGGTAGGCGTCAGAGCAATCGCGGCAACTTCGCTGCGGCCTTCAGGAAAAATTGAAGTTAACGGATCTTTTTTTCCCGCAAGCGCTGAATCAGGTTTTATTGAAAAAGGAAAAGAAGTGGTGGTAACCGCAGCAGACGGAATTAAAATTTCTGTGAGAGAAGTGAAAACGTAAAAAAGTTTAAATGAATGTCCGCTAATTACACAAATTTTCACTTATTAGTTTTTTATTAATTCGAGAAATCAGTGTCCGATCCCTCGTGCGAAAATACCTTTACTTCATTGCCATCCTTCCTCCTGCAGATATTGCAGCTGAAGTTACTTCCATCAAGCAGGAAATTTTTGAAAAATATAAAAGCGCGCATACGCTCAAATCACCCGCTCACATTACCCTGCAAAAACCTTTTTCAAGGACAGAACAGGCTGAGCCTTCATTATTGGAATTCCTGGAAAAAATCGTTGACAGTATTTCCCCTTTCGAAATCCGTCTCTCCGGCTTCGGGCATTTTGAAAACCGCGTGTTATTTATAAACGTTTTGCAAAACGTTTGTTTAAAAGAAGTTCATAGAAAATTACAGCAGGGCTTAAAAGAAGAATTGAATTTTTCAGAAAAAGAAATTGAAATTAATTTCACCCCCCACATGACGGTTGCACACAAAGACCTCTCCCCTCCTATGTTTAAGGCTGCGTGGCAGGAATTTCAAAACAGGAAAATAGAATGCTCATTTAAAGCAGAAAATTTATGCTTATTAAAGCATAATGATAAAAATTGGGAAACCTTTAAGTTATTTAATTTTAAAGAATCAGTATGAATTCCAAAACCTGAAATTTATAAAATCACATGATTGGAATGAACAGCTATCTTTCCTCATTTCAATTTAAAAACAAAAAAGATACGCTCATCACTGCCATCAGTGCATCCTCGATAAGTGTAACAGTACCGAGCGGAATTTTAAAAATGGTTCCAAGACAGGCACATTCAATCACTTGTTTTTTGCGCAGGCTGTTTATTACTCCCAGCAAGCTGAATCCCATCACAACAGCAATAAGCACATACAGTAAATGGTGACTTGCACCAATTAATAAAGAAATTCCGAATATTAATTCAATAAACGGGTAGATGAAACCATAGGGCTTCCATTTTTTTGCCAGTAAATCGTAAGTGGAATATCCTTCTGCAAAACCTTTTAAGTCGAGCATTTTAAAAAATGAAAAGACGAGAAAAAACTGGGCCATAAAAAAATTCATCCAGTCGGCTGGCGTCAGGCCGTAAGCATAAACAATCACGGAAGAAATTAAAACAATATAAGCAAAAATTACCAGGATGGGTTTATAAGTGATGATCCATGATTGAGTGGATGCGGCCTGCATTTCCACTCCGTGATTCCCCTTTTCCGCAATGGAATATTTACCTGCCCTGGAAACTGCCTGCTGCAGTTCTGCCAGCGGAATATGCCTGCTCATAGTAATCACTGCTTCATTGTTTTTTTCCGATACACCGGCTGCTTCAACATCAGCCAGTTTTAATAATTCACTTTTTATTTTTGCAGCGCAATTACTGCAGGTCATTCCTTCTACATAGTATGTATGCGTCATGGATAATAGTTAAAGCCTGTATTTTTAACGGACAGGCTTACTCTTTAATAAATTTTTGAACGGTAGTTTTACCCGCAGAGTTCAGTTGAAGAAAATATATTCCTTCAGCTAAATCCGAAATATCAATCGTTTTATTTTTTGCTGATATTGTTTCGCTGAAAACTTTTTGGCCGTATATATTGGTGATCTCTATTCCTGTGATCAGCTTTTCTGATTGAATGGTGAAGGTTGAAGAAGCCGGATTGGGAAAAACAGAAAAAGAATTACTGCTTAATTCCGTGATGCCTGTGTTGGAAGGAGTAAATGTGCCCGCACGGTATTTTACCGTACCTGAATTATCATCTTCCCAAATCACAAAAACAGTTCCGTTGCCTATGGCAATGTCGGTGTTCGTGATGTCGTTCAGATCAACTGTATCATACGCTGCAGGAAAACCATTTGCAAGGTCGTTAGTAAAAAGTATCGGCAATTGCGAAGCTCCATTTACAACTTGTTTCCACACAATGCCGGCTGCGTTTCCAAAGCGTGCAATGCGCGGATAGTTCTGCTGTGAAAGCCCGGGAATGCCTGTGGAAAGATTTTCTGTTGAACCCCACGTTACAGCGCTCAATGATGATTTACTGATATATGAAAGAGACATGCCGCTTGCTCCGCTGGAGAAAACAGAATAAAGCGTGTCCCCTTTTACAATACCATCCGGACCCGAGGAAGGACAGCTCATCAGCAGCCAGTTATTATTATCAATGTTGCAGCCATCGGTGAAAGTTGATCCGTTGTCGTTTGAAATGCCCATCCATGTATCGCGGATGTTGATGTTATTATTCCGGTATAGCATCGCGCAATTATTTCCGCTCGTAACAAGTGCACCGGGACAGCAATCGCATATAGCCGCTGAGCCGCCCCAGCCGCTGGCTTTAACATCAGGAGAAAATGTATTTCCATAATCAGGTGATTTTGTTACTGCCCACCGGGAATCGAGAAACAATGAATTGAATTTCATAAAAGCTATAATCGGGTTTCCATCTTCATCCGTTGTAACAGTCGGGAAACGCGAAACACTGTCAGCAATATTATCCACCTGCACCGGGGAAGAAAAAGTCATTCCTCCATCATAGGAATGTACCATGTAGATGTGACTGGATGTATCGGCTTCAGGAGTTTGTTTCATCACTACATACACACTGTCGCCATGCGAAGCAATGTCAGGACCCATCCATGTTGCTGCGGCAACAGTCAGCATACCGTTAAGCTTTATGGGAGCAGTAAACATGGTTCCGTTCCACCGTGAAAAGAAAACGGATTCATCGCTCATTCTTCCCCAGATGACAAGGGGATTGCCTGCTGCATCCAAAGCCATGCGCGGATGCATGTTGCCATAGGTATTAGCGGAAATATTCATTCCCATATTCCACGTAATTTGAGCAACAGCTGAAAACCAGCATTGGGAAATGACCGTAAGCAATACTAAAATTGATTTTTTCATTGAATATAATTTGATTTTTCAACCCGGCAAATTTCGGGTGGAGTTAACTTGTGATAAACGGAATTCAAACAATTTTAAGAAAATCGTTTTTACAAAAATAAACTAAACAGAGATTGCATTAAACATTATTTTCTTTCCATCCCCATCTCATGCGTCATGCCAACCGTTCAGCCATGAATGAACTTACGTAATTGATCAAACCCGGCAGGAAACTGTGTTAACCTGTCGGGTCGTGAGACGCACGGGTCAAAAAAAATTATTAAATTGCGCAAAATCTGAAATTAATAAATATGAAAAAACCACTGCTGATTTTTTTGCTTTTAATTTCATCGAGGATGCCTGCACAAACGCCAGAAACCTTTCATGATTTTACCGAGATAACCATTTTAGGCGATACACTTCACCTCTCAGATTTTGCAGGAAAAAAAGTGCTGGTAGTAAACACGGCCTCGTTCTGCAGTTTTACCCCGCAGTTTGCAGACTTGCAGGCATTGGATTCTACTTATTCATCTTACAATTTTGAAGTGATCGGCTTTCCATGCAATGATTTTGGCGGCCAGGACCCGCATGATGACAGTACTATATTGGGTTTCTGTACCGGAACCTACGGGGTTGCTTTCCAGATGATGTCAAAAATTTCAATTACGGCTTTCGATACGGCTGAAGTTTATAAATGGCTGCAGTTGCAAAGCCGCAATGGTGTGGCTGACGCACCTGTATCATGGAATTTCAACAAGTTTTGCATTGACGAAGCAGGCCATTGGGTGATGCATTTCCCTGAGCAGACCAACCCTTTTGATACGGCCATTGTGAACTGGATTCTAAGCCCAGCGGTTACGGGCATTTCGGCAACTGCTCCTGAACCCGAAATAAAAATTCTGAACAACCCTGCAAAAGAAAATTTTTCAATAGCTATCAGCAATTGTTTTTCAAAGAATGCCTCGGTCTGTCTTTATTCTGCAGATGGCGTAATGATTGACCGCATCTTTTCAGGAACGTTAAATTCCGGTCAAAAACTTTTTTATGATACCGGCAAACTATCTAACGGGATTTATTCGGTAAAACTTCTTTTTGATGGCAGGGAAAAAACGTTGAAAGTTTGTGTGATGAAATAAGTCCCTGCTTATTCTGATTTTCCTCTATCGGTTGTGGCCGCACGACTCATGCAACGTGAATCTTTGTGTCTTTGTGGCAAAAAATAACAGCCCACTACAACACAAAAAAAGCACAAAGAAAAAATCAAACTGAGACACTACCAAAAATTCTTTCTCTGAAAACACCCCTGGTTTTAAAAAACTTTTTACATTTGATGCGTGTGACCTGATACAAAGATAAAAATCAGTGTAACCGTATTCCACACAGCGCGCCCGCGCAGTACCTTTTTTAAGAGTTTTTTTATTCTCTCTGGCTAGTTGAATGAGTGAGGTTATATCACTTGAACAAGCTTAAAATTATCAAAAATATATTCCATTTATGTCTTTAGAAATAGCCTTAGAAAGAATACGGGAAGCGAAAAAAAACAATGCTTCTGAACTTGATTTATCACACTTGAAATTAACTGAAATCCCCTCAGAGATTTCTAAGCTCACCCAATTAACTGAGCTTTATTTAAGTTATAACAAACTCACGGAAATAAAAGGCTTAGAACAGTTCACTCAACTAACTTATCTTAATTTAAGCTCTAACAAACTCACGGAAATAAAAGGCTTAGAAACGCTCATTCAACTAACTGAACTTGGTTTGTCCGAAAACAAACTGACCGAAATAAAAGGCTTAGAAACGCTCACTCAACTAACTGAGCTTGATTTGAGCAGAAACCAACTGACCGAAATAAAAGGCTTAGAAACGCTCACTCAACTATCTGAGCTTGTTTTAAGGAATAATCAACTCACAGAAATAAAAGGCTTAGAAAAACTCACTCAACTAACTATCCTTAGTTTAGGCTTTAACAAACTCAAAGAAATAAAAGGGTTAGAAAAGCTTACTCAACTTAATAAGCTTTATTTGAACAATAACCAACTCACAAAAATAAAAGGTCTAGAGCAACTCATCAAACTAAGAGATATTTCTTTAGAGCACAACCAACTCACTGAAATAAAAGGTTTAGAAAAGCTTACGCAACTAACTCTTCTTTATTTATACAATAACAAACTAACAAACATAAAAGGAATAGAACTATTCACACAATTGAAAGTGCTTTTATTATCTTATAACCAATTGACGGAAATAAACGATTTAGAGAGGTTGTCTCAATTGGAAACATGTTGGTTATCCAATAATAAAATAATCGAGCTACCTAAGTTTTTATTGAATTTTAACCAACCCATTATATGGGAAACTTCATCCTCAGAACATGTATTTTGTGTTGAAGATAATCCTTTCATAACACCTCCACCTGAAATTATCAAGCAGGGAAATAAAGCAATACAGGAATATTTTGATCAGCGCAAAAAAAGTGGGGAGGAATTATTAAATGAGGCCAAACTGATCCTGCTTGGCGATGGCAGGTCAGGAAAAACATCTCTCGCTAATCGTCTCTTGGGCAAAAAGCTTCCTACAGAAACTGACCGCACCCAAGGGGTTGATATTGTAATTGGTGAATATAGTTTTCCATTGGCTAATGGCAAGGATTTCAAAATAAACATTTGGGACTTTGCCGGGCAGGATAAATATAAAACACTCCATCAATTGTTTTATACCGAAAGCAGTCTTTACGTAATGGTAGCAGAAAGTGGCAATATGACTACTGATTATGATGATTGGTTTCAGACTGCTGCGCTTTTTGGAGAAGGCAGTCCTCTTGTATTGGTGCTGAATGAATTTAAAGCTGGTATTGGCATGGGCAGCTTTGACAGCAATTATTGGAAAAAACAATTTCCGGAATTATTAAAGGAAGTATTCACTGTTAACTTGGGGACAAAACAAAACTTCCCTGCTGCTGAAGAATATATTCAATTCCTTGCCCAAACTCTTCACCATACCAAACATGTTTTCCCTTCCAATTGGGCAACCATCCGGAGAATCTTAAATGAACGAAGAAAAAACGAGCAGTATATAACGCTGAAGGAATATTTAGAAATATGTAAAAACAATGATCTCCCGGAAAGGGAAAGCGCTTTGATTCTTAGCTCTGTTCTGCATAAAGTGGGAGATTGCCTGCATTACCAAAAAAGTGACTTATTAAAACAATTTATTATTCTGAAAAATGAATGGGCAACAGAAGCAGTATATAAGATTTTAGATGACAAGGTAGTGGCAGAGGACAAGTGCGGTTTTTTTAACCTGTCTGACTTAGAGCGAATATGGAATAGCATTGAATATCAAGATATGCGTCCTCAGCTCCTGGAACTGATGAAACAGTTTAAGCTGGCATACCAATTACCGGGTATGGAAGAATTTGTAACACCTCCTCTTTTACTACCAGGAAGACCAACGGATTTCAAATGGCCGGAACTGGATTCATTGGAATTGTATATTGAGTACGAATTTTTACCCAAAGCATTATTAACCCAATTCATTGTTACCCGTCACGCTGATATTGCAAATGGAAGAACCCTTGTCTGGCGGAATGGGGTTATTCTTAAATGGGAAGACGAGGCGCTTGCTGAAATTTCTAAAACCAAGTTACAGGGCCGGGATGCTTTTCACATCCGGACCCAAGGAAATAACCGGAAAGGAATGATGACGGTAATATTGAAAACCTTCAGAGATCTGCATGCTGAATACAAGGGCATTAAATACAAGGAAAAAGTACCTTGTATATGTGAGGGTTGCACGACCAGAAAAAACAAGCAGTATTATTTCGACTTTGATAATCTTAAATTCCGCTTAGAAAAAGGGCGGCATGAAGTGGAATGCGATTATTCGTTAGAAAAATTGAATGTACTTGAGTTGCTTGAAAACACTTTTGTGTTTGAGAAGTTTAAGGAAGGGCAACTCCTTCAGCTAAAAGAAAATGTGAAAGGAGAAAGCCTTCCTGCAATACGTATCCTTAATCTCTTCCTGGCTTCTTCAAATGAACTTGAAAATGAGCGGGAGAAGATTGAAATTGCAATAAGCAGAAAAAATGATGAGTTGAGGAAACAAGGATTTTTAGTTAATCTGTTAATATGGGAAAATGGTAAGTATATCGGTAAATCATTTCGCTCACAGGACAACTATAATCTCGAAATTGAACAATGCAATTTATTTTCAATGATGTTTTATTCTAAGGTTGGCAAATTCTCTTCAGAGGAATTTGAAAAAGCTAAATCTTTGTTTGATAAAGCAGCAATGCCGAGAATATGTATTTTCCAAAAAGAAAAAGATTTACCCAGCGACCTTAGTAGGGTGGATGCAGATAGCCGGTTTGAATTTTTGGAACGGTTAGATAAATTAGAACACTTTCCAACTAAATTTAAAAATACAGATAAGCTTATTAATGAACTGGAAGATGCTATTGATAAATTGCTGCATGATGAAGATTTTATAAAACAGTTAAAAGTTGAATGAATTGTGCTCCTTATAAAATCAAACAAATTTTACAAACTAATTAAAAACAAAAAAACTATGGCTACTCCAAACATTCCTTCAAAGGCAGTTAATGCCTGGATTTATGTTGGTGAAGATGATCCCGATGGTACGGGGTATAACTCACTCAACAGCGCTTACCAATCACTGGTAAACAATAATATTTATAAGTATGTGGACATGCTTTTTGTCTGCTTCTTTGCTGTCATACCCGATGGCAAAGGATTTTTTACTGTCGAAATCGGGAATGCTTCAAGCACTCATCCCGGTGGACTGACTACAGAACAGTACCTGCAAAATGTCCTTACTACCTCGAGGATTCAGAATCCCGGTCTTAAAATTCTTGCCACTCTCAATTATAATACGAATAACTTATCACAAATATTTGCAGGTTCTTCTGACCCGAATCAGTGGCAGATCAGTGCGAATGCTTTTGCAGCGAACTTGTATGCATATTTAGTCGCTAACAAAATGAACGGGTTAGACATTGATTGGGAAAGTGACTTTGCCAAAGCTATGACGGTCCAGCAGTTTACTATTTTATTCCAGGCTATTCGCACAAAATTCAATACAAACCCGAATCAATATTTTTATATTACACTCTCACCTGCCGTAGTGGGAAAGATTGATCCCAAAACCGTCAACACCTGTTTTGACTTTCTTAATGTGCAATTGTATTCAAATTTTACCGATACACAGGAGTTTATAGATGCAGGAATTTCCCCTGCAATGCTTCAATATGGCGCGCAGTTTGAAAATGGTTATGGTCTTTGGCAAAGTGCGGACTCGGCTTTTGCTGGTTACCAGGCAGGTTTCAGTTCCAATAACACGCAATATAACTATAAGGTGACTACCCAATGGAGGCTGAATTCCGGGAATTTCGCCTATGAACAATCACAGCAGATTCTTTATTATCAGTTTATTTATGGAATTCAGAATTCCGGTTTTGATGACACTGCTATTATTTCCAATGCAGGCAACCCGCCTATTACCTCATTACAAATCAATAGTGGTAATGTGCTGGACGCAATACAAGCCACTAACACGTTATCCGGGCAAACAGTGTTTCAAATGCTGCAGCATGGCGGAAATTGCGGAAGCCCTTCACCGGTCACACTTCAGGCTGGCGATGTAATTACTCAAATTTCAGGTTACACAGGTATATGGTTCGGGTGGAATTGCATTGTTCAGGTTACCATCAAAACAAAAAATGGAAATGTTTACGGGCCTTTCGGCAGCATGAATAACGTGAGTTCAAAAAGCCCGTTCAGTTATGTTGCGCCTCCGGGACAATCTATTGTTGCTTTCCGCGGAACAACCATACATGTACCCGAAGCCGGTGGAACAACATCATATGTGGTTGGCAGCCTCAATGTCAGCTATAGCGGCTGAAGCAATCAATATTTCTGTAGTGCCTCATTTTAAAAATATTTGATGAATCTTAGCGCCTTTGTGGCAAAAAAAATAACAGCCACGAAGAAACTAAGACACAAAAAAAGCACAAAGAAAAAATCAAATTGAGACATTACTAAAAAATCCCGTCCGGGTAATTTGCGGACGGGATTAATTTTATGGAAATAATTTTACCTCGTGATTTGAATTTTTCTGCTCTCGTTAATTTCATCTGAGCGGATGCTGACAAAGTATAGTCCCAAGGAAAGGTCCGAAACGTCCAGGATGGTACTTAGTTCAGTTAGTTCCACTTCTTTTACTTTTTGCCCTGCAATTGAAAAAACATTTAGCAGAGCGCTTCGGTTTAATCCCGTCAATTCAATCTGAAGTTTATCATTAGCAACAGTTGGAAAAATTTTTATCTTGTTTTCAATTGATTGATTTAAACCTGAAAAATCAGTTCGTAATACACTGCAGGTAATGGAGTAACCAACTCCGCTTGAGGTGCCGGCATACATGGTTGCCCCATCGGTACGCAAATCAGTGACCTGGGTAGTTGTCGGAATCGGGAAAGCTTCGTCTGTTGCTGATATTACACCAAGATCGTACTCTAATGTCAAATGCCCGGGAGAAGTTATATCTTCAGTTAAACCGATAATTATTTTATCAGTTGATAAATCACAATTGCTGATGTCATTTATATATTCAAAAAAAGTATAATTCGAAGTCCAGATGTTTGTCCATGAAGCGGGAGTGCATACACCCCACCCCCTCCTGAATATTCTTGTTGTTTTGTTAGCGGACATGCCGGTTCCCAACCCGGCAACGCTGCAATAAGTTCTCAGGCATCCATCATTAGTTACAGCCACAGTTCTGCACCGGGTTGCTCCGGCCGGAAGATTATTGTTGGTAATATTAGCCGATCCTGACGCACCATCAGCCCCGACATTTCTTGTATAAAACCCCGACTCTGATGCAATATAAAGATCATAATGACCATTTACAAAAAAAGAATTAAACGAATTTATTGCAAGTGAAGGATAAACTCCATTTGTACCTTGATCAAGAAAAACCCAACTATCAGTTCCTGCAGCACATCTGCCAAAGCCACCCCAATCAGATCCGGCATAGATGGTTTTTAGTCCTCCTGAAATGCTTATTGAATAAACACAGGACGCTGAGCTGATGGTAACGGGGAAGTTAGCTGAAAGCGTCCAGCTTCCTCCCGCACTTCGATAATATATATCTCCGTTAGACACGATATAGAACCATCCGTTACTTGTGATAGTTATATCCTGCACAGAAGCGGATGCGGAGAGCGCCCCGTTGTTAAATGAGGTCCAGTTTCCTGCTGAATAGCGCCACACACCATTTGATGGAGTTGCCGCATACACATTGCCTGCATACGTTGCCAGTTTATTAATAGCAGAAGGTGTTGAACCGTTCAACGCGGTCCATTGCGCAGAGATTTCATTACCAATTAAGCAAATGATAATGCATAGGTTGATTTTTAATTTCATGATTTTACAGATTTGATTTTTTTGCTTACTCTTTTCAGGCTTTTCAGCTTCCGCCTCTTAAAACATACTATTAAATTTTTCCGAAAAGTATACAGGTCTGTTTAAAGGAGGAACCACCAATGCGCAACCGTGAACAAATCACACATAAGTGTGCGCTAAAAAATAAATAACAGGTTTTAGTGTGAAAACTTTATTTCAAAAGCTTATCTAAAAAATCCATTTTCTTACGGACGGAAACATTAATTGAAGTGCCGTCATCCATCACGACATACCCGCCTCTGCCGCGAACGTATTTTTTTGCGTGGGCAAGATTGATTATATGCGAGTGATGGATACGGTGAAAATCGTATGGTTCGAGAAGTGTTTCATAATCACTGATGCTGTGTGAAACGAGAATTTTTTCTTTAGTGGTTAAATAAAACCATGTATAATTTTCATTGGCTTCGCAGTGCGAAATAGTATCAATTTTTACGAAAACGAGTCCCGTAAAAGTAGGAAGAGCCAGGTTGCGGCTCTGATGATTATTGTTAACATTCCCTGAAAAAAAATCATGATTACGATTGATAATTTTTTCCTTTATACGCTCCTCTGCACGATTCACAGCTTTAACAAGATACTCTTCACTAATGGGTTTAAGGATATAATCCAACACAGAAAATTTAAAAGCTTTAAGTGCATGCTTTTCGAATGCAGTGACAAAAATGACTTCGAAGTCGAGTTTTTGAAAATTATTAAGCAGATCGAAACCGGTACCATAGGGCATTTCAATATCGAGAAAAATAAGATCGGGGTTTTGCTCGCTGATCACATGCAAAGCTTCTTCCGATGACTGCGCAGTACCCACCACCGTTACCTGGCGGCAATTTTTCCCGAGCAGCGTTTTCACTGAAGTTACACTCTTCGGCTCATCATCCACTATAACAGCTTTAATCATATTCAGGTTTTAATAAAAGCGTCAGGTAAAATTACCAATTCAACGATTGTTCCCGACTCCTTATTATTAAAATCATACTTATCGGTGATCCGGATCGTGATCTCGGTATTGTGAATCCTGTTTAAAACATTAACCCGGTCGTTAGTCAACTCAATGCCTCTTGGTTTTTGCTGTGTATCCTTCGTGTCTTTCAGTTCTTTCGATTTGCGGATACCTATGCCATTATCATCAATGGTACATACTAACGTATTTTCTTTCAGTGCAAAGGAAACAATTAGCTTTCCTTTCTGATCTTTCAGGTATTTAATTCCGTGGTTGACAGAATTTTCGACATAGGGCTGCAGAAGAAATGATGGAATGTTAATTTTCAAAGGGTCAACATTTCCACCGATTATAATTTGATAATCAAATTTTTCCTCGAAACGCAATTTTTCCAGATCCAGGTACCGTGTAATAAAATCAATCTCATCTGCAAGCGGCACAAAATTGAGCTTTGAAAGTTCAAGCGTCTTCCGGATCAGCGCAGCAAAGTCACCCAGGAACTTCTGTGCCGAATCATAATCGTGATGGATGTTATAGTGCTGAATAGCATTCAGGCAATTAAAGATAAAATGGGGATTCATCTGCGCGCGCAATGCCTCCAGCTTGAGTTCGGCAAATTTTTTATTGATCTGTGTTTTTTCTTCTTCCTGTTTTTTTATTTTCCTGATCCGGTGTTTCAAAAACAGGTAACCCGAAAGAATGATTAAAAAGGCAATGAGCAGCCGGAACCAAATCTTTTGCCAGTAAGGTGCAGGCACAATGAAACTAAATTTTACGGGAATGCTCCAATCGCTGTTGATTTTTTTTGCCCTTACATATACGTCATAATTTCCGGGGGAAAGGGAAGAAAATTCGATGATCCGGGTTGATAAATTATTCCAATTATTATTGCCAACCCTGTACTGGTAGCCCATGCGTTCAGTGGCCTGGAACGAAATAGCATCATAGCTCAGCGAAATCCTTCGATGCCTGAATGGAATTTCCGGATTTTTATTTATATCCCAAACTACAGTATCCACTGTCACTTCCAAAGGATAAACAAAAGGAGGATGGCTTTGCTTTGATTTATAATAACCGGGAATCATTAAAAGTCCGTTGCCTGTTGCAAGGTAAACGAAATCTGAATCAACAAAAACATCGTTGATATCTTCAGCTATATTTTCCAATCCAAGAGTAAAATTTGAAACCTGTGGTTCACCGGACGAAATATCAATTCTAAATAATGCAGAAGAAGTGACAGCCCATGTTACAGAATTATGGACAATCATCTTACGGATAAAATTATCGGATAATCCATTTTCTTTGGTAACGTGCCAGGTTGTTTTTTTGTTTCTAATAAAATAAATGCCGTCATTATTAGTGGCAATTGCCAGAACACCGCCAGCTTCCCTGATATCATTAACACGAAGTGAAGCGAGTTTTTCGTTTAACGGAAACAGGATAAACGAAGTATTGTCATAGTACCCGAAACCATCCACGTTAGAAGCCCAGGTGATACCTTCATGATCTTCAAAAGCAACAAAGTGTCTTTTATTTTTTATCCGGAGCTTAGGCTCAAACCGGTTAGTTATGAATGAATTTTTGCCGACTAAAAACAAACCGTTGTAATAAGCAACGCAGAGATTTTCATCATCAGAGATTTGCACCGACTTGACAGCAAAGTTTTTTTGTTCAGGGGAGTATTCAAATTGTTTTAAAACCACTTTTGAGCCGGGAGGAACAAAACTTATCCCCTGGTCAGAAGCAATGTAAACGGTGCCTTTTGAATCCCCGGTTATTCCCGTAACTTTAGGAATGATTTGGGAGCTTCTGTAAAAATTAAATATTTCACATTTGCCATTTTTAATTCTCGTCACTTCTCCCTCAGAATGTCCTATCCAGGTGTTTTTAAAAATATCATGGTAAACTGCATAACATTTTTCCTCTGCCAACCCATCTGCTTTTGAAATTACTTTTATCTTATCCAATTGTGCAGGGACCTGGTAAATTCCATTATCTAATGTGGAGACCCATGTATTGCCTTCGTGATCTGTGCATACGAAGCTTACTTTGATACCGGGAAAAAAATGTTCAGCCCTTTTAGCGGTAGCCCCTACGCGGTAACAGCCATCGCCAAGCTCGTTGAACCACAGTTCGTTTTTATTATGATAATACAGCATGGTTATTCTGTCTTTGTTATACTCACTTCCTGTTTCATAAATTAAAACAGAAGTCGTATCCACCATCCGTGATATACCCTTTTTGGAAATATAGAAGCCTGCATCGCCATCACGGAAGTACGCGGTAAGATGATAAAAATCTCCAGCCATAAATTTTGTGACTGTCAGGTTCTCCTGAATCTTCAGAACGGAACCGTAAATGAGAAGGAGTGAATTTTTGCCATACGGGTGGAAACGCCTGTAAATTCCCCCCTGCCTTAAGTAAGGATCATTACTTCTGTAAAAATTTGTGCCGGTTAATTTACCCATTTCACCGGTTTCAGTTATAAGCCAGATATTTTTTTCATGATCCTCGTACAAATCTGTAAGCCTCGATGTGAAATCAATTTTAGCGAGAAGGGAATCATTGTTGAGGTTGAATATTTTATTTTCATAAAAATAGCACAGCTTATTATTGAACGTGAAAAACCAGATCCTTCCCTTGCTATCTTCAACGGCCCTTAAGACTTCATTATCCGTTAGTCCGTCAGCCATGGAATAATTGCAGAAGGTATGCCCATTATATTTTGTCACTCCTGCATCGCTGCAAAACCATAAATATCCTTTTTTATCCTGCATGCAGAAATAGACGGTATTACTTGGCAGGCCGTTTCTTGTTGTAAAGTGTTTGTAAAAATCAGTCCCGGCACTCAAAAAACATAACGGGGATATGGCTATGAGTATTATGAAGATAATGCAACGCTGCACTTTCATTTTTCGCCTGTATAATAAAGTAAAGCTAACAATTAAGGGATTCGAAACTGCTAACCTTTCATACTTTTAAGGGTTCGGAGTTTGTAAAATGGTTCAAAGTTCGCAAAAATCAGGGTGAAGAGTGCTTAAAAAGTCGTTGAAAATCGCGTACTTTCTGAGGTTTCCCGCTTGCGGGGCCCAGAAAACTCCGAATACGAAAATAAAGTTTTTAAATTTGGTTTTCCCTGACATTTCCAATAAAGAAGCCCGCCTGAAAAGTGGCGGGCTTTAGTGTAACCGTTTTCAAAGATAATAAATTTTCCTGTTTAGTCCGGCTGATGTTTTTCTTTTCCTGCCAAAATCCACAATTTATTTTTCAAATTATGTTCATAACTATTTGCGCGGATTTGCTTTTTATTAAAAATTTATTTATCTACTTTTGATTGTTGTTTTGAATCATCTTAAAACAACTCTCATTCCCCCAATGAGAAAACAACAGCGGTGAAGGGTTATCATAAATCTCTCGCGCGATAGAGAGCATTAATGGGTCAACCAAATATGACTGTTGTGAAAAAATAAATTCATATACTAATAAGCGGCCGTGCTTTTCAGGGCTTCCTGTCATGCATGCGCCTTATCATTATGATAATTATAAAAAATCAATTCGATTAAAAATAAAAGGAGTAGGCTGAAAATCCTGGAAAGAGTAGGCAAAACATTAAACACAAAAAAATCATGAAAAAATTATTTAACACAGCACAGCTTGTTGCTGTAGTAGTAATGTTTGTCACAAATGCAAACTTCGCGCTGGCGCAGTGTACGCATTTTATTCCCGCTGTGACAACTGAATCAACCACCGATGCCGGAAATATTGCGAGCACCTCTGAGAGCGGGAATGACTCCAGGAGGTCAGGCAGCCTTGGTTCCATGGAAGTAAATGTGTGGGGAGGATCAAATGCAGGGCTGGGCTGGAATGACGGTACCAATGCATCGCGCCTGTATTTTTCCGGAACCACGTATGACCCTGATGTATCTTTGGTTGAAGGATACAGTAATAGCCAGACTGCGAACACATGGTTTGCAATCGTTGTATACGGAGATGCTTCGAGCAATCTTACCTGTGATTTTTACGAATGGGATTTAACCAGTACAACTTTTGCAACAATTGCTCCTATTACCACATATCTCGAAAGCCCCGGCTTTTGGGCGTATGTAAATGTTGATGCAGATGCCAGCTTCAATTTTGTCGTGGTCTGGGATTTTTGGAATTCCGGTGCCGGGCAAAGCGAAGTTCATGTGGCCTGCGGTACTTCTGTACCGGGCACTTCTCCGCCCGGATTTTGCGGTGGCTATCCTATTTTACTGCCTGGTTCGGCAGGACAATTCGCTCCTGATGTTTCTCTTTATCCTGATTTCTCAAATTCCACCAGCGTTGTGCACTATGCATGCCTGGATGCGGGCCTGGGTAGAATTTATATAACGTATGATGATTTTAATAGTTTATGTGGCGGAACTTCTTCCAACAATGCAGACTGGACAGCTACCCCACCGGTTAACTGTTATTGGGATTCGCCTCCGCGGATCGCCTGTCCTCCCAATACAAATGGTTCGGCAACGACAGACTGGAGCATGGTCTCAACTGTTAACTGCAGTGGTACTCATGATGTGATTGGTTATACCAGCTACAACCCCCCGGGAAATGGCTATGCACCTTACAGATGGGACTACACGAATGCATCTGTTAATGCAAACCTCTGCAGAATTTCTCCGAACAGGTTTCCTGTAGTGAGCTATGATGCAGGATATAACGGGATTATGATCGGGTGGATTTGTGAATATGACCGCGCTGATTTAAACCATATGGCTCATCCCGCCTTTAATGACATTGCTCCTGTTGCTCTTCTTTGTGATTTAAAAGGAGGGTTGGGAGGCCCCGCACCTTCCTGTTATCCCAGTAACACGCCCTGGTATATGATTGTCCAGTCCGACAACCTGACGCAGGGAACACTTTTCCAGGAATACACCCTGTCAATTTCAGGAAGGGATTATAATTCGATGCAGTACACTTTTTTTAACAGTGCAACTTCCGACATCCAGTTCAAAGATGTTGCTTTCTGCAGCGCAAATCTTTCATTACGCTCGTCTTTGAACGCAGAGACAGGAATCACAAATGTTGCATCTAATCCTTTTACAGATAAATTTGAATTAAACGTAAATTTTGATAACGCCTTTGTAAATGTTTTTGATGTGACCGGAAAAATTTTATTAAGCGCTGCCGGAAATGCAACAGCCCTCAATGGACAATTAACCGGCCTTGCGCGTATAATTCCTGCAGGATTATATTTCTTGAAATTGAAGATGGACAACGGGGAAGTCATAAATCAAAAGCTAATTAAAATGTAGTGATATCGCCAAACCGAAAAAAAATTTATTGTGTATCTCAACATCCGGCAGGCGCTGTGCAACCTGCCGGATTTATTTTTCCTCCTATGACGTATGATTCTCCCTGCGTGCTTTTTTATTTTTTTGAAACCCCCATCAACCCTAAAAATGTAATCGCACCATTCAGCATCAAAAGCTCAAATCCGAAAGAGTAACCATTAAACAAAGCTTGTGAATTAGCAGCCAACAGCCAGCAAATGGCAGGAGAAAGTACACAAATCACAGGTATTAAAAATGAATCATGCACCTTTCTTTTTGTCAATACGCCAAAAGCAAAAAGTCCAAGCAGCGGTCCGTAAGTATAGCTTGCTACTTTTAATATGGTAGATATGACAGATGCTTCAATTAATTTCTGATACAGAAGAATAAGAATAAAAAATATCACAGTAACTATGAGATGGACAGTCTTTCTTGTTTTGGCTTTCTTTCCATCATCTAAATCATTCCGCTCTTTCAATCCGAGAATATCAATGCAGAAAGATGATGTGAGTGCAGTTAACGCCCCATCAGCACTGGGAAATAAAGCAGAAATTAAACCGATAATAAATATCAATCCCGCAATCGGAGGTAAATAATTAATTGCAATCATCGGGAATGTTTCATCGCTTTTTGCAGGCAGTGTAATTCCTTTTGTTTCTGCATAAACATACAGCGCTCCGCCAAGAATCAAGAACAACATATTTACTGCAACAAGAATCACACTGAATACAAGCATGTTCTTTTGAGAGTTGCCAACCGTGTTCACTGAAATATTTTTCTGCATCATTTCCTGGTCCATGCCTGTCATTGTAATGGTTACGAATGCTCCGCCAAGAATATGCTTTAAGAAAAAGTTATTCGCTTTCCAGTCTGTCAACTGGAATGTTTCAGTATATCCTTTTGCACTGATAGCTGTAAATAATTGAGAGAATGAAAAATGCAATTCGCTGCTGATAAGAAAAATAGTTACGATCAATGCGAGAATCATTCCTGTTGTCTGAAGCGTATCCGTCCACACAATTGTTTTTACTCCTCCTTTAAAAGTGTAAAGCAAAATCATCAGGAGAATAATAAAAACAGTTACAAAATAAGGAACTCCAATCGCGTCCAATAAAAAATGCTGCAATACCATCAGCACAAGATAGATCCTGATAGATGCACCCAAGGTTCGTGAAAGAATAAAAAATGAAGCCCCGGTTTTATAGGAAATAATTCCGAACCTGTCTTTCAGGTAAGAATAAATGGAAGTAAGATGGAGCCGGTAATACAAGGGCAATAAAACAAAGGCAACAACGATGTACCCGATAAAATACCCCACTACCACCTGCATGTAAGTAAAATGTTTTGCCATCACTTCGCCCGGAACACTCATAAACGTGACACCGCTTAATGAAGTTCCGATCATTCCATAAGCCACCAGCATCCAGTTTGATTTTCTTTTTCCAATGAAAAAAGATTCGTTGTCTGCTCCGCGGGAGGTGTAGAATGCCATTGCAAGCAGGAGAATAAAATATGCAGCGACTACAAGCAGAATTATTGTGGACGACATGGGGGAATGTACGATTTACGCTTTACAATGTACAATGTGCAATTTTGATTACGCTTCACAGTGAATGTATAACTTTTAAGATGCGCAAGGTAAATAAATGGAACAGGCAAAATGTTTGAAATAAATTTACGTTTTGAACAATGGAATGTAGAAATCCTCTTTTGAGTAAATTTCAATCTAAACACTAACTTTGAACCGAAAGCAATTATTCGTAAATTCGTATAGATTCGTATTTCGCAGATGAACACATACAGCTCAAAACTCCTGGAAGATGCGGTAAATGAATTTGCCGGGCTGCCGGGTATTGGAAAAAAAACCGCCCTGCGTCTTGTGCTATCATTATTAAAAAGGCCTGTCGGAGAAATTGAACAATTTGGCAATGCAATAATCCGTTTGCGTTCAAATATTAATTATTGCAAAAGCTGCAATAATATTTCTGAAACTGAAATCTGTAATATCTGCGCAAGCCCTAAACGCGATAAAAACATTATTTGTGTGGTGGAAGACATCCGCGATGTGCTTGCTATTGAAAACACCGGCCAGTATACAGGCATATACCACGTTCTCGGTGGAATTATTAACCCGATGGAAGGAATAGGCCCCTCACAATTGAATATCGAAAACCTTGTTCTTAAAGCAACCAGCAAAACAATTGACGAAGTAATTATGGCGCTCAGCACTACGATGGAAGGTGATACTACCGTTTTTTATCTCTATAAAAAATTAAAACCTTATGATATTAAAATTTCTGCTATTGCAAGAGGAGTTGCCATTGGCGGGGAATTGGAATATGCTGATGAAATTACTCTCGGAAGAAGCATCGTGAACAGAACACCTTATGAGAATTCACTGGTAAAATAGAATTCATCAACGAATACGAATCTGTACGAATTTACGAATAGAACTCTTTTGATGAACTGTAAACTTTCCATTGTAATTGTTAACTACAATGTTAAATTTTTTCTTGAGCAGTGCCTGCACGCTGTATTCAAGGCATTGAATGAAACGGATGCAGAAGTTTTTGTAGTTGATAATAATTCACTGGATGGATCGGTGGAAATGATCAGAGAAAAATTTCCATTGGTAAAGCTCATTGCCAATAAAGACAACAAGGGTTTTTCAAAAGCAAATAACCAGGCAATAAAAACTGCGAAAGGTGAATACGTGCTTCTTCTCAATCCCGATACGGTTGTGGAAGAAGATACTTTTAAAAAAGTAATTTCATTCATGGATGCACATCCCGAAGCTGGCGGGCTTGGTGTGCACATGATTGACGGGAAAGGAAATTTTCTGCCCGAGTCAAAACGCGGGTTACCTACTCCATCGGTTGCGTTTTTTAAAATATTCGGGTTATCGGCATTGTTTCCAAAATCAAAAATTTTCGGAAAATATCATCTCGGGTTCCTGGATAAAAATAAAACGCACCAGGTGGATGTGCTTTCAGGAGCATTTATGCTGCTCAGAAAATCCGCACTGGATAAAACCGGCCTGCTCGATGAAACATTTTTTATGTACGGAGAGGACATTGATATTTCGTATCGTATGCTGAAAGCGGGTTTTAAAAATTATTATTTTCCTGAAACAAGGATTATTCATTATAAAGGAGAAAGCACCAAAAAGAGCAGTGTAAATTATGTGTTTGTATTTTATAAAGCCATGATGATATTTGCATTCAAGCATTTTTCTCAAAGCAATGCGCGGCTTTTTTCCACTCTCATCAGCTTTGCAATTTATGTTCGGGCTGGCGCGGCAATCATTACCCGTTTTGTTCAAAGACTTTTTCTTCCCTTGTGTGATGGGTTACTGTTTTATGCCGGCATGTTTCTCCTCAAATCATATTGGGAAACCTCCGTTAAAGCGTTGCATTATCCGCTCTTGTTTATGAATCTCGTGGTTCCGGCTTACATACTTATATGGATTCTTTCCGTTTACCTGAGCGGAGGCTATGACAAACCGATTCGAATTTCAAAAATTATTCGCGGCATCTTTACCGGAACTGTTTTTATCCTCGTAGTATACGCTTTGCTTCCTGAGCATTACCGTTTTTCAAGAGCATTGATTTTACTTGGAACGGCATGGGCCGCGATTTCCTCCTCCGCTTTCCGCCTGTTTTTAAATTTTACCGGCATAAAAAATTTTAAAATTAAAAGTGATGATAAAAAAAGGACGGTTATTGTTGGCGATGAAGATGAAGCGAAAAGAGTGCTGTCCGTTTTAAATTTATCAGGCACGAATATTAATTTTTTAGGATGTATAAATACCATCGGAAAAAGCAATCCGGAAATTAAGCCGGAATATTTGCTGGGTGCAATTGATCAGCTGAATGAAATTATCGAGGTCTACAATGTAAATGAAATTATTTTCTGTTCAAAAGATATTTCAGCCCGGCAGATCATTCAGCAAATGCAATCGGTGAGCCGGATGAATGTTGAATACAAAATTGCTCCGCCCGAAAGTCTTTATATCATTGGCAGCAATTCTATCAACGACCAGGGTGATCTGTATTTTGTAGATATTAATGCGATGAGCACCCCGGCAAACAAACGCAATAAGCGCTTACTTGATTTTTCCCTGTGCCTTGCTTTTCTTGTATTTTGCCCGGTGCTGATTTTTATTGTTAAAGATTTCAGTGGCATGCTCAGGAATTGGTATAAAGTACTAAGCGGAAAACAGTCGTGGATAGGATTAGCTCAGCATTTTTCCGGTAATGTTGTTCCCGGAAAACAAAGCTTTTACAAAAAGGGAGTGCTCACCCCTCTCGATTCCCTGAAAAAAACAGATCTTGATGAAAGCACCATCAGCAGGTTAAATGTTTTGTATGCAAAAGAATATTCGGTTTACACAGATTTAAAAATCACTCTTAAAGGATTAAAAAATCTTGGAAGAAAAGTCTGAGAGACTGAACATTTTCTGCAGTGAGAGAGGGAGAGCTTCATAGCGCTCTCCATCCCGGTTACCCCCCAACGTATTCCCCTCACTGCGTTTTTTTTCACAGAAATAATGGGTTATTATTTCCTGAATAATTGCCAGAAATAACCTAATTCCATTTTTAATGATTCGGCAAATTTTTCGAAATCGTTATTTTTAAACAGGCAGACGTTAACACCGGCTTTAACAGCCTCAGACGCTGCTTCATTCTCTTCCGATCCTGAAAATGTGATCACAACAATTTTACTCGTAATCGGGTTCCCCCTGAGTATTTTTAAAATTTCAATACCGTGAATTTTTGGGGTATTGAGGTCAAGAATAATAATTCGCGGAAGCCGCGCAATGTTTCTTCCAAGGTACTTGTCCTGTCCGAAAATAAAGTGCAGCGCCTCTTCTCCATCCTTAACCCAATGAATTTTATCTGTGAGCTTGCTTTTGAGAACAGCGGATTTTGTCAGCTCTGCCTCGCGGGCATCGTGCTCTACCAGCAGAATGTCTGCAAAATGTGGAATATCCATTCTTATATTTTAATTAAAAAACTACCAGGATTTTTTATTGAAATTTCTTATAAAAATCCTTATGCAAAAATGCTATGATCTCCCTATGAAAGTAAATAGATGAAACTTGAAAAATAATGTAGTGGAAAATATACCGGAATTGTAGTGGTTTATACTACAAAAAAGTTTCTGAGAGAATACCTTCCATTTAAAAACTCAGACAAGATTTTTACTGATTGCATAATGCGTAAGCTCGGCATTTGTTTTCATATTCATCTTCTCCAGGATCCTCGAACGGTAAGTGCTGACGGTGTTTACGCTCAGGGAAAATATATCCGCAATCTCCGAAACGGTTTTGCCCGATGCAATCATCTTCAGCACGTCAAATTCACGGTCAGAAAGAGTTTCATGTAATGTTCCTGGCGACTCCTGCCCGAGGTTTTCTGCCAGCTTTTCGGCTATGGAAGGTGTTATGTAACGCCTGCCGTCTAATATTTTGCGAACAGCATTTACCAATTCATCCGAAGCGCTTTCCTTTGTCAGGTAACCGGCAGCTCCTGCCTTCAAAACGCGGAGGGCATACTGATCTTCAGGATGCATGCTGAGAATAAGAACAGGAGTTTTATTCGACTCTGTTTTTAATTGTTTGAGTGTTTCAAGCCCGTTTCTCCCCGGCATGGATAAATCACTGATGATAATGTTCCAACTTTCTTTTCTTGCCTTCTCAAGCAATTCTACACCGTTATTTACTTCGCTGACAACGGCATCGGGAAATTCATCGAGAAGGATTTCCTTCAGGCCTCTTCTTACAATACTATGGTCGTCTGCTATCAGAATGCGAATCATCACGTAAATTGAAATGCGGTTATGTTGACTGCAAAGGCACCTGCAAAAAAACTGTGGTCCCCCTGCCAATATTACTTTCTATAATGATCATGCCTCCAAACATCGAGGCCCGTTCTTTCATCCCGATTAATCCAAGCGTGTTTTTACTTGCAATTTCCGTTTCATCAAAACCTTTTCCATTATCCTGTATTTTTAAAATCAGGTTGCCGTTAACCTGCTCCAATTCCGCGTTAATTTCTGTAGCCTCTGCATGACGTGCCACGTTAGTCAACGCCTCCTGGTAAATCCTGTAAACTCCTGTTGCCAGGTTTTTTTTGAATTGTTTTTCAGTAGATGCTGAATGAAATATACAGCGTATCCCTGTGCGTTTTTCAAATTCACTGCTTTGCCACTCGAGCGCATCTGCCAGACCTAAATCATCCAGCATGCCGGGACGCAGCTCAGAGGAAATACGCCTGACAGTTTTTACTGTTTCATCAATGAGTGAAATCATCCCGCTGATTTTTTCATGAATAGATTTCTCATCCGGTGAAATTTTTTTGTTCAGCCATGATGCGTCCATTTTCAAACCCGTTAATTGCTGTCCAAGTTCATCATGTATTTCGCGTGCAATGTTGGTTCGCTCCTCTTCCCTGATATTTTCAAGATACGTAGACAATTGCCTGAGCTTTTCATGCGACAGTTTTAAATTTTCTTCTGCCAGGATTTTTTCCGTTATGTCATGAGCCAGTACCAGCCTGGCCGGTTTTCCTTCGTAAACAATATCGTGTGTAATTATTTCAACTTTGATAATGGTCCCGTCCTTTTTCATATGCCGCCAGGTTCCAAAATTATTTACGCCCTCATTATTTCTTCTAAACTGTTTTAAAAACTGTTCTTTATCTTCCTGTGGACGAACGTCTGCAATTGACATATTTAAAAATTCTTCCCTTGAATAACCATACCGCGCTATTGCAGACTCATTCACATCTATTATGTGAAGATCTTCTATGGAAAACATCCACATAGGAAGCGGATTTTTTATAAACAGCAGTTTATATTTTTGCTCACTTAACCGTAAGGAGTCCTGAATTTTTTTCCGTTCTGTGATGTCACGCGCAATGGCGAGGACTCTTCCATCCGGTAACATTTTTACATTCGCTTCCACTTCAATTATTTTTCCCTGCCGGTCCATCATTCTTCTTTCTCTCAAAACAGAATAACCTTTTAAAAGCATATCGAAACGTATCGGGTCTGTTTTCAGCTGTTCCGGATCAATTAATGAATTAATATTCATTTGCAATAATTCTTCCCTGTCATAGCCAAACATATTGCAAAGGCTCACATTCACATCACTGAAATTACCCGTTGAATCAGTGATCATGATCGCGTCTGATGCCTGGTCAATAAGTGAACGGTAGCGCGCTTCGCTGTTCTTCAATTCTTCTTCTGATTTTTTTCTTTCAGTAATATCCCGGATAAAGGCACAAAAAAAATCAGATGAGTCCTGTTTTATAGGAACAACCGTAAGTTCAACAGGGAATTCTAATCCCTCCCTGTTAAGCGCAGTAATTTCAACCACCTTATTCAAAATTTTTCCTTTCCCGGTTTCAAAATAATGCTTTAATCCCTGTTCATGCTGCTCTCTGTACCTCACAGGAATAATGGTTTCAGCTAATATTTTACCCAGCACCTGCTCTTCCTTCCAGCCAAAAATCTTTTCAGCCTTCGGATTCCAGATAATAATTTCTCCCCTGTCATTAATGCATACTATTGCATCCAAAGCAGCATTCATGATGAGCCTCATGGTCTCATCACTTTGATAAACTTCCTTAGGGCTCTTTTTTTTATGGACGGTTTGCAAAACCTTTTCGCTGTCTGACATTAATCCCGGGCTGAATCCGGATAGTAAAGAAAGAAAAATTTTGTTTCAAATACCGGGCTCCTGCAAACTTTTTATGTCCGCTAAATAAGTATCAGCAGGATAAGATGGTTCTGGGGGCATATATTTGCCGATTAAAGTCAAGTCTCATTTAAATATATTTAGAGATGAGCGTTTCGCTTCTTATTATTTCTATTATCTCGTACATACTTTCCCTGATCCTCTCTCTTGTGCTGATGATTTTCAGCCAAAGATTGAGTAATCGCTGGAAGAAAACCTGTATTATTTTTCATACGATACTTTTTGCAGCTTACCTGTTTTCCCTTTTATTTCTTCAGGCATTTTCAGGGAGCTTGTTTTTAATTTTTTTCTGTTTCGGTATCGTCATTGCAGGAATGATATTGAGAAGCCGCCTCCATTTATTTTTGAAAATATATTATTCCATTTTTCTTTTTTCGATAGCTGTTTTCCTTTACTCACCTTCCCTCCTGTTTTCATTATTGGCGACACAAAAATTTCCGGTAACAAAAGGAGCTGAATTTTTACTGATTAATAATTATTATCTCATTAAAGAAAAATCAATGCTCGATGTTTCAAATTCGTTTGTACGGTATAAAATCGCCAGGAGAACAGGAAAGTTTAATAAAACTTTGCAGCGTAATATTTCTTTCAACCATGAAATTGATTCTGTCAGAGTTTTAAAATTTACCGATGAAAAAGAAGCACAGCTGAGAGGATATTTTTTAAACGAAAAAAATAAGGTGGACAGCACAGATATTACAACTGGTTTAAAACCAAAAGATGAAAATGAAATTACCATTCACAGGAAATAAATCAGAGATTAAATATTCCGGTATTTGATCATTGCCTTATATTTGTCAAAAAATAATTATACACAATATGAATAGAATCCGTTTTACTATTGCCTGCTGTATTATTTCTCTTTCTTCTTTAGCTCAAACTCCTGCCCCCGCTCCTCCTGCTCCTCCCCCTCCGTCTACGGATATTTTCTTAATGAGCATGACTTTAAAAGACGGTAAATATATTTTCGGCAACCCTCTCAACATAACTAATCGTGAAGGTTATGACAATCAGCCTTCATTTATTTCGAATGGTAAAAAAATACTTTTTTCTTCCCTGAGAGAAAAAGATCAGACAGATATTTTTATTTATAACATCAAGGATTCAACTACCACGCAGCTTACGAGGACGAGCAACAGCGAATATTCTCCGGTAATGCTGGAAGATGGTAATAAGATGACAGTGGTCCGTGTGGATGATGATAAAGCGCAACGTCTTTATTATATTGATCTGCGGGCGGAAGATGACGAACCTGCCCAGGTGATAAGTTTCCAGGATTCCGTTGCTTATTATGCATGGCTGGATACGAATAACCTGGCCTGCGCCATGCTGAACGGAAAAACAATGGACCTTGAAATTTTCGATTTGCCGAGCATGCAATTTGTAAAACTGATGAGCAATGTAGGACGGTGCATGATGAATATTCCCGGTACGGATGAATTCAGCTTTACTGTGAAAACATCAGACAGCACTGCTGGTATTTATCGCTACAATAACAAAACCAGTGATATGATGCCCCTTTGCGATTTGCCTTTGCACTGCGAAGACTATGCTTATACTGCAGAGGGAAAACTGATTGCCGGCCGGGATGGAAAACTTTTAATGTATGATGAAAGCACTGAAAAGCCCGGCTGGAATGAGATTGCAGATTTCTCAAAAACCATCGGGAAATTTTACCGGATTGCAGTGAGTCCTAAAGGAGACAAAATTGCCCTGGTTGCTTATATGGAAAAAGAAAAAGAGAAGGATAAAGAGAAGGATAAGGAGAAAGATAAAGAAACACCTAAAGTAAAAGAGAAAGAAAAAGAAAAGAAGAAATAGGTTTTTGACTTTAATCTGAATCTTATAAAATAACTTTATTGGTAAACGTCATCCCATTTCGAATCAGGCAATGGTTCCTTTTCTTTACTTTTTTCATCTTTCTTCGTCTGCCTGTCTTCGTGTTTTTGTTGTTTCAGTTCAGTGTATTTTGTAAATTGTTCAGGAGTTAAAATTTCCTTCATCCGGTTATCAAATTCTTCGTTTGACATTGCATTTCTGTCACCTTTTTGCCGGGCACGATCACGTTCAATCATTAATCCCCGAACTTTTACAACCTGGTCGTCATTCAAATCAAGGTCGTGTTTCAGTTGTTGTACCTGGTTTTCCAGGCGGTTGCTTCGCTGCTGATGCTTACGCCCGTTAATAGGAATGTTCATTCCCATGCCGAAACCTCCTGTCCCGAACCCTATTCCAATCTGGGAAAACCCGTCTGCTGACATAAATATCAGCGTCATTATAACAAATAATTTTTTCATTTTTACAATTCTATTTTCTTTTGATTAACAAATTTACAGACTATTAAATTAAAAAAACGTTTAATTCACCAGATATTCTTTATTTCATCTTTAAAAAATATTCAAACTTTAAAAGGGAAACCTTAATTTTGTCCGAAGGACTCCTTACGGAGAAATTTAAATCCACCGAAGGCATTGCTTCGGCATAAACTTGAACTTTCATTATGAAACTGAAATCTGTTTTAAGAATTTTTGTTGGGGTAGTTATACTGGTAATTTTTATCGGCACAATCTATTATCTGTATGCCAAGAGTCAGAAAAAACCTGTTACCTATAAAATAGAATCGCCCTTTGTCACCGGCATTACAAAAAAAACAGTGGCTACCGGTGCTGTGATACCGAGAAAAGAAATTGCTGTGAAATCAAAAGTTTCGGGCATTGTTGAAAAACTGTACAAAATTGCCGGAGATCATATTAAAGAAGGAGATGTGATTGCGAAAGTGAAGATCATCCCTGATATGGTTAACCTGAATAATTCAGAAAGCCGGTTATCCCGGGCACAAATCAATTTCAATAACGCCAAAACTGATTATGACCGGAACTCAGAACTTCTGAAAAATGGCGTCATTTCTAAAACAGATTTCCAATTGACAGAGTTTGCATATAATAATGCGAAAGAAGAACTGGAATCGGCAGAAAATAATTTACAGCTCATAAAAGAAGGTGCATCAAAAAAATCAGGCGAAGTTTCCAATACATTAATTCGTTCCACCATCACAGGCATGATACTCGATATTCCTGTTAAAGAGGGAAACTCAGTGATTGAAAGCAATACATTTAATGAAGGTACAACCATTGCCTCTGTTGCAGATATGGGCGAAATGATTTTCGAAGGCAAAGTAGATGAATCGGAAGTGGGTAAGCTGAAGGAGGGCATGGAGCTTATTTTAACAATAGGCGCTATTGAAAAAGAAAGCTTCAAAGCAAAAATGGAGTACATAGCCCCGAAAGGCGTGACAGAAAATGGAGCAATACAATTTCTTGTTCGCGCCAAAGTAGAACCCGATAAAAATCATTTTATCCGTGCGGGATACAGTGCCAATGCAGATATTATTCTTGCGCATAAAGACAGCGTAATGGCAATTAAAGAAGGCCTGATTGAATTTAAAGGTGATACAGCAACTGTTGAAATAGAAACTTCCCCGCAGACATTTGTAAAACGCCAGATCAAAACCGGTTTATCCGATGGGGTGAATATTGAAGTGATAGAAGGATTAAGCAAATCTGATAAGCTGAAAGGAGCTGAAGATAAACCGGAAGAAAAAGAAGAGAAATAATTATACTAAGTTTTTTATCCTTCATTCACCGGTTTAAAATTTGTTCTGGAGATTTTTATTTTCTTAACATTATATTCTTTGCCTCTTCAGACAATCATAATTCTTCATCGAATTAATGTTACAGTACCGTTAAGATAAAAATTCTTTCCGTGATACCCTTTAGCTTCAATCCGGTAAACATACACACCTTCTTCCACAGGTTTATTATGAAATGTTCCATTCCATTTAAAGGAAAGATCATTTGAAGCATAAAGCCTTTCTCCCCAACGATTGAATATTGCAATTGTAAGCTGGGTGATATTATTATTCGAAACACTGAAATAATCATTCACGTGGTCATTATTCGGACTGAATGCGTTCGGAATAAAAATCTCTTCAGGTAATTTTACTATAATTTCTCTTGCATTAGAATCGCGGCAGCCCCATTGATTAGATACAGAAAGCGAGATAATGTAGTTTCCGGGCTCAGTGTAGTCGTGCTTTGGTTCAAAGAGCGATGAAAAGGAATTATCACCAAAATCCCATGAATATACTGAAGCGCCTGCAGACTGATTTTCTATTGTAAGCATGCTTAATCCCGCATAGTAAGGTTTATCGCCATACCAAAGTGAGAAATCCGCGCTGGGAATTGAATATGCATTGACTTCAGCATAGGCGGTATCTGCACAGCCGGTATTATTTGTTGCAATAACCTGAACTGAATAGGTTCCCGGTTTTGTATACTGGTGATAAGGATTTGCAGTATATGCTGCAGTACCATCACCAAAATTCCATACGTATTGATAGTTTGGATTAACCAGATTTCCATTAAACTCAATCTTTACCGGTACGCATCCGGATAGCCCTGATGTTTCAATTACAGGATGAGCAAGTGAATCTACAAACACATAAATAGTTGAAGTGCTGTCACAACCTGTAAAGGTATTAAGAGCAGTTACCGAAACCGCATTTAATCCGGGTGTTATCCATTGAACGGTTATTTCGGAACTTCCATTACCGGTTGAAATATTTCCTCCCGTTACCGTCCATAAATAATTTGTTCCCGGTTCATTAACAGAGCTATAATTGTAACTTGCATTAGAAATGCAACCCACATTGTTTCCAACTACAGATGGTTGAGGTTTTTCATTTATCAGGACCAGGAATTCTGCCTGCTTGCTGCATCCCTGGGGCGTAGTTTGAATTACAGAAAGATTACCTATACCCGAATTATTCCAGTTAACGTTCACATTATTCAGCGATGAGCTTCCAATAATATTTCCAAAGGAAACATTCCAACTATAGGAATGAGAACTTTGAAATAATACATTATACATTGCAGGTTCATCTTCACAAATAACAGCGGGTCCGGAAATTACAGGTTGCGGAAGCGGGTTAATGGTTACCATTCTTGATACTATTGAATCACATCCATCCGGATTAATTTGTCTGAGCCTCACTTCACCGGTACCGGGAGAAGTCCATAAGACTTCGATGCTGCTTCCAACTGTAAGTCCGATTATACTTCCTCCTGTAACATTCCATAGATAAGTGTCTCCAATAACATCCTGAACTGAATAAGTAGTCGTATCCATTTCACAATTAACCGGAGGGCCGCCTAAAACCGGGGCCGGTTTTAATTTTACATCTATGGATAATGAAACTAAGGAATCGCAGCCAAAATTATTTGATTCATTAACCGAAACTATTCCTGTTCCTGCATTGGTCCATATTACAGTTATATTGTCATCAGATGCTGACCCTATTATTGTCCCTCCTGATACTGCCCAATTATAACTATCACCTGCAATGGGGTTAGAAACTGAATATTGGGCATAAGTTGAAGTACAAATTAATGGAGGACCATTAATAACAGGTACAGGTTGCGGACTTACAGTCACATTTATTGTTACTGTTGAATCACATGTTAAAGTATTTGCTTCAGTTACCGTAATTGATCCGTTTCCCGGTGAAGGCCAATTTACCGTAATTGAATTATTGTTGTTTGAAATAATATTTCCGCCCGTTACATTCCAATTGTAAGTATTACCGGCAACATACGGTGTGCTGTAAGTCATCGTTTGAAATTCACATACGGCAACAGGTCCGCTGATAACCGGAGCAGGTATTGTCAATATAGTTACCGGAATCATCACCGTTGAATCACATCCGTAGCTGTTCGATTCAGTGACTGTAATTGTTGCATTTCCTGCCGCACTCCACAGAACAGATACACTGCTGTTATTCGATGGACCGCTAATAGTTCCTCCGAGAACCGACCAATTATAAGAACTACCTGTAACAGGGTTTGCAACTGTATATTGACTGGTTGTTGTGGTACAAACTGATTGCGGTCCGTTGATTATTGGAGTTGGATTTGGATTGATCAGTACTTGAATATTAATTAATGAGTCACATCCCTGGGCATTGGTTTCAGTCAGTGAAATTGTTCCGTTACCGGCAATGCCCCACTGAACTGTAATAGAATTTATATTAGATGCCATGATGTTTCCACCATTTACCGACCATTGATAATTTATACCTGAAACAAAAGGAGCGGTATATATATGCGTGGAATTTTCGCATACGGTTATATTTCCTGTTATAAAGGGTACAGGGTTCGCAGAAATAGATATTACCATTATGTCCGTATCTGCAGGACAAGAATAATTACCAGTTGTTACAAGCATCAATTGGACATTCCCTGAAAGAATTTCAGAAGATGATGGTGTATAGCTTGCATTGAGTGTTGTATTATCTGGTGAAAATGTACCCGAGCCTCCGTACCAGCTTCCACCTGTTGCAACTATTACACTTCCGTTAAGGTTTACCGATTGCTGGTTAGTGCAAAATATCTGATCAGGTCCTGCATTTGCAGAAATAGGAGAAGGCAATGCAGTAACCGTAACTGAATCATAAGCTAAAGAGCAGGACACTGAATCCTGCATTTGAACAGTATATGTTCCGGCACCTACCGTTATACTTTGTGTAGTGGCGCCATTGCTCCATAAATAATTATACGGAGCCAATCCGCCATTTGGATTAGCGGTTACAGTTGCATTCGGTCCCCCGAAACAGATAACAGGATTTTGCGGTGCAATTGCAACTGCAAGATTGTTTACAAAGTTGATTCGGATTGTATCGCAGAAATAAAGTGACTGGCAGGCACCAATAACATTGCCGCAAACCTGGTAATCAACATAAGCTGGTAATGTTCCCCCCGAAGGAGTTACTGTAACGGTATTGCAATTATTTGTGCAGCTTAAAAATGAATTATAGGTTGCATTATAAGGGACAGAGGTCCATGTTATGCTGGTATCCTCCAATCCTGTAACAATCATATTTCCGGTGCAGGCTTGCGATACCCATTGTGTTCCATTAAGAGAAGGCTGTGGTATTGAAGTGATCTGGTATGTATTGGTATTATTTCCGGGCTTGCAAAATGTAAGCAGGTGCGGGCCGGCCCCTGTAAGGCAAATAGGCTGACCAATAGCAACAGGTGGTCCGCAATTTACCTGGTAGAATAACGCTCCCGCAGGCATTGCACCGGATGCAACGTTGAAATTAATACCATTGGCAGAAGAATCAAGCGTTATAATAAACTCTATGCATTTATCAGATCCTGATACTCCGCAACAATATCCGTCACGATAAATATCCGGGCTGATCCATGTACCATTCGGCTGCCCGGTAAGATCAACTGTAAATACCGGAGTGATTGAATCGCATATCTGCGAATAAACAGGATCGCCTCTTGTGAGAACTGCGATCAGTATGAAGGACCATTTGTAGATTTTTTTCATCTTCATTTGTTTTGAATTGTCATTATATTTGGCGCAAAGCAAAAGCCATCAAACTTTTGAAACCCCCTATTTACGGTACTTTCCTTACAATGCGGAAAATGAAAAACTTACATTTATTTATAATACTAAAGCATGAGATTTTAAACATTCTGTAATAATAAACACCCGTTTCAATTAATTTTTTTGCTTTTTGAAATGAATAATTTCCTTTTAACAGAATTTTCAACAACACCGTTTTTATAAAAATTGCTTCCCGGCTAATATTCAAAAAGTGATTCACTTTAGATTTGCAATAATTATTTTAATGAAAAAATATTATTTATGCCTGTTCAAATCACGTGGAAGCAAAAAACATTTGAGGACCTTACCTCAACTGAACTTTATAAAATACTTTCTCTTCGGCATGAAGTTTTTGGAATGGAACAAAACTGTCTTTATCGCGACATGGACGGTAAAGATCAATACTCATTCCACCTGATGGGTTTTGCTGAAAAAGATATTTTAGCGGCTTATTCACGGATTGTTTTTCCGGGAATCAGCTATGAGGAAGCAAGCATAGGAAGAGTGGTAAGTTCACCGAAATTCAGAAGAACAGGATTGGGAAAATTATTAATGGAAGAATCCTTAAGACAGGTTGAAAATATTTATGGTGAGGTACCTATACGTATTGGAGCACAAAAATATTTGTACGAGTTTTACAAAGGTTTTGGATTTACCAACACCGGGCCGGAATATTTAGAAGATGGAATTCCTCACGTGATTATGTTAAGACCTCAAAAACTCATTTCAGGAAACTGAGATTGCCTCACAGGTTCAGTTAATCATGGAAATACAATAATATATTTAATGTGATGCCGTTTACTATCTGTAACATTAACTGAAGTTAACACATTTTATGAAACCGATTTTATTTCTATTCACCTTTGTTCTGACTGCCGCTTCTTTTGCACAGCCAAAACCAGGCTTCAACAAGGAAGAAGCGCGTGACATGATTGCTCTTTGCAACAGTTTTACTTTTTTGGATTTATACAATAATGATGAAGAAATTATTCCGGCCGGTTATGAAAAAAAATATACTTCCGGAATATTTGGATTGGATAACAAATACCAAATCTACCAGCATGGAAATACGGCCATAATTAATTTGCGCGGATCTACGGACAAAGCTTCAAGCTGGATGGAAAATATTTATTCTGCTATGATACCCGCTAAGGGGGTCGTTAAAATTGGAGGAAAAAAGACGCACTATTGCTTTGCTAATAACAGTGATGCCGCTATACACAGCGGCTATGCGATAGGAATAATTTGCCTGTCGCAGGACATTATAGACCGTATTAATCTGCTTAACCTGCAGGACGTTTATGAATTTATTATCATAGGCCACAGCCAGGGAGGTGCACTTGCTAACCTGCTGCGGGCATACCTTGAAAATCTTTCTCATCATGAAATCTCCAATGAAAATAAATTCAGAACGTATGCTTTTGCTGCTCCGATGATTGGCAATAAAGTATTTGCTCTTGAATATAACTCACGTTTTGCAGATGATAAAAGCAGCTTCAATATTGTAAATCCTTCCGACCCTATTCCGGGTCTTCCGCTGAGTTATAATGACACCAACTATCTCGCGAACAATCTCAAAACACTTTTGTTTGACAGAGAGTCTTTCAGCCTGAGCAAAGTGATTATGGACGGCAGTGCAATACTGTTTCGCGGAAACCTGAGCCAATGGATACAACGTGCCGGTGAATCCACTTCAAAAAAAATCACAAAAGAAGTCGGCCCGGTTGAGATGCCGGATTATGTGAATGACATTAATTACTACCCTTTAAATAATCGTATTGCATTGGAGCCTTTTGAATATCCCAAAGTACTCAGAGATTCATCCATCCTGAAAAATGATTCGGCAATGGCCTTTTATCATAGAGACAGCAATGGAGTTTTTTTAAATGAAGATCTTTATGAAAAAGGTTCATGGGGTTATCAGCACAAGCCTTATAATTATTATGTGTCTTTTTTAAAAATAAATTTTCCTGCTGATTATAACAGGCTGAAAAGAAAATATCTTGTTGAAAATTTATAAATCGATTGCCATTTAAAGCTCCATTAAAAAGCAGAACGCGGAACATTATTTTTAATTGGAGGAACAGTTCTCAGATAAGCGTAAATTGATTTTGCCTCATTGTCCGTCAGGTATACATAAGGAACCATCGGATAACGCAACGCGGGTTGATTCTCCATAGTTCCGTATTTTAAGGCATTTACAAACCTTTCTTCAGTCCACTCACCAATACCGGTCTCCTTGTCGGGAGTAAGGTTCTGAGTCAGCACTACCTTTCCGTCTTTATCCAGTGGTTTATTTCCACCTCCCATGTATCCGGCACTCTTTGTGGGATCTTCCACATTTAAAGTTTTGAAATCCGCTGAATGACATGCAAAACACTCCAGGTTGTATACTAAATATCTTCCAAGTTCAACCGCATTAGTGGTATCTGGCATGTTAATTTTATGTTCAGGTATTTTTAATGGTTTCCACGCAACCAGGCAAAGAAATTTTGTAAGGAAGCCGGGCTCACAAGGAATTGATGGTGTTGGGTCTGCAGCTACCATTGAATCATCTGATCGAAGAAAAGCAATAACAGAATTTACATCTTCATCCGCCATGTGAGGCAGTTTAGCCATCCAGGGAGGAGTATATTTTCCATCACGTTTTAAACCTGTTCGCAGGAGATAAAGTATTTCGCCATCCGTCCATGATCCGATTCCGGCTGTTTTATCGTGTGTGATATTTGCAGAATAAATGGTTCCGAATTCAGGCGGAGCGTCAAGCATCTTCTCCCCTGCCAGCCTCCCTGTTTCAGAATTTTTATGACAATTTGCGCAAAGCAAAAGCACAAGTTTTTTACCACGTTCAACCCTTTCAGGAGTAACATCAACTTTATGATTTATCTTTTCTACATCATAACTTGGAATTCCTCTTATTTCAATAAATGCGAAACCTGCGAGCCCCGCCAACACCACCACACCAATTAATATCAAAAGAATTTTAAATAATTTTTTCATACTTAAGTTTTTATGATTTATCTGTTTTATTAAGAGTCACGTGTGCAGAACAGGGCGTATAAACTTTTTGAAATAGTTTTTCAGCACCAAATTAAACCGGGTGATAAAAGTAATAAAAAAACTATATAACAGAAATTTTACACAGGCGGCAAAATAAAAACCTGGTCATTAAAAAGGGTTCTCCGATGGAACCGTTCGCAAATTACATTCTATTAATCATTCAGATTAATATTGATGGAACAATTTCCTTTGTCAACCGAAACTGTCATCGATGATCCCTCGTTCAGCTTTTTTCCTGTCAGCTCTTTGTAAATGCGCGAGTATTTTTTAAAAACATTTTCAGGCTGTTCTTTTCCGTTTACGGTAAAGCTTTTACTATCCAGCGCAAAGCTGAATTTATCACTCTCGGAAATGATTTCATCATCCATCAGTTTTTCTTTAAAGGTGCAGGTTACATTGTTACCGTCATTACATGCACAGTTGCAGGGATAAGGCGGATGAGGAGAGCATGCATTTAGCAGGTTAAGAGGCGGCTCCGGCATTTCGGCATCAACAGGTTCAATAATAAGTGGGGGTTCCCGGAGAGATATTGGCGCATCCGCAATATTTTGCTCGGTTGAATTTACAGGTTGAGTTACTGTATCTGCAACAGGCTTTGATTTTCTTTTTTCTTCTTTGACCGGGGCTATTACAGTCAGGTTTGCCGGTGGCGGCATGGAAAGCTTTTCCTGCTGTGGCATTACAATTTCCTTTTTAATAATTTCTTTTTTCTGCTGTTTAACAGGAGCGGTGATTTTCGTATCGCTGCTGTAATTAAACAGAAGCAATGCAGTGATGATGGAAGCTGATGTTGTCATGATAATGATGTTTTTAAGATTAAACCAAATATGATTGTGATGCAGATAAATGGCGGGCGGCTGACTGAGGACTAATTGCCGGATACTTTCGTAACCAACCTGCGGAGGAAGATTGCGAATGATACCGAATGTTTTATTAATTTGATCGTCCTGCATGTATGTCAGAGAATGAATGAGAATAATGTTTTTCCGTTGCGCGACTCGTACTCCACTCCTTCTGTGGTAAGCAATTCACGAAGCCGTATCCTTGCCCGATGAATGCGAACGCGCGTGGCACCTTCGGACGTATGCTGTACTGCTGCTATTTCAATCATACTGAAACCGCTTATCTCAAATAATATTACGGCTTCTTTATCCTGCACGGATAGTTTGTTGAGCGCTTTATATAAATAATGGATATCAAGCTTTACATCCGGATCGGTTACATGGCTCTCCAGGCGGAGCAAGTGTTTTTCAGAAAGCTGTGAGTTGAATTTTTTTCTTCGAAGCGTATTCCTGATAATATTGTTTGCCACTGTAATCATAATGGCAATAATTTATTTTTATCTCTGACCGAATGAAACGCCTTCATTGTGGCAAGCACCGATTCCTGGACAAGATCATCTGCTTCCATAATTCCATAATTCCATAGGCATGACTGCTGCAATAGCGCACAAATTTATCATGCACCGGCTGGTAATGCTCCAGAAATTCCCCGTGAGGGTTTGGATCCATATATCTGAACTTATCCTATAAGAAACCTATCCGCTTAAAATGTTACAGCAGTATGCTAAATTATTGAAAGAAAAGAAAGGTATTTCTGACCTGCTATTATGGATAATGATTAAAACTTATCTGAAAACGAAATTCAGATATATTCCGGCACAATCATTTTTTTGATGAATATTCAATAAGGTCAAGCAGCGGCCCCGTCATAAATGTAGTGGTGAGCGCCATCAGCACCATAATAGCAAATAATGCCGGTGAAAGGATCCCCAAATCATACCCGATGTTTAAAACAATAAGCTCCATGAGCCCGCGCGTATTCATAAGAGCACCGATTGAAAAAGATTCTTTCCATGATTGCCCTGTTAATTTTGCCGCCAGGGCGCTGCCACCGAATTTTCCGGCTACAGCAATAAATATTATCAGTCCGAACGTAAGCCACAAGTTTCCCTCATTCAGCAGTCCTATTTGAGTTCTTAATCCCGTAAAGGCAAAGAAAAGCGGGAGCAACAGCAATATGCTTACATCTTCAATTTTTTCTATCAGTAATTTTTTAATTTTCGATTGACGAGGCATTATTACCCCTGCAATGAATGATCCGAACAAAGCGTGAATGCCGATCGTTTCTGTAATGCATGCCGATGAAATAAGAACAAAAAAAACTGTTACTACCATAGATTTATTCAGGCTCTCACCATCGCTATGCCGGTTGCTTAATTTTTTTATCAACGGCCTTACAGCGTAAACCATCAGTAAAGCAAAAATTATTGTCAGCAGGATAGTAAACATTGCGGCCGCAAGACTCCCCGCTTTAGCTATTGCAATTACTGTGGCAAGAATGCACCATGCAGTCACATCATCAAAAGCCGCACAGGTGATAACGATTGCGCCAAGAGAAGTGTTGGTAAGCCCGCGTTCCTGCAAAATCCTGGCAAGCACAGGAAATGCTGTTATGCTGACAGCAATTCCCATAAAAAGTGCAAATGCGGCAAAGCTTACATTATCAGGAGCAAACCGTTCATACAAAAACCAGGAAACTGTTACCCCGAGAAAATAAGGAAAAATTATGCTGGCATGACTTATTACCACAGCATTATACGCTTTACTTTTCAGCTTTTCAATATTCAGCTCCATGCCAATGATAAACATAAAAAATGCTAATCCGATCTGGCTTAAGAACTGCAGGTTGCCAAGAGACTTTTCAGGGAACAGGAATTCAGAAAATGAGGGAAAAATAAAACCCATTATTGACGGGCCGAGAAATATCCCTGCTATCATTTCTCCTATAACCGATGGCTGCCTGATCTTCGTAATGGCGGCACCGAATAGCTTTGAAACAAAAAGGATCGTTAATATCTGCAACAGTAATAAACCCAGCGGGTTTTTAATATTGTGAAAAAGCTGCTGCCATACACTTTCGTCAGATATGATTTTAACAGGTTGTGTTTTGGGGGATGTTTTATTCAGTACCTGCTCAGTACTGTTTTGTATACTTTGAGGTCTCAGGTTTTTCCCTGCGTCAATTACCAGCCAGATAAAGAAAGTAAAAAAACCTATAACAAGTGCATACAGTATTAAACTTCTTTTCATGGGCGTCAATAAATGATATGGCCTGTTCGCTGTTCAGCCGGCACAGGAGAAAACAAATGTAAAACTTTTCATTTAGCCTCAGGAATGATGCATACAAACATTATTATATACCGGAAACGGATAATAGCAAAGGCGGTTTGATTTATTCTTTCACAAACTTTCGCACATCACTTCCCGATTTAACAAAATAAATTCCTGGTGAGAGAAGTGAAATATCCATTTCAACTTTTCCTTTTAAGATTCCTGAAAAGTTTTTTTGCAAAACAATTTTACCCGTAAAATCAGTAATTACAATATTACCGGGATCATCCTGCAAAATATCCAGTGTTACAGTTGCAGGATTGGGAAAAATTAATAATTTATCCGGTGCAGGATCCGGAAAAGAAATTCCGTTTGTTGCAGGAACAATTATAACTTCTTCCTGTCTCTTAAATGAACCAATTTTCAATCCATTCCGGTATTCATCAACCCCTATGGAATAAATGGACGTTTCGATCATGGAAGGGGTAAACGAAAGTTCACCTGTTGATGAATTCATTGAAACCGGAGTGGATGAATCAAGAAAGTTTAAATAATCATAGGGGTTATTGTATACAACCGGATATACCGGGGTGTCTGATGAACAAACATACCTGGTAAATGTGGAATCAATTTCATAAACAAGAGAATCACCGTCAGGGTCCGCACAGCCAAAATTATTTATCGTAAATACTCCGAGACAAAAAACCGGCATCATATTACTATTGAACTGAGGTGAGCTGTTGAAAGGAACATTCAGATTATCAAGAGTTGCATAAGTATACACTGAAATAATACCCATGTAGAAGCCGTTAACAGTAGACGGGACTGCATTGCGGCAACAGACGCTCGCTGAAAACCTCCAGTCGGGCGCTGGATTCGGAAGTGTAACAGTACATGAAAAAACATTGTCACCCATTCCCCAGTTCGTACCGCCCTGCAAACAGCTTGTGACCGAACCCATGCATGAATGGTAAGGAAAAATATTTGAGGTGTTGAAATACATCACAACAGTTGAATCGTAATTTAACGAAGCAGATTTAAGACACATCGGTATTGAATCATCCGGCAGTGCAAAACCGCAATCATAGAAAAGATGGAGATTAATTTTATAATCATTGCCGGATAAGTGTTCATAATAAATATACCCGCCAACCAAATGAGAACCGCTGGCAGGTTTTAAAAACGGAAAAATTAAAATGACCACTAATAAAAATAACTTCCCGGTAATATGCCGCATAATATTTTATTTATAAGGTACAGACGAAAAGCGCATTGAAGTAGTTGCACAAAAATATTCTGCTCAATGAATTTTATTCTTTGGAAATCCTTTCATTCAGCAGTTCTGTATTCCATTACAAATTTTTTATCGAGAAGCAATATACAAATTGTCAAAAGAATTCCTGCAATAATTCCTGCCCAGCCGGCAACGGAACTGTAAAGTTCATTTCCATTTGCGATATATAGTGCATACATAGCTCCTGTTGCATTCAGCATGCCATGTAACATGCAGGAGCCCAGGATTGATTTTGTTTTTATTCTTATATATGTAAATAATGGCGACAGGCTTATGGTGAATAAGCACATCATAAGAATTCCAAAATATGGATGATGAGGATAATTATGTCCCATTAAAATTACAGGGAAATGCCAAATACCCCAAACAAGCCCGATAAAAACGCTTGCCTTCAGAAAACCCATTTTGAGGGTTTCTCTTAACATCAAACCCCTCCAACCGAATTCTTCGCCAAACATAAACGGTAAATTCAGAGTTGATCCTGCTATAATTCCCTGGCCTAACATGGCGAAAAAACACAACAAGGGAGGAATATCCGGGATTTTTACTTTATCAAGATCTATTTTGCCGCTGGCAAGTTCCCTGAGACGAAGATTAAAACCCTCCCGGGTAAAGTCGAGTTCTCCGAATTGTTGTATAAAATGAGAGTTGCCGAGTAGTGCAATTATTGCAAATGTCAATATCGTAAGAGCAAGAAAAAGAAGCGGGGTAAAGAAAATCCATTTAATTGCCTTCTTATCGAATGTCCAGCCATATTGTTTGAAACCCTCTTTGTAAATATACTTCTGAATGACAAAGGTTGCCAAAGCCGGGCCCGGCATATAAAGTCCGGCAAGAAGAACCATGCCGAGTATGCTTCCAATATTAATATGCATAAGTGCCATAACTAATGCAACTGTCCAGCTGAAAGCAAAGGAGCATAAAATATACAGGTTGATTTTTTTCCAATTCATGGTATCTCTTTATTAATTTCCTGCAACCGGTTTATTTACTTTTTTTAATTTGGTGTTCATCATGCGATTCGCTTAATGATGGGCCAGACCTTGCAACAGCGAAGTAAATTTTTTTGAGGATAGGATCTAACTGTTATACTCATACCGTACTGTTCTGCGAAGCACTGACATCAAATATTTTCTTATCAATTATTTTTTGGATTGCCTTCCTTAGCTCCTCTGATTTTCTTGTTCCAAGCAATAAACGCTTTCTATTTTTAAAAATTAATTGCAATCCCATATTGCCGGAAACATTCAGTGCTCGTCCGGAACCGAAAATTCCAAGTCTAAAACCCCAGCCACCATATTCAGTAATTGGGTTGTATTTTCTAACAAATGCTTTTTCAATGTTTGCCCACGGAATAATAATTTTATTCAAATGAAAAGGGAAAAATTTATATGAAACACCGTTTTCGCTAATTTCTGTTTTAAGTTCAGCAAATAAAAACAGAAGGAGGAGAAACACAGGAATTAAAGAAGCAATTAACAAACCCGTATCACTTGCCGGATGATCACCAAAAGGTTTTTTAAGAACTATTTGCCGGTAAATTCCATACACAAATAATCCAGCCATCGCAAGCAGCACAACCCAAATCCACCATTGCCTGAATTTTTGTTTTTCGCTGAATAGTATCATTACAGGGAATTAAAAAAAAATTTAAAGAGGGATTACTTCCTCTTGCATTACTCACTTCTTTTTTTTATTTTTTCCGTGAAAGTGTTTCCGATGAATGGGGACAAGCCGTGATTTGCTTCGCTTGGTTCATGAGCACCAAATTAATAAAAATAAAAATGATGCGAATAAATGTAATTAAAATACATACCTTTTCATTAACCGAAAAAACTCTCTTAAAAAAATTTCTCTTAACTTTTTTGACAGCTGCGGTTGCACTTCAATCAGGGTCAAATGCCCACCAAGCTGAACTGGTTCAAGTTTGCAGAAATGTTGTCAGAAGTTCGCAATCGTGTCCGTGATGTCAGCTTTTATACCTAAAGGCCTTTCATATAAAAGACATTAAACTTATGACCGTCAGGGTCTGCAAAAACAAAACCATAATATCCTTTTCCAAATTCCTCGGGTTCAGATACAAGATTTCCACCTGCTTTCTGCACCTCCTTTGCCCACTGATCCACTTCTTCATTACTTTCAGCGGAAAGCGTGAAAATAATTTCATTTCCGTGTTTTAAGTCGGCTAATTCACCTTTTATCCCGGTTTTGAGTACATCTTTTAAAAAAAAGTGCATTATAAAATGATCTTCACCAATAAGAAAACTTGTCAGTTCTTTAGAGCTACCATTGGGTTTAAATCCTATGTCTGTATAAAATTTAGTTGTTCGCTCTAAATTGTTTACGGCTAAATTTGCCCAGATTTTTTTTGTTTGCATACTATTTCATTTTTAAATTGCTCCATACTTTACAAATCCACAGAACATTTACAGCTATCATTGAATTCAAATGGTCCCTACCTGAGGTTGTTAGAAATTCGTTGTCGTGCCGTGGCATTGATACTTTAATTTCGTGAGTCATCAAGTTGAAAAAAGTTTAAAGAGAACAAACATGTTGTTTGAATTACTGTCAATGTTTTCTTGTTTCCTGAAGTTATATTTCTCTAAAAGTTTTGATGAGTTTTCGTTTTCAAGATGTGTGTATGCTTCAATTGCTTTTAGTCCTAAAACATCAAATCCAAATGCAATAACTTTTGATGTTGCTTCTTGCATTATTCCTTGTCCCTGGAAAGCCGGCAATAATTCATAACCTATTTCCGCCTGGTCATTTTCGTTCGAAAAGTGAAACAAGCAAATTGTCCCTATTAAATTGTCATTATCAGTCAGGGTAATGGCCCAATAAATTGATTCGTTTTGCCTGACACTTTCAACAATTTTATGAATAAATTTTCTTGCGTCTTCAATCGTATTACTTGGTTCTCTGTCAAGATATTTATTCACTTGTTTGTCTGAACGAAGTGCAAATATCTCTTTGTCGTCATTGGCAGAAAGTTGCCTTAAAGTTAACCGCTCTGTTTTTATAACTGGAAATGGTGTGAATGTATTGTTTAACATATTCTGGCTATAATTTGTTTTTTGTCAGTTTGTTTCTTGCACCGCAGTTCCTGTTATCATCATACGCTGCTGTTCGTCCGAAGCTCGTCCGTTTGAAGTGTGCATAGAATTTGTGGAAGTTAATCATCATCGCAATTAGTTTGTCGGAACTGTAACCAGTAAATCAGAGTTGAAAATACTCACTGGTGAAATCACTGTATCATTAAGCGGGATATTTTGTCCGTATCGTTCCTTAATCTTCGCTTTCACTGCTGAGCTTTTCAGGTCAAAATCTTTTAGCTGTTGCAGCTTACCAATTTGAAGCCCTGTTGCATCGCGATACATTTTCCAAACAAGTTCAGAACAATAAATCTGATTATCTGTCCAGCTAAAATATTTATCGTATTCCTTTTTGTAATATTTGTTCCGTGCTTTGTTTAGTTTTTCTAATATTTCAGGCGATAAAATTTGTTCATCATTTTTCAGTCGCTTAACAACGAACTTTCCATCCTGCCCTCTTGCAATCCATTTGTCTAAAGCAGTAAGAGAAACAGTTTGTATTGCCTCGTAAACAAAAAAGTTTTTTGCATATTTAAACACAACTCCGCAGTGGCTGTATTTAGAGTGAGTCGCAAGTTGTATAGCGTTACTTTGTGCTGATTGTGATGTTTGAAAAATTATATCACCTGATTTTAGCGGCAGGATGCGCACTTTATTTTTTGCTTCTTTTTCGTTAAGCAAAACTCTTGTTTGCTTCTCTGAATTTTTTTTCATCCGTCTTGAATCAGCAATACGGGTTATTGAAAAAATGATTACAATTACAGACAGGCCGATAAGCACAATAACAATCGTATTCTTATCCCTGCGCATTTCTCAATAGTTTTTACGGTTCATTTATAACAGCCCGTTGAAGCCGCTGTATAGACAAGAGTTGCTGATACTTAAATATTGACGAGCTTTTACCATCATAAAGTTCGTTAATCCTGCCCAAAAGTAGGGAATTAGCGAACTTTAAATATTTAATTTATCTGGTGTATTTTGCACCTTTGAAATAAAAACTTTTTGGACGGCTCGCTTGCTGCACTGAACATGTTTCCCTGCAAAAACCGCGGGAAGCTTTTGTTCTTTTGTTGCCCCCGGCAACTATTGATTAAGTACCATTCACACTGTTTTCTGAACCAGGCAGGCTTGTACGTACTTTAATTATTAAATTAGCACTGTCGGAATTGTATCCGCTCTTAACGAATCAATATGAAAAAAACAATTAGTATATTATTTTCGATACTTGCACTCCACACAGGCGTTGCCCAAACACCCAACTGGATATGGGCAAAAAGCGGCCATGGCCCCGGCCATGATTACCCGCTCAGCATCAGCACCGATGCGAACGGTAACAGTCATGTAACCGGTTATTTCCAGCCGCCCATGTGTATATTCGGCACGGATACGTTGTATGCAACCGCCTCGGCAAACAGTAATTTTTTTGTGGCGAAATATGATTCCGCTGGTAATTGCCTGTGGGCACGGGCTGCTTCGGGCAATGCAAATTCATACGGCACAGGCATTAAGGAAGATGCAAACGGCAACTGCGTGGCAGTGGGTTATTATTTCAGCTCAGTTCCCGTAACGTTTGGCAGCATCACCCTGAGTGCGCCTTCAGGAACCATCGTAGAAGCTTTTATAGTAAAGTATGACCCGTCAGGGAATGTGGTATGGGCGCAGAATGCAGGGGCCACCAGCTGGAACGGAACCGATAACTTCGGTGTGGGCACAGATGCCGCTGGCAACATCTACATGACCGGCACATTCGATAATTTTATCTACGAAAAAAAATATGACCCGTCAGGCGGGTTCGCCTGGCAGAAAGTGTTTGGGGGCACCCTCGTAAACACGCATAGCTGGAGCATCAGCACCGATGCGGCAGGCAACAGCTATGTGGCAGGATACTTTGGCGGTTCTGTCCTCATTTTTGACGGGCTGATGATATCTAACCCCGGTGCGGGGCTGGTCATCTTTATTGTAAAAACCGACAGTGCGGGAAACGTGGCATGGGCAAAAAGCGATGGCACCTACCCTTCTCTTTATAAACCGTTTATCAGCACAGATGGAATGGGTAACTGTTACGTAACGGGCTACTTTAATGGAACCAGCGCCATGTTCGGCAGCACAGTCCTTACCAACGCTGGAGTAAATGATATTTTTGTGGTGAAGTATGACGCTTCAGGGAATATTGCCTGGGCAAAAAGAGCCGGAGGAACCAACTTTGATAACGGGTACGGTATCCGCGCGGATGCAAACGGGAACAGCTATGTTACGGGTATGTTCCGCGGCCTTGCTTATTTTGATTCGTTTTTCCTCTTCAATTCCGGTGACCCGGAAATATTTGTTGCCAAATATGATAATGCAGGAAACGTGCTGTGGGCAAAACAGGCAGGCGGTGCAGACGTGGATGCAGGCAATGGTATTGGCATAGATGCTTTGGGGAACAGCTATGTGACCGGGAATTTTTTCAGCCCTTACATTTATTTTGACAGCATGTGGCTGATGAATTCCAATACTTCTTTCAATCCTTCTGAAGTATTTGTGGCAAAGCTGGGAAACACCGGCCCGACAGGTATGGCTGAAAATAATCCTGGTGAGCAGGTAAACATTTTTCCGAATCCGTTCACGTCAGAAACTACCCTCAGCTTTTCAACTGAGCTGAAAGATGCAGCTATAATTATAAGCGATGTATTGGGAAAAGAAATAAGAACGGTGCGCTTTACCGGAAGGCGATTCACCATTTATAAAAATGAGCTGGATCCTGGAATTTATTTTGTCAGTGTGCGAACAGGAAAGGAATTCTTTACCGGGAAGATTGTAATACAATAGTTTTTTGCGGCCTATCGGGATTTGGGGTTTATATAAATTAAAACCTGGTCGAAGAACCCTGATTCTTTGACTGTGTTGTAATAATTTTAAAATTTAAATCAAGGATTGTTATGGAACAAAGCAGCACGGTTGATCCTTGGATTGCACTTATAGATTCACGGATAGGTCCTTTTCATAATACTTTAATATTAAAAAATAACCATTTATCAAAATATTTTTCTTTAAAAGAAATGGTATATATAGACTTGCAGAATATCAGGAATCTGATCCCGGTATTATAAAGATTCAACATCATCGTGGGCAAAAATCAGAGTATTAATTAACGACCGGGTAAAGCATTCTTTATCTCATGAGGTATTGCAATAATTTTTAAAATTAAATACGAGGCTTGTTATGGAACAATGTACTCCGCCAATTTATTTTTAGTTTAAGTTTTTCTTTCCCCGAAAGCAAATACTTTTTAAAAAAGGAATGTCATTTCCCTGCGGATTCCTTTTAATATTTAAATACCTCAATTTTTTAACGACAATTATTCTTAAAAATAAAAACATAAAAGCAATTCTATGAAAACTAAAATATTAATACTAACAATAGCGGCTTTAATCTTACATACGATTGTAAAAATTAATCCTGCCACAGCACAAAACGACTGCCGCGACCACATGGCAGGTAGCCAGATTCCTTATCACCCTTACTGGAATCCTGAAACGTACAAGCCGGGGTGGAAACTTATCTTTAATGATGAATTTGACGGAACTCAATTGGATGACACAAAGTGGGAAGTGCTGGAAGGTATTCATGGCGATGTGCCGGATAACTCCTGGGATGTTTCGACCTGTAACACAGTCCTTCAAAACTGCGGCACTCCCAATTACGAAAGGCAATTTTATAAACAAAATAACGGCAATATTGCTGTCAGTAATGGAACAGTTAAGATAATAGCAAAACACAACCCTGCCGGAAGCAATGAAACTGTGAATGATGGAACATGCGGTAGCATTTGCCATAAATATTATTATACATCAGGCTGGTTTAATTCAAAGGATTATTTCGGCTATGGTTTTTATGAGATCAGGTGTAAATTGCCGGTAGGAGAAGCCTTTTGGCCCGCATGGTGGATGTTTGGAGCACCACCCACCAATGAAATTGATATTTATGAAAATGCCGGTATGGGGCTTCCCTACCATTTCAGCTGTACAGATTATAATGGTTATCCGCAAGGTAACAAGGGTGAAGGTTCAGCAGGCGTATGGAATAACTTGCATGTAAGCAACCCTAATTTTATCAATTGCCCTGATAATGGAACCAATCTTTTCTGCGCTATTGGTTTGGATGAACATGGCCCCTACAACAATGAAAAATTCTTTACGATAGGATTTGACTGGGGGCCTGATGAAATGAAATGGTACATCAACGGCTACCTCGGACGAGTGGTAAAAAAAGCCCCCTGCGAAGCCTACCCCACTAACCTGCTCAAAATGATTTTAAACCTCGCTATCGAGCCCTGGACAAAAGACATGTTCCTGCCACAGAGATCAGATGGAACTTTAAACCCTAATACCGGCAATCCTGCCAATTGTGAATACTACACAAAATTCAACGGTTCGGATAATATTTTTGAAATTGATTACGTACGTTATTACCAGAAGGAATGCGACCTGCAGCCTATACGTGAATACCAGTCTAATACCGCGCTCAATGATTTTTGTACGGCTTATGGTTACGCGGATAATGACAAGTACACACGCCTGATGGCCGATTTCAATTTCGATAAAAAAAGTGACATCATCGGGTTTAATGATAACTATGTTTCACTCGCCACCTCAGAGTATGATCCCGGTTTAAAAATGGCAAAATTCAATTACACACAGACCATACCTTCACTATTTACTAATTACTTTCGAAATGCCGGCTATACAACCCAGGAAAGAACGCCCCGGATGACAGGAGATTTAAATGCTGACGGGAAAGCGGATATAATCGGCTTTAATGCAAATGGAACAAAGGCAGCTTTGTCTAATTGTACGGGGTTAACTGTAAATTTTACAATAAACCCTTTACTTGGTAGTCAGTCCTTGCCATTCTTCGGAAACAACCAAGGTTTTACATCCCAGGACAGAACTCCCCGCTTTATTGCAGATGTTGATTTGGATGGAAGAGCTGATATCATCGGAATAAACGGCCACGTTTTTGTTTCACTATCTACCACACCATTTTTTGCACAGGTAATTCCAACTTTTACTCCCCAGGCAATTGTTCTTGCAAACCAGTTTTCCGGTGCTGCAGGATTTAATTCAATGAACACAGAGCCGAGGTTTATTGCCGATGTGAATGCAGATGGTAAAAAAGATATTATAGGTATGAAGGCTAACGGTACGTTTGTAAGTCTGAATACCTCTATCGTGGGCACACCATCATTCGCAGCACCTGTTTTAGTGCTTCCATTTTTTGGCACAGGAACATTTCCTCCATTTACTGATAATTCAAAAAACCCGCGCTACCTTGCTGATGTAAATGCTGATGGAAAAGATGACATAGTGGGAATTGAAGGACGGTATGTATGGGTATCACTTTCAACGAGCACTGTCGGAGTTGCCAGCTTTGGCCCACCGACAATTGTTTTATCTGATTTGTTTGGTCCAGGCCAGCCTATTGCTGGCTGGGCCGATAATAATAAGTTCCCCAGACTTGTTACTGACATCAACTGTGACGGTAAAGCGGATATAGTTGGTTTCTGGAACGAAAGCACCATGATATCACTGTCGAGAACAAATACGTCACCCAACTTTTCCAATTACCGGTTTGTGGCAGATAATTTTGTTCCCAGCATAGGCTGGTCTGACCAATTAACATACCCCCGCATGTTGGCTGATATAGGAGGCGATTGCGGGCCGGAATTAATCGGTTTCGGTTACAACAAAGTATATGTATATGATTGCATAAGCAGCGAATGCAAAAACACTCCTACAAGCGCCTGTTATATAGCGCCTCCTGCGGTAAGGTTTACGATGGTGCCTGAGGATAACCAGTTTTTTCCCATTGAACACTACAATTCACAATGGCAGGGATGCCCCGAAGAAACCTATACTGACGGCCACGGGGTTTATGCTTACATAAAGGGATATGTGCGCGATCCCAATAGTCTATACGCATCCATCCAATGTAAAGTATATAATAATGTTGAACTCAACGCTACCTACGTTCTGTCTGGTATAGATAATACTTTATCAACGAATCCGAATCTTAAATTATGCAGCAACCCAATGCCGCCATTAAGTTGGGTAAACACACCTTCCGGGGAGCATTACTTTGAAATGAAAATTCCGATCAACTCAGCGAATTATCAATGCCTTAATAACTCCTGCAGTGCCTGCAATTATTGTACAGGATCGCATTATACATCCAATGCACTTAAGGAATGGAAATTCGAAATTGAACTATTGCCTTTTGTCGGTGCACCCATCCCGGTTAAAACAATCAAAGACATGGTGTGTGGTGATTTATATGTAATAGCAGGCCAGTCCAACGCAACAGCCTCGGTCCCCGATGTTGATGCCTATGCTTATGAAGCCGCGTTAGACGCATCAGGGACAGGGAGAAGATTCATGCGCACGTTCAGCGGTCATAAGATGTATCTTGACGGGATGCCTGAAAATGTATGGCCCCGCTGGCAAAAATCCGGTGCTATATGGTGGAGTGGCGGCTACTCGGGAATTCTTGGATTGAAGCTGCAGCAGGATTTAATAAATGATCCTGATACAAAAGTTCCTGTTGGCATTATCCAGGAATCTTACCCGGGAAGTAAAATCAGCCAGCATCTCCGGCATGCCGATCCATTGCAGGGGACACTGGATGCCGGCTACAATAACTACAGCATTTACCGGCACATGATTGAAAAAGCAAATGACGGGGGACAACGGCTCTCCTGCAGAATCTCGGAATCGGGATTATTAAGCCATGTTAAAGCGCTTATCTGGTACCAGGGTGAAGCAGATTGTAACGATGAAGCGGATTTATGCTCTTATGCAGAAAATTTCAGAAATTTTTATAATTCTGTTAAAGATGATTTAAATGACAGGCTGTTGGGATCCCAGAAGAAGAATACCAAAATCTATATGGTTCAATTGAACACTATAGAATATTCTCAGAATTTCAACTGGAACAATGCTTCCCGGTTTCGTGAAATCCAGAGGGAAATAGCCACCCGTTATCACGATGCATTCATAAAAGATGAACCCGATAATCTTTATGATGTGAGGATCATTGCATCAAATGGCGATGATGAGGCGAGCCGTATCAGTCCGCCTGATGATTTTCACTACAGTATACCGGGGTATGAACTGCTGGCTGATAAATTATTCAACGTCCTGAAATATGACTTATACATTCCTTCCCAGGTGGATCTTGATAAATACCTGTCACCTAATATTCTCCGGGCTTCTTATGATGATGTAAATGCACCTGCAAAAATCATTCTTGAATTTGACCTTAAAGTTGATGTCCAGCAGAGTTATAATCACTCTACCGGCACCTACTATCTGCAGGATTATTTTTTTGATGAATTTGGCAATAAAATAGATTTATTGAGTGTTAGTGCCTCGGGAAATACGGTCACATTAGAACTTGACCAGGGAAGTTTTCCAAATCCAGTTCCACCTTATACTATTCCATACAGGTATATTACTTATCTTCCAAGTGCGGAATATGATAACGGCAGTCCGCAGGGCACTGATGCATTATACACGGGGCCCTGGATCATTAATGCTTCCGGAGCACCCGGTGTAGCTGCGCTTTCTTTTTATAAGATTCCAATCGTAAATGATGATGATCCTGTTGGAGATGAGCACTGGTCTTCGAAGTGGGGGAATAAATCGGATGGATATATTGGAAAATGGAAATTACAACCGGATGACGAATTGATAACAGGAAATTTTTACGATGACGGGAACGATTATGATGAAATCTTTATCCATACGTATAAGCCGACAGATGCTGATGAAAAAATGGCCCTCCTCAAATATAGTCCAGGCAAAGATATCTGGGAAAGTGCGTGGCGCAATTCACAGGAACCACATGACAATATCACTGGCTATTATTATTCTTCCCCTCCGATTTATTTTTACGATGAGTATTACAGGATAAATGCAGGCCCCCCTGATGCGGAGGATGAAATATTAGCCGTTCGATTTCCTAATCCATGCTCCTATTTTACCATGGGCTATGATATAAATTATTTTAAATTTATAGGAGGAATTTTAACAGATGATGTTAGTTTGGTGCCCCAGAACGATCCGAGTATCTCGGCATTATCAGAAGGGAATGATATATTGGGTTTTTACCAGAGGGATTGTTCCATAAAACTTACCATTGCCGACATAGACGGGTTGGATGGAGATGAAGTAATAGGCACATACGATTATCCGGCCGGGGGCTTTTCTTCAATAAAGGTATTCAAATTTGACGGCACAATCTGGAAGCAAGTATGGTCCACTTTCAATTGTATAGCTCATGAAATGTATCCTTACCGGAATCACCTTTTCGGAATAGACATGAATGATGATGGCATTGATGAAATCCTTGGAATGGACTTTTCCGGATGGGCCACCACTTTTTCATTTGGAAATATAGGAAGCAACACAACCAATTGTACCGGGATCCTGTTAAATAATAATTACAATAATTTCAACTGGGGCTGGAGCACGTATGGCTGCCAGAACCCGAATGGAGGGTATTCATTCGGGTTAAACGGACTCAACGGCACTACTTGCGGAGGCTGGACATATCCTCCTGATGCAACGGATAAAATGCTGATCGGCAGCATCGATAACGATCTCACTTATGGAGATGTCAGGGATGAGATTTTTTTTATTCAAAGAGGGTCTAACGCACAATGGGCAACTACAATGGATTACAATACATCAATAGACCAATGGGATTGGAATTTCAGTGCGAATCCGGACTTAAATGTTTTCACTTTGTCAGACTGGCCGCTTGCCGATGATGGTACGTTTACTGACTACCATTTACTCAGGTTCGGTAATCCTGTTGAAAAATCCGTATTAGCGCTGAGGAAAAACAAATGCGAGGGTTATGCAATGGCTATCCTTAAAGCCAACAGCAATATCAATCATTATAAAACCGAAGCTTCACATAATAACGATAATGGTTCCGGTTCAATAGAAGTTTTTCCCAATCCCAATAATGGTTCGCTGTATTTAAAATTGATAGCTAATTCTGAAAAACCTTCTTCCTTTTATATCTATGATCTATTCGGAAAATTGGTTAACTCCTTTACTATAAATGAAAAAATTTCGGGCTTAGCTTATGTGAAGGCTGTTGATATGTCTGAATATCCCGGTGGAATCTATTTAGTAAAATGGAGATCGGATTCGGAAGAATTAACTTCCAAATTTATTATTGTAAAATAGGAAATTACATTGATTGCCCTGATTATTTTGAAACAGAATTAATGAGTTTAATAGTCCCCGTGAAGAACGGGGATTATTAAACTATTATATATTATGATACTAAAAATGCATAACGCAATGCACACGCGGTTATTCCTCATCCTCATCATGGCAATTTTCAGTTTCAGTTTCTAATGTTGCATGCTGAATGTTCAGGTGTATCAGCTCATGTTTGATTGCTGATTTTAGTTTCATCACTTCCTGTTCGGTCATATTGCTTTCTAATACAAGATGCGCTGTCATTGCATTTTTTGTGGTGCTCATGGCCCATATATGTATATGATGGATATCTTTTATGCCTTTAAATTTTTTTGTTGTCTCCCGGATTTTTTCAACGCTTATGCTTTCGGGAACTGCATCCATTGACAGCCGTAAACTTTCGGAGAGCAAATTCCACGTTCCGTAAATGACGATTGCCATAATGAGCAGGCTGATGAGGGGATCAATCCATTTAATCCCTGTGTATGAAATTAAAATCCCTGCTATCACAACTCCTGCAGAAACCAATGCATCCGTGGCAAGATGGAGATAGGCGACTTTTACATTCAGGTCTTTTTCTTTATCACGAAAAAACAAAAAAGCGCTTGCCGTATTGATGACAATTCCTATTGCTGCAACAATGGAAATTATTTTTCCCTGCGTTTCCACGGGATGCATGAACCGTTGTACGGCTTCCAAACCGATGCTGCCGACTGCAATTAAAAGTATAACTGCATTGGCAAGTGATGCAAGTATGGTTCCCTTATGATAACCATACGTAAACCGTTCTGATGATTTGGATTGCGCTATTTTGAAAGCGAATAAGGACAATCCTAAACTTGCAACGTCACTTAAATTATGTCCTGCATCAGATAATAGCGCCAGGGAATTATAATAAAATCCCGCAGCAAATTCAATGACGACAAAAACTGCATTCAGAATTATTCCAACCCCGAAAGCGTTGTTGAGGCGGGTGGATTCAACCGAATGGTGAGGATGATGGTGGTGGTGTTGCCCGCTATGGTTCATTTCCTGATTTTCCGGGCCGGTAAAGAATTTCCGATACCTGCCAAATAAAGTCCATATTACTTTTCAGCATTCTTTATTCCGTTCAGTATTTCCGCAAAAGCAGGCGAATTTTTTATCCCGGTAAAATGTTGGTCATTCTCCATTCTTGCTGCATCTTTAAAACCAAGCTTAACCGCATCATTAAGACAGCGGATTGATTTTTCCGTCTCATTTTTTTCTGCATACACTTCGGCAAGCATATAGCTGTGTTCAGAGTTAGGCGGATCAATTATTTTGTACAGGTTCATATAGCGAATAGCTGCATCAAAATTATTTTGATTCATTGCATTATTTGAATAGCTGAATGCTGCAAGGCTCAGGTAGCTTAAAATTCTTTTTTGAATTAACATTTCTTCTTTACTGCTGCCGGATTTGCTTCGTTGGCTGATAGCTTCAATTTCATTTCTCCACCACCCCTCATCCTTTTCTGTGAACAATTGCACATATTGTTTTTTTAATGCATCTTCCTTTGCTTCAGCGGCATTCCTGGCTTTTGCCTCCTCTTTATATGCCGCAGAGCTTTCAATCGCTGAAACTTTTTGCCGGTATTCCGAAACATCACGCAGTCCATCGAGGAAATTTATCATTTTGTGCAGGTGATGAGAAAGGTCATATTTGCGATGCTGCTTTTCGAGAAGCGAAGATTGCTTTGAAGAATTTGAAATGAAATCATTAATTAATTTTTCGTTCACCGGTGCAAGCTTTTTCTTAATCGCATCGAATTCAATTCCTGTCACAGCTTCTTCCATCACTTCAACAGGGCACCATTCATGCTTGCCATCAAACGTTACCAGCTCATGCCGGATGGCCGTGCTCTTCAATTGATCATCTGTTCTTTTCATTTCTGTATAATTGAAATCTTCATTACCCGCTATGCCGATATAAATAAATTGTCTTGCCGCAAGTGTTGCATCCACAGGCATCCCTGCACCACAGGCGATCACCCCGGTTATCGAAAGATTATTCTGAGCAATATAACCCGCCACTCTTGACCCGCCCGAAAATCCGCAGACATATATCCTGTTCCGGTTAATTGAAAACCTTCTGAAGGCATCCTGCATGGTTTCATTAATAAATTCTGCATTACCTTCAAGTGAGTTGCCGTTTTTTGAATTGTTGTTGCCGATAAAAATATATCCGAATTTACCAGATAGCTGTTTATATTTTTCAATGGGCAGCATTCCATCAGCATGGGCGTCAATAAAAAAGATTACCGGGCATTGTGGGAGTGCATCATAACTCTGAGGCAATAATAACGTATAATTGGTATTCTCATTCTGCTGACAGTGAACAACCGGATAAATAACCTGGTTTTTAAAAGAAGTGTCATAGGATTGGCTCTGTGCTTCAACTACAGGCTGTTCCTGTGCGGGAGCTGTTTTTTTCTCATGACATGAAAAAAATAAAATGGAAGTAAATAGGAACAGGAGTTTTTGCATATATAAATAAATGAAGTGTAAAAGTAATCGCAAATCTGTAAATGTCACCAAAACAGCAGCATACTTTTATTCACATTAAACACCTTAATAAATGTTAAAAAATTCAGGAAGTCTTTCATAAAAGAAATACAATTTATATACTTTTGTTCACCTTAAAATCAACACATAACCAAATCGTCCACTCTCATGCAAAAATTATTACTAACTCTCCTTGCGGCAATTCCTTCTTTTGCATTCTCACAGTCATTTACCTATACAGGAAACCTTCCCATTCCTGATAATGCCACGGAAGTATGCGTCCCGGTTTCGGTTTCAGGGTTACCCGGGGTGATCAATTCTGTTTTCGGATTAAGCGGCATGTGCTTCGATATTACGCATACGTATGACAGCGATTTGCAGATACGGTTAAAATCTCCCAATGGAAATTCAATATTCCTTGCGAACGCTGTAGGTGGTTCTGATGATAATTTTACAAATACCTGCATTGCAGAAAATGGTGCAAACGGATTCCTTGTGAACGGGGCGGCTCCCTTTACCGGCATATATATTCCTCTCGAATCATTAAACCTGCTGAATAACGGTCAAAACCCGAACGGCACATGGCTGCTTTGCGTTACGGATGCAGTGGCTGTGGATACCGGCAGCATACACAGTGTAACACTCACATTCAGCAACAATCCTCCTGCTGATCCTCCTCCCCCGCCTGTGCTGTGTACTTTCTGTACGTGCCCCGGTGGTACACCCGATTGTGACTTATTGCCTGACATGACTGCCTCTGCATTAAGCATCAGCAAAGACATAAATCCTTTCACCCACCAGTCAATTTTTGAAATTCCGGGAAATCTGAATTTCGATAATGCAACGCCTAATATCGGCCGTGGGCCGCTTGAAATCCGCGGTGCGGACAGCTGCTATTGCGATTCAGTGCTTGTTCCCTGTACAACTACCTCCTGCCCCAGCGGGAACCCCGTGAAGCATGTTGTACACCAAATCGTTTATCACAGGCAGAATAATAATGATACCCTGAGCTTTTATGAACGTACTGCCGGATTTATGAGCTATCATCCCTGGCATGGTCACATTCACGTGGACCACTGGGCGGATTTTACTTTACGTGAGGCAACATCCAATCCGGATGCAACCACATGGCCTATAGTCGGCACGGGAACCAAACAAAGTTTTTGTTTAATTAACCTGGGAAGCTGTGACGGAGACTTCGGATATTGTGTGGACACAAACGGAACTCAATTGCATAATGCAGATATTGCTAACACGGGATTTGGATATGTAAGCGGATGCGGATTAGAACAGGGAATTTATGTGGGTATGCTTGATATTTATGTGGCAGGCCTGAATACGGGGATTGATCTCACAGGTGTTTGCAATGGCGATTATTATATTGTTTCCATCACCGATCCTGAAAATAATATGCTGGAAACAAATGAAAATAATAATTGGGCTGCCGTCCCTGTTACGTTATACCAGCAAACTCCTGCTCCTTCAGCATCTTTCATTTCCATTCCTTTTGGTACGCAGGTAGCATTGAATGCGACTGATCTCGTAAATGCAACTTCTTACCTGTGGGATTTCGGAGATGGTACAACAGATTCCGCAAACAATCCTGTCATACATACTTATACTGCAAATGGAACATATATAATTACACTTACTGTAAACAGCCCCTGCGGTACTTTTGTGCAGACAGACACAGTCAATATTACATCGGTTAGTATAGCTGAGAGCAACATCCCCAATGAATATTTTATAAACGCGCAGCCCAACCCTGCAAATGGAAATACGGAACTTTCTTATTTTGTATTGAATAACAATGAACCTGTAAAACTGGAACTTTATAATTCGGTTGGTCAGAAAATAAAAACACTGCTTGATGAAAAATTAACTTTCGGCAGACACAGTCTCCAACTGAATTTCAGGGAATCAGGGATTTCAGCAGGAAGTTATTTTGTGAAACTCACCGCCCCCGGCAAAACAATGACGCTGCGCCTTGTAAATTTTTAATTGCCCGTTTTGGGGGTAGTGTCTCATTTTAAAAATATTTAAGCGAATCTTTGTGTCTTTGTGGCAAAGAATAACAGCCACGAAGACACAAAGAAGCACAAAGAAAAAATCAAACTGAGACATTACCGTTTTTTGAGAGTATGTCAAAAAGAATAATTAAAAGCAATACCCGTTACATATTCTGTCCAGGGGTCGTTTACATGGAATTCTTTATTGATAAGATAAAACAGGTCAATCGACATTTTTTTATTGAACTCATATTTAAACCCTGCCGCATACCGGGCATTATCAAATTCATTTTCTTCCCGGTTGCTGAGCTGGTAAAAAAGTTCGCATGAAATAAAAGGAATATATTTTTTTCCTAAATCATATTTTACAGTAAGCTTGCTTCTTAAATAGCGTTCAGCGATTTTTCCATCTTCGCTGGTATTAACATCCGCATATTGCGTCTGGAACCTTTCACGCAACGTCAGGTTTATCTTTTTTAATTTATATTTCAGAGACAAATCAATATTATACCGGTGACGAATGCTGTAAAAATCATCAACCCTTTTTTTCTGTATGTAACGATAGCTGATTCCGAGCGAAACGAATTTATAAAATTTGTAATCAGCGCCTATTTCCGTAAATGCGGTTCCAAGCTCAGAGACATTTTCATTAAACCGTAATTCTTCACTGAGGCTGAAGGTTAATTTCTGAGTTACTTTTTTATCGAGATTCACACTTGCCCACAAACCGGCATCATTGACCTGTGAATAACAATTAAGTGACGTAAAAAAAAAGTAAAAGACGAAGAGATTACACTTCAATGATTCTGAAAAAAAAGTTCTGAATAAAGAACGCATTCGTATTTTCGTACTTAAATTCGTAATTCGTTGATACGGCTATTCATAGTAATAAACATGCAGCTGTGCCGAATCTCTCAGGAAATCTAACCGGCCGATGGTAACATGATTGATCTTCACTCCCATTCTGTTTTCAAGATCAGCTATAAGTTCGCCCTGTTTTTCGGGCTTTATTAATTCTATATTCTCATACAGCACAATTTTGACAACTTCCTTTTTCATCAGGAGCCGGCTTTCCAGCAAATAGGTAATAAGGAGAATAATAATATTTAAAAGCGTAAGCTCATCCCAGTTCCCTTTGCTCACTGCGCAAATAAGGCCCATGGCAATAACCAGGAAGAGATACGTCATGTCTTTTATTGAGATGTCTTCCGTACGGTAACGCAGCATTGAAAATACAGCGAACAATCCAAACGCTGCGCCCATGCTGATCTCCACTTTATTTAAGAGGTATGTGATCAGGAAAATAATCAGGTTGAAGATGAAAAATGTAAACACATATTCGCGGTTGCGATAAATGGGAAAATAAATGAACCGTATTAAAACAATTACTGAAATAATATCTACGGCAAGACGCAGGAAAAATTTGGGTGATAATTTATCAAACAGCTCAAATGCAGCGCCTGCTGTTTCGTTATTTACGTTCTGTAGAAGTAGCATGAATCAATTTATTAAATCGTTTGATCTGTGGTTTGAAATTATTATTTTTCAGTTCACCGAATAAGCTGGAAATACCATAGCAGTATTTACTCAGCGAACCCTCTATAATATGGTTTTGTTTCATCAGCCGTACAAATTCAGAACGCGCACTTTTCTCCTGTTTTGTTTCTGCAATAATAAGGTTGTGAATGGCTTTTTCTGTGCCATTATTTCTGAAATTCAAATAGAGATCGATGGTAACCCTCTCAGGAGAAAACCGGTTGACCAATGTGATCCGGAAAAAATTAATCCACAATTTTGCTTCCAGCTGATCAGAGAATAAATGCGTGTGGTCATGAAGAAATTTCTCCGTATTTCCTTTAATAGTTTCCTCCATAACCGGATGCATGATCCTTTTTTTCACGGTCCTTCCTTTGTTATTTTTAAATTTGATTTCAAAAAAATTTAAACCGGACTCTACATATTTTCTGAAACGGATCTTGTATCGGTTTGACCGGTCATTATGATGATGGTGGTATAAATCAAAACACTTTGTGTCAAAATAAATGGACTCGTACCTGCTGATGCGATGCCCTCCCACCTCGAGTACGCGGTAAGAATGTTTTAGTTCATCCAGGAATAATTCCAACCTGTCCTGCCGGAAAACATATTTTGAATCCATCCGGTCCATCAGCATCACGTTATCCATTTCCTCAAGGGAAATAGGCTGGTAGGTGTTTAATATTTTATGAATGGAATCCAATGCTAATATCCGTAGGTATATTTTTTTGAAGAAATTAATTCATTTGCACCATTAAAAGTTTTCTTTTCTGTTTTCAAGCCGTTCTTGTCATAGCTGTAAAGCGATTTCCTGATCACTTTACCACCCGCGTCCGTTATGAGTTCAGAAGTTTTTTCTCCGTTTGCATTATAACTATACTTAACCAGCTCTGTAATTTTCCCGTTTCCGTCAAAAACAGTTTCTTCTTTTTTATCATTGTTATCATTATAAACAACTACTGTCTTTTTTACGATCTGCCCTTTTTCATTGTAAACAACTTCTTCTGTTACATCATCATTTTTATTGTACTTGTGCGTTTCCTTTTTTTTGAAAGTTCCGTCTTTATTATATTCAGCTTCCTCGATTACATTCCCATCATGGTCATACTTTTCAAATGATTCTTTTCTCCTAACCTCTTTTCCGTCTGATTTTTCAGTAACCGTTATTTCCGAAGATTTTATATTCAGCTTTTTAATTTCTTTTTTGCTTTGCGAAAAAGCATTGCTTCCGGAAATTAAAAAAAAACACATCCAAAAAAAATGCAGGGTATAGCTGATCCGGAGCTTCATCAGTGTTTTTTTATTTCAAAAGTGCCTGCATCAATATCTTGCTTTTTTTGAGTTATTTCTATACTCTTCATCACTACATATTTATTAGGTACTGTATCTATAAATCCCGGTGCAAGCGTATCATCAGAGTATACATAAATTTTATAATTTCCTTCGCGCAAATATTTGAATTCGAAATTGCCGTCAGGGCCTGATCTGATCCTGTCGCCATAGCTGATATCATCGCCATAAATTATATATACATCTTCATCATAGCCTCCATAAATTACGAGTGTATCTGTTAAAAACGGATTAAGTTTCAGCACGGAAACATACCCGTGTATAGAGGAAGTACCGCCTTCTCCGGGACCTTTCTTGCATGAAAACATGCCGGCTACTATAATTAAGCATAAGAACAAATAAATTTTATTTTTCATTTCTCAATTTGTAATTTGGATAGTGGTCATAAAAAAATCACGCTCCGCAAATTTTCCGGAGCGTGATTTTCTGATTCAGATTTCAGGATGAACATTAAAAATTTTCAGTTATTGCTTGCTTCCCCCGGCCACAATAGCCGGTACAGGTTTATTTGATACAAATACTTATTGCGGTATATACATCAGCTTAAGACTCTTTTTATAATTACCGGCATTAAATTGCAGCATATATACACCGGCTGGAAGGCCGGATGCGGATAAATTAATTTCAGCCTGGTGATTTCCCGGAGAATCTATGCCCGCAGGATTTTTAATATCAGAAATTTCTTCTCCTAATAAAGAAAATAGTTTCATTGAAACCGATGCAGCTTCGGGCAGGCTGTATTGAATTGTGACATTCCCATTTGTTACTGTCGGGTAAGCAGACACAATTGGCTCATTAAAATGTAAAAGCTCGGGTACAGATACCGTTAAGAAATGAGCAACTATACTGTCGCCTGAAGTAAGATCAACGGTAGCCGTTACCGCGCTGCTGTTTGGGTTAAATACCTGGCTGTTTGCTGTCCAGTCTACAAATTGAAAACCTCCATTAGGCTGAGCCTCAAATTTTGTGTCAATTCCTCCGAAATAGGTTCCTGTCCATGGCAACTGCGTATGAGTTAAAGAATTCATTTTAACCGACCCCGCCCCGGCAGGATCAGCATTGATGGTTATATCATAGGGACCATTTACTCCATAACAATTAATCCATCCGGCAGTAAGTGAGGTGCATCGCTGGGTAATAAAATCGCGAAGCAACTGTACGTTAGTCTGCCATTCCGAATACGTACCAAACCAGCGATTGGCATGTGCAGTCATTTCAGGATCAATAACCGCAGCTGTGCTGTCCAATTCAGGGATCATATTGTCACAGCTGAAAACGGTATTCCACAAATCGAATTGACGGCCGATATAATATTGATTGAAATCAGGATTTTGCCTCAACTTTAATAATATCCCGATGTGATCTTCAGGATCCGATGAACCGTTCAATCCTTCCGGATCACAAGGCTCCGCATCGGGGTCTGTATTTGGGATGCCTGTATAATTAATGTAATGACCGAAAGTAGCATCGTTATCCCATAAGGTATATCCCCATTTAAGATGTGTTCCTGAAGAATCAAGTCCGCGCCACCATGCAGTATTCCAGTTAAGCCAGTCAGAGCAAACTGTAAACATATTTACACACACATAATCCACCAGGCTGGTGACGTCTAACCTGTCCGTCACATACTGATAATTGGCAGGAACCGTCATGCTGTTCGCAATAATATAATCATGTAAATCGTCCCACTCATTTAAAGCAGCCGTTCCGCCATATTGAGCCCACGTGTTACCCCAGGTCTCAATATAGTATAAATGATATTTATCCTGGCCGTAATAATATTCAGTGTTATCATGATCATCCGGATTGTCGCGTAAATCATACACCCCCCAATAAGCCCCGTTCAGGTAAACCACGCATTTTGCACCTCTTCGCATATCAAGATTTAATCCGCCATGTACAGCAAGATTATGAACATACGCATCTCTTAAGTGGGCGCTGCCTGCATTTTGAGGATGATGATCAGCCGGGTAATTATCATCGCCTGCTGCTCTTAAAATTACACGCTGGTAATTGTCGCGTGCAGATGTATTGAAGAGTACTTCTTCCACAGAATGATTATAACCCATTTCATCACGGGAAACAAAATCAAGGCTTCGCTGGCTGTTCGCCCACGAATCCTGCCCGTGCCTGTTAAATTCACCGTAAGTGTGAGCAGTTCGCTGCTGGCTTGTATTAAAATATTCAAAAGTTCCTTTAGGCTGCAGCCCGCTGTTTACATTATTCGCAAGGTCGGGTAATAAAGTGGCCGAAATAGAAACGACCGGTACTGTATGAGAAACATTAATAAAATACGTATCAAATTCGACAAAGCTTGGAAGGATATTCGCATTTGAACTGTAGGTAATTGCTTTCAGAACTTTTGTTGTTGTAATGCTTACGGGTCCCGAATAAACAGCCGAAGTGGTGGTTGGCACAGTACCGTCCGTTGTATAGCGAATCTGTGAGCTGGGCTCGGTGGTTGTAATGGTAACCGTTTGAGCCGATGCATAAAAACCCGATGGTATATTGAAATCCGGTTTATCAGCGTAATCAACATAGGGATAAGCGCTGTTATTAGAGTTATTGGGAGAAGGAGAGGTGAAAATAGCCCATGAAAGTCCGCTGTCAGGATAACGTCCGTAAGAATGACCAAGCTGTGTTTTTTGCGCAATTTCTTTGGCATCAACAATTACTCCCGAAGTGTTGGATAAAACCACCCATTCGTTATTATTTTTTGTTTGCTTCAACGTAAAATTGGTATGATAAGATGTCCCTGAAACCTCATTTCTGCCGGAGGCCCAGAAACGCAGAAATCCGTTAGCGGCAATACTGATGCCTGTCGGAATTTGCCATTTGGTGTGATCCAGGGAGTCATCACTTAAATAATATCCCGCAAGGTTCACCGATGAGGCGCCTGCATTGTACAATTCAATCCAGTCATTATAATCGCTGTGATTGTCTATGTATTGGGTAAGGTTTGAACATGAAAATTCATTGATCATGACCTGCGCTTTTACGGAGCCCGCCAGTAATAAAGATAAAACCAGGAATGCAGCAAATTGTAGTTTTCGTTTCATTTTTATGGATTAAAGATTTAACATTTTAATAACCTTATTTTAATGTTGCAAATTAAAGTTTTTTTATGATATGATTTGCTAGGCGGATCATTTCCTTTTGAACAAAAAAAGGATGGAAGGTTTAAAGGATCGGATGAATGAAACTATTTAATAATTAAATCCATTTTTCCTAAAAATTAATTCTGCCTGAGAGCGTGAATGCACTGGTCGCCACTGACCTTTTTCCCAGGGCATTATAATGATACTGCAGGTCCCATTGGGCAATTTTTCCGGGAACAAGTGTTAATCCTGCTCCTTCGCGAAAATAAAAGCTCGAAAAAAAGCCATGATTTATCTGAGTATTCAATTCGGCAAAAACGTAAAACCTGACACCGTGGCTAAACCAATAATTAAATTCAGGCAATAAAGCACCCCGTACAACAAACCTGTTTGCAGGGTTTGGAGTATTAAACCGCAGCGCTCCGTTCAATTCTGAATTCAATGTAAAATATTTTGAAAACCTGCGGTTAAAAAACAGTTGATTGAACCATTGTGTCTGACCATTGTCAAAAAGAGAGTCGCCTTTATATTCGACCAGGTTGTTTTTTGATCCGGGAACCAGGAGAGAGGATATTCCGGTAACCCTTAACTTTCCTTCGTGAAATAAATATTTTACCGAATTTGAAACTTCCCTGAAATAGAACTTTGAATTATCTTTATTCGAAAACGAAAGGGCGTTATAAGGTGATGAATTGAAATCGGAAATTACAAGCGAACGAAAGGTAAGCTGCACACCATAATTAACGCGTTCGGAAATCCTGTTCCAGCACTGAACGGTAAAATTAAAACTGGACGTTCTGTAGTCATTGTTAATTCTGTTTAATTCGCCATTGTACCCGGCATGCTGCGTGTTGAGGCTTCCCGAAGCACGAATCTGGAAAACGGAAGAGAGCATATAGGAACCCTGTGAAAGGATATCATCATTCCATGCAGTTTCACTAACGGCAGGTTCAGCTGCGGCAGGTTCAGCCACAGCTTTTGCAGTATCAATAACTATTTTTTCGACAGGCTTTTCTATAACTGAATCTCTAACCGCAGGCATCTTTTCTTCCACTTTGGCTGGTGTTTTTATTTCCTCTTTTACCTTTTTCGTTTTGGCTTTTTCATGCAGGTCGTTCAGATCATTATTAGAAAAGTAATAGTTGATTTTAAATTCTTTTTTTATTTGTTTCTTACGGTATACATTAATGAAATCCAAAACCGTTTTTTGATTCCTTGTAAAATCGCTTTCATAAATTTTAAATATACCGGGAACCAAAACTTCTTTATGATCAGGATCCAAACCAATATAATCATCATTATTAAGAGCCATTTTTAATTGTTCATCGAGGAGCTTGTCAATGTTGTAAAGCATTATTGCATTGCTGTTAACAGCCGGGCTGCCTATAGCGGCAGGGTTGAGCCAGAAGTGAATCCGCGGGTCGTCATACTCATTTCCCATTTTAATTTTTTCAAGCTCATCCAGCGTCATCGTTTCACCGGCAACAACATGCGCTTGCACATCAAAAAATCCGGGTATTTCCAGCGCTGATTTTACGGGATATTTTTCGGCAACCGATGCAATAACAAGAATATTATAAGCATTGAGATAAAATGCTTCGCGGCCGTTCTTACCCGAAGTGCGCAGGTTAAATGATTCAATTTGCTTAACCAGGTTGTTTATAAAGGCAGAATCTTTTTGAACGGCTTCATAATTTACCTTTCCCTTAACAACATATTTGGAAAAAAAGACCTGAGCGTTTGAAAAAAAATCATCGCCCGGCTGACCGGCAAATGCCGTCAACCCGCAAAAAAATAACAGGACAAAAACCGTTGTTTTCATAGTGTTGTAAACAAAGGTAAGGAATTTTGCCTGCCGATCCTAATATTCTGTCAGACCTGTATACTTATCCCGAATTTTGATTTGGTTTTTACTTTTTGCAGGAGTAAATTTACACATTACAAATGTCACAACTTAAAAATCCTCGCTTATGAAAAAATTTTACATCCTCGCAATCCTGTTTCTTTTCAGCACAAAAATCTTTGCCACTCATGCCATCAGCGGTGAAATTTCATTTACTCATATCAGCGGATTTAATTATGAGGTCGGAATTGTAACGTATACAAGAGAGTCTTCCCCGGCCGACCGTCCTTTCCTGATAATACTTTACGGGGACGGCATCTCCGATACTTTACCGCGAATTAATGGCGGAGGCAACGGAGTAATTGTGGCGCCCGATACAAAACAAAATATTTATACAGGTACCCACATTTATCCCGGAGCAGGCACATATATAATATCTTTTGAAGATCCCAATCGCGATGGAGGCATTGTAAATATTCCCGGCTCAGTAAACATCCCGTTCTACACGGAGTCACAGCTGATCATTGACGGAAACGGTAATGTGAATAACTCGGTACAATTTTTACAAATGCCCATTATAAACGGAATAATCGGCAACCCGCTCACGCATAATGTTACTGCGTATGATCCTGACGGGGATTGCCTTACTTTCGCATTAACGGATTGCAGGGGGACAGGCGGATTACCCATTCCCGGTTATACCCTGCCGAATTTTATTTCCATTGATTCCATTAACGGAGAAATAACCTGGATAAACCCTGCACTCTCTGGTAAATTTAGTTTCGCTGTTAAAGTAAACGAGTGGAGAAATGGAGTTGTGATCGGATATGTGATCCGCGACTTTGAGATAACAATACAACCTCTCCCTCCTTCACAGTATTATTTCTCCGGAAATAGCGCATGGCAGACGGATGCCAATGGAAATTATTCGTACACTCTTTTTGCCGGTGATACACTCGAACTCACTTTATCTTACACAGATTCATTTGCTGCAACGATTAACATCAATGCTTACGGTGAAGTATTCACTATAGCCAACCCGGCTCTTTTCTTCAAAACGCTTTCAATGCCGACAATTGGTTCTTTATTCCGTTGGGTTCCGGATATTTCGAATGTGCGATCTGCACCATATATTGTTACCTTCAGAGGATTTTCAGACAATATTGAAAATGATATTTCTCTTTTGATCCATGTGGTGGATGGCACTACTCAGCCCTGTTACTTTACAACTTCAGTCGCTGAAGTAAGCGGGAATGAAGACATCCGGATTTTTCCTAACCCGACAAACGGAATATTTACAATTTACGGGCTGCACCCCGATAACATCAGCCGCCTTATTATTTATGACCCCGCAGGAAGAGTAATCAAAGATTTATTTGTCAGCAACTACAATACACGAATTGATATTTCAAAACTTGCTGATGGTTTTTATCTGTATGAATTACGAAATAGCGAAACGGTTCTTATGCAGGGGAAGATTATAAAAAAATAAGCGGGTTGGTCTTGTAAACAAGTATTTATGATGATAAAATCTGTTCTGTCCATTCTCTTTCCGATTTTATTTTTTTTGACAAACTGCGGCCAGACTCAGACTCCGGAACAAAACCGCCAAATCAAAAATTCTCCCCAGGAGGATAAAACAAAAGATATTTCTGTTGGCGGAAGATGTGACCAGTGTGATATAATGTATGAAGGAATGCCCGCATTTGATAAAATAAATCATACGGCAACCCTGGCAAATGAAAATGAAGCGGGAGAAAGAATGGAAATCACGGGAAGAGTAATGATGGCTGACCAGGCGGCACCCGCACAAAATATTATACTTTACTTTTATCATACGGATGCCAGCGGACATTATTCACCGGCAGCTAATCAAACTGCCGGGCGAAGAAACGGTCACCTGAGAGGATGGGTAAAGACGGATGAGGAAGGCAGATTCACCATTTATTCCGTACGGCCTGCACCGTATCCGGAGAGTAATATTCCAGCACACATTCATATATTGGTAAAAGAACCGGGTAAAACGGTGTATTACATTGATGAAGTATGGTTTGATGATGATCCGCTCGTTACGGAAAAACTGAAAGCAGGAGCGGAAAAAAGAGGAGGTAACTTAATTGTTCACCCTGCAAAAAACAACGAAAATACCTGGACCGGTAACCTGAACATTACATTGGGTTTAAATATTCCGGGTTATAAATAAATTTTTGCCGGGCTAAAGATAGGAATTAACGGTTCAGCCTTTTTCCCTATTCTTTGTTTTCCATGTTATAAAATGCGAATGGACTAAGTAATAGTAGATCACGGAAAAAACTCCGGCTGCAAAAAATACAGTTGCATAAGGACGCAATGTGTCATCATAAAAAAATTCGCCCGTCATCCAGATGGAATTGGCTATGATCCATGAGCAGACTGCAAGGTTGTGAAACAGCTCTGATTTATTTTCGCGCATTTTCCAGGTAATATAAAAAGCGAGACTTAGAGTGGGGACAATCATGCAAATCCCTGCAATTTTCCAATCCATCACCCAGCAACTGTCTTTGAGCAGCCACATGGCAATATGCATGTTTTCTGTTCCGCGTATTGATTTAATATCCATAATTAATTTAAAGTTTTATAGGGTTATCTATAGTTAACTATCCAGCTATATACCGGGTCAATCCCGCTTTTGAAATCACCGAAGCTTTCTTCTATTATCACATCAGGCTTCATTGTTCTGCTATCTTCCCCGGTAAGTCTGAAATGTTTTGTAGAGTAATACACTTTTATTCCTGATGATGGCAGGCTGAATGACTTTATTTCTCCGAAATGGTTGGGGTTTCCTCCTGTTTCTTCACCGACTAAAATCGCATTGGTTTTTGATTTAAACTCCACCGCATTAACAATGGCAGACGAAAATGTTGTCCTTCCGATAACAACAAACAGCTTTCCTTTTTTATTTATCTTTTTTTTTAATAAAAGTTCGGTTACTAAATCTGAACCCTGTGGTGATGATCCGCCCGGATTCAGCCGCATGTCAACTATCATTTTATTCACGGGTAAACTGTCAATCGCTGAGATGATTTTTTTTCTGAACTCAGTGAAAGAAGGCATCTCCTTTGCTTTTTCTTTATCCCCGAATTTTTCTTCCATCTCTCTTCCCCAGCATTTATTATACTGTACATAATAGAGGCTGTCCTTTTCAAAATACTTATCGGTAAATAATAGTTTCTGGTTTTCAGCAAAAAAGGTAACTGAATCAGGCTTAAAGCTGATGCGGTTATCATTGTTAAATTTCATGGTTTTAATTTCTTTACTCAACACAACTCCTCCGGGCGACTCAACCTCAATTACAAAATTGTCATTCCGCGCAAAGCGGAAGAATTGCAAAAGCTGTGAAAAAGAAAGCAACCAGGGGGTATGCTTTTTTATAATAGCTGAATTTTCAGGAACAATTAAAGTTGCAAGGCTGTCAATAATCACTTTTATTTTAAAGCGGTTAATAGAGATCAATCTTTTTCCCAGCAATTCTTCGTTTCCCGGACTGGTGTGCATTACATATATACCATCGCTGAACCAGTAGCAGCGGAGAGGCAGCATCATAGTGGAATCAAGCACCTTAATGTAATTGATGCTTGTATGCGAATCACCCATGCGGGCTATTACCTGTTGAAGATGTATGGCAACTTCAGCGTCAGTGAGCTCATCTGCCTGTGAAATAATATTATCCAGATCAGATGTAAACTCTTTTTTTGAAACGGATGAAAAAAGATCAACATGTTTGTCGGGCAATTCTGATTTGAGAAATTCAATATCTTTTTTCCAGTCAATTTTAGATTGCGCATTCGTGGAAAATATGCAGCAAGTCAGAAAAGCAAAAATTAAAATACAATTTTTCATGCAATAGTTTTTAACCTTCACATTCTTTCGGGAACTTCAATACCGAGGAAATGCATAGCAGTTTTTATAGCTCTTGCAGAAAGCGAGCATAACCTGAGACGGAATTTGGAAGACTCAGCATGCTCCTTATCCACAATAGGGAACTCGTGATAAAACTGGTTATATGATTTGGAAACTTCAAAAACATAATTCGCGATCAGTGCAGGGCTATATCGCTCTGCAGCTTCGGCAACTATAAAAGGAAAATTCACGAGATGTTTTACCAGCTCTTTTTCTTTTGCATTCATTGCAGAATACTTGCTCACATCGTAAGAAGTAAAGCTTTTAAAATCATCCGTTGTCAACGCTTTGCGGATAACGGATTGGATGCGTGCATACGTATATTGTATAAAAGGCCCGGTGTTACCGTTGAAATCAATAGATTCAGCAGGATTGAACAGCATCCGTTTTTCAGGATCAACTTTGAGAATAAAATATTTTAATGCACCCAGGCCAATAGTTTTATATAGCTGTTGTGCTTCCGCTGAATCAAAATCTTCAATCTTGCCCAGCTCTTTAGTAATTTTTTCAGCCTCATCAATCATTTGCTTCATCAGCTCATCTGCATCCACTACCGTTCCTTCGCGCGATTTCATTTTACCAGAAGGAAGATCAACCATTGCGTAAGAAAGATGAAATAAATTATCAGCCCATTCATACCCGAGCTTTTTCAGGATCATCTTTAACACTTTGAAATGATACTCCTGCTCGTTTCCAACTACGAAAATCAATTTCCTGAAACCATACTCTGAATAGCGCAAGTGTGCAGTTCCCAGGTCCTGGGTAATATAAACAGAAGTTCCGTCAGCGCGCAGCACCAGCTTTTCATCCAGTCCTTCGCTTGTCAGATCAATCCACACGGAACCATCAGGCTTTTTATAAAAAATATTTTTCTGCAATCCTTCTTCCACAATTTTTTTACCGAGCAAATACGTTTCAGATTCATAATAAATTTTGTTGAAATCAACTCCCAGCAATTTATATGTTTCGTCAAAACCTTCATACACCCAGCCATTCATCTTCTTCCACAAATCAACCGTTTCCTGATCATGCGCTTCCCATTTGCGAAGCATCTCCTGCGTTTCGAACATCAACGGAGATTTTTTTTCCGCTTCTTCCCCGATCATCCCGTGATGAACAAGCTCATTGATTTCTTTTTTATAGGCTTTATCAAACTCCACATAATATTTTCCTACCAGGTGATCTCCTTTCATTCCCGATGATTGCGGAGTTTCTCCATTGCCGAATTTTTTCCATGCCATCATACTTTTACAGATATGAATGCCGCGGTCATTCACAATGTTTACCTTCTCCACGTTATTTCCTGTAGCCTTCAGCAATTCTCCAACAGACCATCCCAAAAGAATGTTCCGTATGTGGCCAAGATGTAAAGGTTTATTTGTGTTAGGTGATGAATATTCTACCAGCACAGGTTTTTCAGTTGCCCCCGAATTATCGGGTTTGATCCCGAAGGATTCATCAGACAGGGCAGTTTGAAAATTCTCCAGCCAGCTTTCTTCTTTCAAAACAAGGTTAAGAAAACCTTTTACAACATTAAAATCTTTAACAACAGGGCAATTTTGTTTGAGGTACTCCCCTATTGGCTTGCCTGTTTCTTCAGGGGATTTTTTTGAAACTTTAGTTAAACCAAAAACTACGAGTGTAATATCGCCTTCAAACTCTTTTTTAGTTTCCTGCAAAACAATTTGGCCGGGAACCAATTCGGCATTATAAAGTGCTCTTACAGCATCGGAAATTTGCACGGAAAGAATGGAAAAGAATGTCATTTTCTATTGAAATTTTATGTGTGCCAAATTAATTGTTTTTATTTTCTTGCCGTACCAGGATTATTCGAGAAGGACCAATTTGTTTAACACGTAAGAATTTTTTATGGCTTCACGCCAATACATTTTATTACTACCGGGCTGAATTCATTTTTTAAAGTTAATCTTTATAATTCTTTGCGGGTAAGATATTACTAAATTAAGATTTGCACGCAGGCAATAGCAGTGTACATTTGCTTCATAATTTTAAAACCTTAAAATATGAAAACAATCAGGCAAATTATTCTGTCAGCATTTATCGGTTGCGTATTCCAATTAAATAATTCTGTTGCACAGGTGACCGTTTCACTAAGTGTTTATCAGCCCGTTTGCAACCATGACGGAATTATCGTAGCTACTGTTCAAAATGCTCTTCCGTCAATCACTTACAGTTGGTATGCTAATGGCCTGGGAGTAATTCATAACACCACCTCCACCACTGATACCATTTTCAATTTTACCGGGGGATATATCGGAGTGTCTGTACAGGACGGAAGTGGAACCTTTGGCTATGATAATATTCTCGTCAATTTTCCATTGACCGTAAGCTATAATGTCGTACCGGATACCTGTCCGTTGCAAACCGGGGAGATTACCCTGAATGTGAGTGGCGGAACAACGCCTTATTCATACGCATGGACTTTTAACGGAAACCCGTTTGGCGGAAACACCTCCTCGCTTACGGGTTTACAGGGAGGGTACTACGATTGCCTCATTACCGAAAATGGCGGGTGCAACATGTATCTTCATGAGATGGACAGTTTTGCGGGCGGAATTTTAATTCCTTCTGTCAACAACATCATAACAAACCTGTCAACCACTCCGGCTAACTGCACTAACGGAACAGCATCTGTTAGTCCTTCAGGTGGCACTCCTCCTTATTCTTATTTATGGTCAACGGGGCAGACCACTTCATCTATTGCAGGATTATTTGCCAATTCTTATCATTCAGTAACGATTACAGATATGAATGGCTGCTTTAAGATGGGTTATGCATACATTCCGTCATCCGTAACAATAACCATTAATCAATCTGTAACGCCCGCACATTGTACATTCAGTGATGGTGCAATAACTGCAATTCCGGTTAACGGCACATCTCCTTACTCTTATTTGTGGTCGACCGGAGCAACAACTAATTCAATTAACAACATACCTGCTGGCAATTATACTGTCAGCGTAACGGATATGAACGGATGCCAGCAATCAATGTACATTAACGTCATCAGTCTTACTCCCGTGAACGTTTCTTATTCAACATCACCTTCTCAATGTACTTCACCAACGGGAAGCGCAACTGCAAATGTTACAGGTGGGACAACTCCTTATTCTTATTTGTGGTACACCACGCCCCCGCAAATCACATCGGTTGCATCCAATCTTGCAGCCGGAAATTATAACGTACTCGTTACAGATGCGCAGGGATGCACGCGCGGAGGCACGGTCACCATTCCTCAGAATACAACATTGAATCAGGTCATCTCATTCACATCACCGGTTTGCTCCGCCTTAAACGGAAGCGCTTCCATGAATGCAACGGGCGGTATTGCTCCATTATCCTATTTATGGTCTGATGGTCAGACTACATCTTCAGCAACCGGTATCGGCACAGGTTTAATACATGGAACAGTTACAGATGCGGCAGGATGTTCGGTACCAGGAAGTGTCTGGATTCCTTATTACTCACCTATGACATTAAGCATCACAACTAACATTGCATCCTGCATATTTACTAATGACGGAAGCATTACAGTTGTTCCTCAAAATGGTACTCCGCCTTATCAATATCACTGGTCGGATGGTTCAACCACTCAAACCGCTTCCAATCTTTTACCAGGATATTACTCGGTTTATGTTACCGATGCAAACGGATGTAATGAATGGAGCGGGCTTATTTATTTGGGATATAACCAGGTTGCACCCTGCTCAGGAATAATCAGCGGCAGGGTATTTATAGACTTGAACGGAGATTGCCAGTATGGAAACAGCGAACCCTATCTTGAGAATATTCCAATATTATGTCATGAAACAGGTCAAATAATCTTTACAAATTTTTGGGGTCAGTTCTCATTTGTTGTTCCCACAGGCAATGTTACCATTGAGCAACTTCCACTTCCATACCGCTTCCAGTCCTGCCAGGCGGGTCCTTATGTCATTAATGTTCCATCGCCAGGTGTGTATATTCAACAGGACATTGCTGATACGGTTTTATTTGTAAATGATCTTACTACTGAAGTTTATAATTATACGCAGCCCGTGGTTGGTGGTGATTTTGTACAGGCCATTATTTACGGAAACGCAGGAACTTTAACGCTTCCTTACACACAGCAATATGATTATGACAGCCAGTGTCCTTTCAGTTATGCATCAGTTACACCATCTGTATTAAATACTGCACAGCACCTCGCTGAATGGAATTCACCTGCCATAGCTCCGCTGCATTATGCAAGAGTGGATGTAACCCATAATATCCCGCAATCAGTTCCGATCAACACGAATATATTTTTCTCCGACACTATCTTCCCGTATAATGGCGATACAACATGGTGGAACAATTATGATTATGATTATTTAACAACACTCGGATCGTATGATCCCAATTATAAAGAAGTTTCTCCGAGAGGAAGCGGGCCGCTTGGTTTTATTTCACAAAGTGATTCAGTACTTGAATATGTCATCCACTTTCAAAACATCGGAAACTATTATGCAAACAACATTGTTATCCTGGATACGCTTGACAGCGATCTTGACTGGAACTCTTTACGCTTAGGATATTCCACTCACCAGCACACTACTGAAATAACTTCAGCCGGAATGTTGATCATGAGGTTTGACAATATCAACCTGCCATCCATCGTGCAGGATACAGTCGGAAGCAATGGGTTTGCCGTTTATACCATTCACCTGAAACCGAATCTTGCAAACGGAACACAAATTAAGAATTCGGCCGGTATTTATTTCGATCAAAACGTACCTGTGATTACAAACACAACTTTAAATACCATTCAAATTACAGGTATTGAAGAGCAGCAGATACAGCTGAATTACTCTTTATCTCCAAACCCGACAAATGGAATTTTAACAATTCGTTTTAAGGAAAACAAGAATGAATACCTTGTCAAAGTAAATAATATGTTAGGGCAGGAAATTTATTCTGTAAAACATAATCCATCAGAAGGAATTAATATGAATCTTGACTTAAGCAAATTTTCGGATGGAATGTATATCGTTCAAATTTCAGCCGGAAACATAAGCACGAATTCAAAAATAATACTCAGACATTAACATGATGATGCCACAGATTCACAGATCAGACAGGATAAAACAAAATCTGTGAATCTGGGGCAATTTTTTTTAAAAATAAATCTGGCTGACCACCCTCTGCAAAATTTCAAAAGTGTTTTCGGCCATCAGGTTCTCCTTGTCGAGAGTAGGATTCACTTCAGCAATTTCAAAGCAAACTACTTTTTCATTTTGAACCAATCGTACGCATAAGCTGCCTGCTTCCTTTTCAGTAATTCCATTTCTTACAGGGGTTCCGGTTCCTTTGCTTATGGATGAATCCATGCTGTCCACATCAAATGAAACATAAATCTGGTTGCAATGCACAAGATGGGCTAAGGCATCACGCGCAATCTTCTCTACTCCATTCCGCTTTACTTCGGCAGTCGAAAATGTTTTTACTTTATGCTTTTTGATGAGGTAAGACTCTTCAGGTTCCACATCCCTTACACCTATATAAACCAAATCACGATAAGTTATTTTAGGACTAATATTTCCAACATTTTTCAGCTTGTTCCACATCTCAATGGTATCCTTATCCGGCTTATTCATACGGTTGGAAATATTATCTTCTGCCAGCGCAGTGGCTAACGGCATGCCGTGAATATTTCCGGTTGGCGTGGTAAAAGGAGAGTGAAGATCTGCATGAGCATCAATCCAGATGACTCCGAGCTTTTGTTTGGGATACGCCATTCTCATTCCCGCAATAGTTCCGCCTGATGTACTATGATCACCCGCCAGGACAATCGGGAATTCCTTTTTGCGAAGCGAATCGCTTACTTCTTTTGCCACACGTTCGTAAATACCAAGAATTCCTTTTATCCTCTTGGCATAAAGACTCCCGCTTTGTTCAAATAAAAGCTGGTTCTCGTTTTTTACTTCAACCGTTTCAATCTTATTGAACAGGGTGCTCCCGTAATCAAGTGCGGCTATTTTAATGGCATCAATGCCCAGGCTTGCCCCGCGCGTCCCCGCTCCGATCTCAGATTTGATTTCAATGAATTTTATTTTGGACATATACTTATATTGTTCTATTGCTAAATTGTTATATTGTTATATGGTTAATTTTTGGTTGGTGAATTTAATCAGATGGTTAATTTCTTTAGGCAGTTTGTTAAGCTCAGTAAATATATGCAGGTATTCAGAATCGGATAAAAGCTTACGGGTTTTCGATTTTTGATTCCAATCGAGACTTTCTTTCAGGGAACCGCTGCTGTATCGATAGAACTTAATTTTATCTTTTTTTGAATATCTTCCAAATCCTTCAGCAATGTTCGCAGAAATTGAATCTACAGAATTTACAAATTGTCCTCCCAAGGTAGTTTTGGGAAAGTACTCCCATTTAACCACGACATCCCAAACATAATTACTCAAATTAAATGCGATTTTATATGCAGCAACATCATTAAGTTGCAAATACCTCTGTGCCATGCATTACAACAATATAACAATATAACAGTATAGCATTTTTTTATTTTCCCATTCTTAGAAATAAGTAAGTTACCTACATTAGCAGAAAATTTAACATCCAACTCACTTGCATCTATGAAGAACCGTTACGTTGACCTTATTGAACAGACTTATTACTTCCCCCAGGAAGGCTTTGAAATGATTGACAATTGCCTCCATTTTAATGGTATTCCGCTTATGGATATCATCGATCAGTATGGCACACCGGTTAAGATTACGTATCTTCCTAAAATAAGTTCACAAATTCAGAAAGCCAAACGGTTATTCAATGTTGCCATGGCGAAAGCCGATTACAAAGGTAAATATACTTATTGTTACTGTACCAAGAGCAGCCATTTTTCATTCGTGCTCGATGAAGTTTTAAAGAATGATATCCACCTCGAAACGAGCTCTGCATTTGACATACCTATCATTAAAGCACTCGGTGAACAGGGCAAAATATCCAAAGAAATTTTTGTGCTGTGTAATGGTTATAAGCGACCGGTTTACCGTCAATATATAATTGATCTGATTAAACATGGTTTTGTAAATGTCATTCCGATTCTTGATAATATGGATGAGCTTCCGCATTATGAAAAAGCTTTGCATGGAAAAAAATTTAAAATCGGGATCAGGATTGCATCTGAAGAAGAACCCAATTTTGATTTTTACACATCCCGCCTCGGCATACGCACCCGTGATATTGTAGATTTTTATAAAAATACCATTCGAAAGAATTCAAAGCTCGAATTAAAGATGCTTCACTTTTTTATCAATACTGGAATACGAGATACAGCTTATTACTGGAGCGAATTAAACAAATGCATCAATGTTTATTGTGACCTTAAAAAGATTTGCCCTGAACTGGATTCGCTGGATATTGGAGGAGGTTTTCCCATCCGTACCAAGCTCAGTTCCGATTTCGATTACCAATACATGGCTGATGAAATAATAAGGCAGATTAAAACTACCTGCCAGCAGCGAAAAGTGAAAGAGCCGAATATTTTTACAGAATTCGGAAGTTTTACTGTCGGAGAAAGCGGTGCAGTACTTTACCAGATAACTGATTTGAAAATTCAGAATGATAAAGAGTTATGGTACATGATTGACAGCTCTTTTATAACTACTTTGCCGGATACCTGGGGAATCAAACAAAAATTTATTTTGCTTGCCATCAACCATTGGGATAAGGAATACCAGCGTGTAAATTTGGGAGGATTAACATGCGACAGTGAGGATTATTATAATATGGAGTCCATTAAAAACCGCGTAATACTTCCCAAGTTTGAAAAAGGCGATCCGCTTTACATCGGCTTTTTTCATACGGGCGCTTACCAGGAATCACTGGGCGGATACGGAGGAATTCAGCATTGCCTGATCCCCGCACCCAAACATGTGCTTATTGATTATGACGAAACTAACGGATATTCGACCCGTCTGTTTGCAAAAGAGCAAAGCGCGAAAAGCATGATGAAGATTCTTGGGTATTGATTTGGCTGATTCGTATATTCGTATGTTCGTAAAAGATTCGTAATTCGTAGATGGATATCAAATCTTTTCTCGATGAAAAAGTTGATTTATACAACCGCCCTGAATTTATTGCTGTTGATCCCATTTCCATTCCCCATCAATTTTCAAAGAAAGAAGATATTGAGATCAGCGGATTCCTGGCTGCTGCCATTGCCTGGGGACAACGCCCGACTATTTTAAAAAATGCAGGGCGGTTAATGCAAATGATGGATAATTCTCCTTATGAATTTATATTACATCACAACAAAAATGAATTAAAGCCTTTTTCAAAATTTGTACACCGCACTTTTAATGGTATTGATTGTATTTATTTTATTCAATCGTTGAAAAATGTTTATAAAAATCATGGCGGATTGGAAAAAGTTTTTTCTGATAATTTTAAAAAAGAAAGTTCCAATGCTTCGCAAACAATTCACTCGTTCAGAAAAATATTTTTAGAGTTGCCGCATCAGAAAAGAACAGAAAAACATATTGCAGATCCCCTGGCTAATTCCTCTGCAAAAAGAATCTGTATGTTTCTTCGCTGGATGGTGCGGAAAGATAAGCGCGGTGTGGATTTCGGAATATGGAATACTGTTAAAATGAATCATCTTGCCTGCCCGCTCGATTTACATTCAGCAAGAGTGGCCAGAAGCCTGGGATTGCTTCAGCGAAAACAAAATGACTGGAAAGCTGTAATGGAACTTACCAACAGATTAAAAAAATTTGATCCGGCCGACCCGGTGAAATATGATTTTGCTTTGTTCGGGTTAGGGATAAATGAGAAGTTTCAATAAAGTAGTTCAGCTCCTCTTTGGTAGTGTCCCAGTTTAAAAATATTTAATGAATCTTAGTGACTTTGCGGCAAAAAATAATAGCGGCAAAGTCACTAAGACACAAAAAAAGCGCAAAGAAAAAATCAAACTGGGCCACTCCTACTCTTTAGTAACTCCTTCCTCAGCATATTCAAAGCAGTTTGTGAACTCACCAATATGTTTCGAAAACGATGATTTCCGAAGCGAAAATTTTGAGCGAAAACTTTTTCAGGAGTTGCAAGGGCAATCCAAACAGTGCCAACCGGTTTTTGAACCGTCCCTCCGCCCGGTCCCGCAATACCGGATACTGCAATTGAATAATCGGTATTGAACTTTTCTTTTACATTCTTTGCCATGGCAAGCACGACTTGTTCACTCACTGCACCATATTGTTCAAGTAAGTCCGCGTCAACATTCAGTAAATTTTCCTTGATCCGGTTTGCATAGCTGACTATAGAACCCATAAAATAATCTGAGCTTCCGGCAACAGCCGTAATAAGATGTGCAATATATCCGCCCGTGCAGCTTTCAGCCGTGGATAATGTTTGTTTTTTTTCTTTTAAAAGCTTCCCGATTATTTCTTCCAGTGTTTCATCGTCATAGCCATAAATATATTTTTCAATAATGCGCTTTAATTTATTTACCTGCTCTCCTGTTTCTTCTTTTATCTTTTCAGCATTTCCTTTTGCTGTAAGGCGCAGCCTGACTGCCCCCGGTGAAGGAAGGTAAGCAAGCTTAATGTGAGGCGGTAAGTTTTCTTCCCATGTTTCAATCATATCTGCAAGAAATGATTCTCCTGCGCCCTGTGTTAAAACTGTCTTATGATAAATGAAAGGTGTTTTGAATTTTTGTTTCAGCAATGGAATCACATCATTCTCCACCATGGCTTTCATTTCAAAAGGCACACCGGGCATTGAAATAAAAACCTTTCCTCCTTCTTCGAACCACATTCCTGAAGCAGTGCCGTTCTTATTGTAAACTGCTTTACAGTTTTCCGGAAGCTCTGCCTGCTTCCGGTTAACGGGAGTAACTTCTTTTCCTCTTATTTTAAACTGAAGTTCAACAGCCGCATAAGCCTTTTCATCAAAAACTAATTTTGTATTGAAATATTTACACAGGGTATTTTTAGTAATATCATCTTTGGTTGGGCCTAATCCACCGGTTATTAAAATAATATCAGCGCGCAGTTTTGCCTGGTTTAATGTATTTATAATATGTTGTTCACTGTCCGAGACCGAAGTGATCTGCTTTACATCAATGCCGATATCATTCAGCTGCTGCGCCATCCATGCTGAATTGGTATCCACTACCTGCCCTATCAGTATTTCATCGCCTATCGTAATTATTTCTGCTAACATATTTTTTGTAATGAACTTAGTGTGAAAAATATTTTCTCTGAAATTATTTCCTTGAATGCGGCAGCATCTTTGGTAATTGGGTAATTATGGTAATTAAGGTAAATGGTCAATTAATTGTTCCGAACATTATTACATTAATTACATTAATTACCTTTATCTCATAATTACCTTGCTTAATTTAACCGCAAAATTATCTTTATAAAAACAAAAAATATGAACCTTTCCAAAATTTCAGTAATCGGTTTCCTGTTCATTACTGCCTCAAGCTGCGCACAGGTAAAATGGGATCAGACTATTAAAGATGCCACCAATATTATCAGTGGGAAAAATCTTACTAATGATGAAATTATTAAAGGGCTTAAAGAAGCGCTTTCGGTCGGAAGCAATAATTCAGCAGCGAAGGCTTCAAAGGTGGATGGTTACTTTAAAAATCCGCTGATAAAAATTCCGTTTCCGAAGGAAGCAAAGCAAATGGAATCAACTCTCAAAAGCATTGGAATGAGCAAGCAGGTGGATGCTTTTGTGAAAGCGCTTAACCGCGCTGCAGAAGATGCAGCAAAAAAAGCAGCTCCCATTTTTGTAAACGCAATAACAAAAATGACTATTACTGACGGGTTAAATATCCTGAAAGGAACTAATGATGCAGCAACACAGTTTTTAAAGAAAACCACTTCAGCGCCTTTGAAAAACGAATTTATGCCTGTGGTGAAAGCTTCTATAAATAAAGTGCAGCTTACGAAATACTGGAACCCGTTGGTGACGAATTATAATAAAGTTCCTTTTGTAACAAAGATGAACCCTAACCTGGATGACTATGTGACACAAAAAGCGATTGAAGGACTTTTTACGCTTGTTGCGCAGGAAGAAGCAAAAATCCGTAAAGATCCGGCTGCAAGGGTTTCGGATATTTTGAAAAAGGTATTTGGAAGTTAGACGGAAGACGGAAGTCAAAAGTCAAAAGTCAGAAGACGGAAGACAGAGGGCGGAGGATAGAGGGCGGAGGATAGAGGATAAATCCTCCTTCGCTGAAGCTACGGAGGATAAATAAAAAAAAGATTACAGCGATCAGCGGGACAGAAAGGAGATGAGAACTCCTGCCCTTCCTTTTCAAAATATAATTTCTAACTGATTAATACGAAACCGAAATCTTGTCCGGATCGGTTTCCATCGGGTGAACACTCAGCACAGGAATCTTTGAATGGTTTACTACCTGCGTGGCATAAGTGCCCATGAAAAGCCCTGTAAGGCTGGGTTCCTGCTCTGTCATGATGACAATTAAATCTGCATCCTGCTCTTCAGAATGTTTTAAGGTCATTTGCGCAAGATTGTCTCCCGTCAGATAACTGGTGTCACACCCGGTGCCGTGCTGCAGAAGGTATTCTTCCACCTGCTCCACCTTGATCTTGAATTTGCGCTTTAAATCCTCGTTGGTGAAATTGATGAGGCCGAGAATATTTACATGCGAGCCATAATGCTGTGCAAGCTCGAGCGCATAGTTTACTTTTTGTCGAGAGGCTGGTGTATCATCAATCGGCAGAACAATTTTCTTAAACCCGAGATTTTTACGATGCGTCTGAACAGAAAGCACCGGGCAGGGCGCATCAGAAACTACTTTGGATGTGTTTGTTCCGAGCTGAAACTTCTGGTAGCCACTTACACCGTGTGTTCCCATCACAATCATATCAATTTTCATTTCTTTGGCAACACCGTTAATTTTTTTGTAAATACGCCCGACTTCCGTCCTGATATTAAGTGAAATTCCGGATTTGCGGTGTATCTCTTCAGCCAATTGGGTAAGTTTTTCGTTGGTGGCGGTTTCTATCTTTTTTTCAAATCCTCCCAAGGCATGGCTGATAGCTGAAGTAAAGCTTACAGTTTCCACGATATGAAGAAGCGTAACTTCTGATTTAAGCAATTGCGCCATGAATACTGCATGTTCGAGGCTGAGCGCTGCTGTTTCTGAAAAATCATACGGAATCAGGATTCTGTTGATGAGAAATTTTTTTGGTTTCATAGTGCAATTTTTTAAAATTAGGATGTGGTAAATTCAATAATGCTTCTGAGCTGCGGACGGATACTAAGGACAGGAATGTTCGATTCATCAATGATCTTCTGCGCTGCAAACCCGATAAACATTTCTGTCCAGTTTATTTCCTGCTGGGTCATGATGATGATAAGATCGGCATCAATTTTTTCTGCATAGTTAATAATTTCTTCCGGAATATCACCACCTTTTACAAACTCTGTGTAAACAGGGATATTGCCTGATGCAATGATTTCCTTTACCTGGTTCATCTGTCGGGTGATCTTGTTCATCAGGAATTCGTCATCGCTTTCAATTACGGAAACAATATAAATGGCGGACCCGAAAAACCCGGCAAGCTCGATTGCTTTATCAACCTTTTCTTTTGTTTCTCTCGATAAATCCAAAGGAAGCACAATTTTTTTACAGCCATAATGATGTTCCTTTCCCTTGATGGTTATTACCGGGCAGTGCGCCTCTTTAATTACCCGCGATGCATTGGAGCCTAAAAACTTTTTCTTCAGCCCGATCTTGCCATGCGTGCCCATGACGATAAATTTAGCGTCAATCTCATTGGCAACATTCACTATTTCTTCGTAAATCTTACCTTTCCTGATAGTAGTGTTTACGATAACTCCTGTTTCGGTGTGTACATCGCCTGCAAGCTTGTCAAGCTTTGCCTGCACCAGGTCCCTTACAGGATCTTCGTATTCCTTTTCGCTGAAAATATGCTCAAGCGATTTAATAAAATCCTCATCCAGGACATAAATAAGCAGTATGTCAGACCTTGTAAGGCGCGCAAGATTATAGGACTGTTTTAAGGCAATGATGGATTGCTCTGAAAAATCAATGGGGACTAAAATTTTATTTTGAACTTTACTCATCTGGTTAATCTAAAGCGGATGATCAAAACGGTAACGTATAAATTCAATATTTTTGTTACCTCAGCAAAATTAAACTGAATATCTTTATGAAACAAATTCCTGAGTCAGAACTTATCCTAAATTCAGATGGAAGCATTTATCACCTGAACCTCCATCCAAATGAAATTTCTGACACCATTATAAATGTTGGCGATCCTGACAGGGTAAGCATGGTAAGTAAGTTTTTTGACAAGATTGAAATAAAAAAACAGAAACGGGAATTTGTCACCCATACAGGTATTTATAAAGGAAAAAGAATTTCAGTCATTTCAACCGGTATTGGAACTGACAACATTGATATTGTTTATAATGAATTAGATGCCCTTGTTAACATAGATTTAAAAACGAGGTTCATTAAGGAGAAACTTACTGCTCTTAAATTGGTTCGCATCGGAACTTCAGGCGCTTTACAGGCTGACATTCCTCCTGATTCATTTGTTTTTTCAACCTATGGTTTGGGGTTGGATGGACTCTTAAACTTTTACAAACTTCCTAATAATGATTTTGAACAAAAAGCTATTTCCGCTTTTCAAAAGCATTATCCTAATCATGGAATTTTTGCTCAATCCTATTTATCAAAATCATCTGCATTGCTGGAAAAAAAATTATCGGAAGGCATGTTCAAAGGCATGACTGCTTCCTGCTCCGGGTTCTTTGGCCCGCAGGGGCGTGTATTGCGTGCCGAACTTGCCCGTACTGATATGATTGAAAAGCTCAACAGCTTCAAATATGAAGACTTGCGCGTAACAAACTTTGAAATGGAAACCGGGGCTATGTATGGCCTGGCAAGAATACTCGGCCATGAATGTGCTGCTGTAAACGTTATTGTCGCAAACAGGATAAACCAGGTTTTTTCTAAAAACTATGTTCCTCATATGAACACACTTATTGAGACGGTTCTTGACAGGATTTAGGAGAAGTTGATTATGTTAATTATGTTGATTGGTAAATTGGTAAAATGTTTTGACCTAAATCAGTCAATATAATCAACATAATCAACACAATTAACTTAATTAACATATTCAACCAAATTGCTTCCCAACTTTCTGATAGCCGGTGTTGCCAAGGCCGGAACCACTTCACTTTATTATTATTTAAAACAGCACCCTGAAGTTGATATTCCCCGGAAGGAAACTTTTTATTTTGCACGGGAATTTTATAAAAATGCGCCCGGTGACAAGCCTCCGCACTTCAGGGACAAAGCAAGAATAATATTTACTAATGATGAGTATGATAAATTTTATAAAGGCTGTAATAAAAAAGCGATTGGTGAAGTTTCCACCTGTTATGCTTATTTTTATGAGAGCTCCATTCCGCTTATACGAAAGAAATTAGGTGATGTAAAAATCATTTTTGTCCTTCGAAATCCTGTTGAAAGAGCTTTTTCAGCTTATAATCATTTTATCCGTTTAAATGCCGAACCACTTTCTTTCAGGGAAGCGCTGAAAGAAGAAAAATTACGCATGGAAAAACACTGGGATTTTATGTGGTACTATGCTGCTGTGGGGTTTTATGCAAACCAGGTAAAAACATTTAAAGATAATTTTTCACAGGTTAAAATCTTTCTGTCTGACGACCTGTCTTCAAATCCCTCTCTCATAATGAAAGAGCTTTTTCAATTTCTAAGAGTTGATGACAGCTTTATTGCGGAGACCAGCCTCCGTTATAATGAAGCAAATGTAAAACCCGGTGAGCTTGAAAATTATTTATCAAAAAAATCTGCCGGAGCCAACTTTATCAAGTCTGTTTTGAAAAAAACAATTCCTGAAAAAACGCGAATGGAATGGAGGCAGAAATCAAGAAAAGCCATTTCCACCCCGGCTTCTTTTATGCCTGGTGATGTAAGGGAAGAGCTCATTGATTTGTATAAGGATGACATGATAAAATTGGAAAAAATCATTGACAGGGATTTGAGTGAATGGAGAATCAAAAAGAAATCATAACTTTATAAAAATTTTAATTGAAAATTCAGGGAACATTTTTTTATTTTTTCCTGGAGTAATATCATTCATGATATGATAAAAATCTCTGCGCTCAAATAAGCTTTCATGCAGCAGGAAATTGGTACCATTGTGATAGGCTCCGGTGCGGGCGGGCTGGCTGCTGCCTTATGTCTTGCAAGGGCGGGACAAAAAGTAATCGTGCTCGAACAGCATTATGTTCCCGGAGGCTGGTGCCATAGTTTTTACCTGAATGGTTACCGTTTCAGCCCCGGTGTGCATTACATCGGTTTGCTTGACAAAAATGAGAGTACAAGCCTTTTATTTGAAGGACTGGGTATTGCCAGTGATCTGACTTTTTTCAGGATGAATGCTGCAAGCTACGAGCATTGTTTGTTTGATGATAAAAAGTTTGATCTTCCGGCAGGGTTTGATAATTTATATGAAAGCCTCTCAAAACTTTTTCCTGCCGAGAAAAACAGGTTGAAAAAATATCTCGATCTTGTAAAAAAAGTCGGGGATGAAATTCATTTGATTGCTAAAATGAAAGGTTTTTGGGATCATGTTACCATTGCCTACCGCATGCGTCATCTTGGAAAATTCGGTTTCTTCAGCCTGAAAAGAGTTATTGACTGGCATATTAAAGACAAACAGTTAAAAGCAATTTTAAATATTCAATGCGGGGACCATGGGTTGCCGCCTTCCAAGGCAAGTTTCCCGATGCATTGCGCTGTTATGAGCCATTATTTCAGCGGGGGTTTTTATCCCATGGGTGGCGGAGGAGCCATAGTGAAAGCCATGTGCAAAGCAATTACCAAATATAATGGCGAAATTAAAACAGGCCAGGCTGTAAAGCGCATACTGATAGAAGGCGAAAAAAAATTAAAGGCTGTGGGTGTTGAATTAGCCAACGGTGAAATTATCAGGGCAAAACATATTGTTTCTAACGCTGATCCTAACAAGACATTCAGCCTGGCAGGGCCTGAAAACCTCAGTAAAAAACTCCGGACGAAGCTTGCCAAAACGAAGTATTCAGTTGCCTCACTGTTTTTATTCCTCACGGTTGATATGGATGTCAAAAGTTTTGGGTTTGATTCAGGCAATATATGGAAGCTTCGTCATGCCGATCTTGACAAAATATATACTGAAATGACAGCCGATGATTTGATGAGCGGGGAAGAATTCCCGGCATGCTTTATCAGTTGTCCTACCCTGAAGGATCCTGTCAGTTACAATGGCCGTTATCATACTATTGAAGTGGTTACTTTTATTGATTATAAATCGTTCCGCTTATTTGTGCACAATGGGGATTATCATTCAGCGGATTATAAAAAATTCAAAGACCGCGTCACAGAAAAACTTCTGAACAGCGTGGAAAAACTTTTGCCGGGAGTAAGAAATAAAATTGTAAAGATGGAGGCAGGTACGCCAGATACAGCTGAGTTTTATGTAAACGCAACAGAAGGAAATGCATACGGCACTGAGAAAAATCTTTTCCAGTTGGGGCCATTTGGATATAACTGCCGCACCGAGATAGAAAATCTTTATCTGTGCGGTGCAAGTACAATGGCGCATGGTGTCGGAGGCGCAGCAGCTTCGGGAGTTTACGTGGCAGCTAAAATTCTGAATTGCCACGTTGACGACCTCATAAAACCGGATGAGACACAACAACTGCATATTTATGATTCAGAAGATCCTTCTCAATGGCCGCCTTCCATTCAACAAAAAATTGAAATGAAAAAAAGAAGGTTTAAAGACACTCATGTCCCCGATGCTTTGAAAAATGAAGTCCTGTGAAAAAAGTATGTTTACAGGGAGAAATAAACAGATCAAATCAATTAACTTGCTTCTGAAAAAATCCGTTATGAAAAATTTTATTCAAAAATTTGCACTGATTTTTGCTGTCCTTGTTACAGAAAATACTTTTTCTCAAAACCTGGTTACAAACGGCAGCTTTGAAAATTATACAGGCTCTTGTCCAACCGGGTCTCCGAATGGGGCATTTTCCCAGGTTACGGGGGGATGGAGCCCTGCAAACATTATTGCAAGTTGGGGAG
>Ga0134123_10000016_pt1 | contig 102001 bp, 78 predicted proteins | sample KB303_FD_96460 | JGI IMG/M metagenome (GOLD analysis project Ga0134123, IMG submission 96460) | Terrestrial soil microbial communities without Nitrogen fertilizer from Kellogg Biological Station, Michigan, USA - KB3-0-3 | ecosystem: Environmental > Terrestrial > Soil > Unclassified ...
CCTGACGGTGAACTTTTTGAGCAAAAAACCGCCAATATGCTTTCGCTCCATCAAAATCTCCTCATTCTTTGTGGTCATTATAAAGGAATTGATGAGAGAATAAGGGAGCATTTTATTACGAGGGAAATTTCCATTGGAAACTATGTTTTATCAGGGGGCGAACTGGCCGCTGCTGTTATTTGCGATGCGGTAATAAGGTTATTGCCCGGTGTATTAAATGATGAAACTTCAGCTCTGTCGGACTCCTACCAGGATAATCTTCTCGCACCTCCCGTTTATACCCGCCCGGCAGATTATAAAGGCTGGAAAGTTCCTGACATTCTTCTCTCTGGTAATGAAAAGAAAATCAATGACTGGCGGTATGAGCAGGCAGTAAAACGCACCCAGGAAAGGCGGCCTGACCTTCTCAAATAATCTTCAAAAATTATTTTTAAGAGCACCCCTCACAAAACCCAAAATTCCGTAAACTTGCAGTCCCTTTCAAAAAAGGGATTAATCAGCAAAAATTATGAAAACCGATTTAATGAAAGCAGCCGAGCAGGCAGCAATAAAAATGGATTCCCGCCCTGATTTTAAAGCAGGTGACACCATAACCGTTTACTATAAAATCATAGAAGGAACAAAGGAACGCGAACAGCAATTTCAAGGTGTGGTTCTTCAGAGAAAAGGACATGCTGCAACGCAGACTTTTACCGTACGCAAAATATCTAATGGAGTTGGCGTGGAAAGAATCTTTCCCCTGTTCAGCCCTAAAATTTCAAAAATTGAAGTAAACAAACGTGGCTCAGTACGCAGGGCCCGTATTTTCTACCTGAGAGATATCTCCGGCAAAGCTGCCAGGATCGAGGAAAAGAAAATCGTGTTAACTGACGAATCGGGCAATAACAATTCAAATACCGGTACGGAAAAAACTAAATCTGCAAAACCTAAGAAAGCCAAAGCGTCAAAGCTGGCAGAAGAAACAGTTAAATCGTAAAGCAGATACCATTTGCTGTAAACCTGAACCCTTGTCTGAAAAGAGAAGGGTTTTTGGTTTCGATAGGGATGCAGGAAGACAGAAGTTAATGAGAGCTGCAATGGTTGAATCCAATGATCCTCTCCACGAATTACACAAATTGTCACGAATTTAGTCCTCCTTATTATTCGTGTTAATTGGTGTAATTAGCGGCCTATTCTAACTTTCCTTTCCTTTTTCTCCCACAAAATGATCTTCTGAATCTTTAAATAACACATTAAAAGTAGTGAGGCTGCCGTAAATCCTTGTCAGGTACTGCTGCAGGTTGACTTTATCCTCTTCAGTTAATTTATCGTGTGCATTGATGCGTTGTTCCATTACCCGCAAACGATCGCGCAGCATAATGATCTTGTTAAAAAAAACATCAATGGGTATTTCTTTAGGCTGCAGGTTAGCCTGGCCGGGATATAGGATCATTTTACCGCCTATCCACTTTTGCCCGAGCGGAACTGTTTCCTGCAAATCAGAATAGCGTTTAATAATATTGGTCAGGATGTTTTCAATTTGGTTGAGGCTAACTAAATCTGTATCCGGTTCTGCTTCTTCAATAACCTCCAAAGCATTGTAAGATTTAGAAACTTCGATCCTGCCGCGATCAATAAAAACAACCGTGTATGTTTTTTGTTTAACATTAATCACTACTCCTGTTCCGAATTCAGGATGCCTGATCCTTGAACCAATACCTAATTCCTTATCTGTCATAATTCATTTTTTGTTTTCAAAAATAATGGAAATGCAGAATGAATAAATTTTATGCTGATAAAATTATTTTATTTAAGTTCTGATAAAAAATTTAAGGTATCTGCTCCATCGGCATAATCCCACAATTCCGGTTGTTGTGCCGCACCAAAAGAAACTGCATTTTCAATTTCCATATTGCCGGATACAATACATTGAATCTTTTCTTTCTCCTGCTTCAATACTTTTTTCAATGATTCAAAGTCATCATAAAATTCATAATTCAAAACCGAAACCGGTGTGGAAACCGCCTTATCTTCTTTGACGATCAGAAAATTATTGGTAAGAAATTTTATATTATTCAAAAGATAAATTGCATGATGATAATCGTAATTATTCATATATTTATTATGCTGCATGACAGCCGAAAAAGATTCCATTGAACGAAAAAATAAATCGAAATCATATTTTTTTGGCACATATAATTTTGAAACATTCCTGCAACCCAAACCGAAATAAGAAAAAATATCTTTTCCTGAATTTTTTAATTCTTCTTCCGTTTCATTTCCTGAAAAGACAGCAACGGCATTTCTGTTCTTGCGGATAATGTGAGGGTATTTTGAAAAATAATATTCAAAATACCGGGAAGAGTTATTGGACCCTGTTGCAATAACGGCATTCACACCTGCAATTCTTTCAACAAAAGTTATTTTGTCTTCAAACCGCGGTTCAATTTCAATCAGCAATCCTGAAATCCACGGCAAAAGAATTCTATCATCGGAAGAGCATTTCGCTTTTAAACTATTTCCTGAAATTAACACACACAGCAAATCGTGAAAACCAACAGCAGGAATGTTGCCGGCCATAATTACTCCTACAGCCCGGTGGAGGGGGTCTGAATTTTTAAGAAAAGAATAATTTGAAATCCAATGCTGTAGTTTTTTCCCTTCGAGCATTTCAGCAATTGCACTTAAAGCCCTTACCTGGTTGTCCTTGGTAAACCATGCATTATTAATCAAAGCCCGGGATAAAATTTTTTGAAACTCTGAATTCTCATCATCGTAGAAAGTGTGAGTAAATTCTTTAAGTCTCAAACCTAATTTTATAAATGCCTTTATTCTTTGCTCCAAATTCATATCCGGGTAAGGATTAAAAAACCTTAAACTTTAAGCCTTAAACATTAAACCTTTCATATATTTGCGTCAAAAATAAACTATAAAAGAAGAATTGTATGGCAATAATAATAACAGAAGAATGCATTAACTGCGGGGCCTGTGAACCCGAATGTCCCAATAATGCAATCTATGAAGGCGGTGCCGAATGGAAATTTTCTGACGGTACAAGCATTAAAGGAATGTTTACAAAAATGGATGGAGCAGCCATAGATGCTGATGCTCCACAGACTCCTATTTCCATGGACCTCTATTATATTGTTCCTGATAAATGCACAGAGTGCGTGGGCTTTCATGATGAACCGCAATGTGCATCCGTTTGCCCCGTTGATTGCTGTGTGGATGATCCTAATGTGAGAGAAAGTAAAGAGGACTTATTGGCCAAAAAGGATAAAATGCACGTATAAATTTTTGCATTTGAAAAATAGAAATCCGTTCATCATACAAGATGACCGGATTTTTTGCTTATATATTATTTCAGACAAACTTTGCGTTAGTATTCAAATTAATCACCGGGGAGTTGCGTAAAATATCATTTATCATATTCTTTAACTTACTATTTGCCATCAATAGTTTTTCTCAAAATACGCTTCGCGAAAAAGAGATGGAATTAAAAATTTCAGGAGATAGTATTCTTAGAGGATCATCTGATTCCGTCCGTCAACTTTCCTCATTAGCTTTTCATGCAAATTTTGAGGAGCTTCTTAATAACCCTGAATCATTCAAGTATGCTTTTGATTCGCTCAAAAATGTTTCAGTACTTTCACCAGGCGATAAGACGATCCGGATTTATACATGGTGCGTGCCGGCTGTCTCAAAAGATCAATACAATTATTTTGGATTCGTTCAGCTGTATGATAAAAAGCTGAACAAAATAAATTTGTTTGCTCTCAGGGATACCATGCTGCCGACTGAAGAAGCTGAAAAAAAATCTTTAAATGCTGACAGCTGGTTCGGATCCCTTTATTACAAAATAATAGAAGGTAAATTTAAAGGAGATAAAATTTATACGTTGCTTGGCTGGAGAGGAAATAACAGGCTGACTACAATAAAGGTTATTGATATTTTGATAATAAATAAAGGGAGACCCAAATTTGGCGCCCCGCTTTTTAAGACGGAAAAGGGATTTAAGCACCGGATCATTTTTGAGTACACGTCACAGGCTGTAATGTCTCTCCGGTATAATGAAAGAAAAAAAATGATTGTTTTCGATCACCTTTCTCCCGTCAATCCCGGCCTTAAGGGCAGGTACGAATCTTACGGCCCTGATATGAGTTATGATGCCTATAAATTTAAAGGCGGAAAATGGGCTTATTTAAAAAATATTGAAGCTGAAAACACAAGAGAATATGATGTAAAATCACAAAATTCAGATGTAAAACATAAAGAATTTTACACGCCCCCGAAATAGTTTTAATCTCATGATTTTTTCCTTAATTTGCACGGAAATATTCAAACTTCTCCGAAGGAGTTCCTTCGGAATAAAACTCAAAAAAATATGCGCAAACATAACTTCGGAGCCGGCCCCGGCATTTTACCTGAATCAGCATTAAAGAAAACACAGGAAGCACTCGTGGATTTCAATGGAATCGGAATGGGTGTAATGGAAATTTCACACCGCAGCAAGGATTTTGAAGCAGTTCTTCAAAAAGCAAAATCGTTAGTAAAAGAATTACTCAATGTTCCGGATACGCATGAAGTACTGTTTATCCAGGGAGGTGCCAGCACCCAGTTTGCAATGGTGCCTATGAATTTTTTAAAAACAAAAGCAGCTTATATAGACGAAGGGGCATGGAGCAATAAAGCCATCAAAGAAGCAAAAATATTTGGCGAGGTAAATGTGATAGCTTCTTCCAAGGATAAAAATTATTCTTACATGCCGAAAGGTTATACTATTCCAACTGATTGTGATTACCTTCATATCACTTCCAATGAAACCATTCACGGTACACAAATAAAAAATTTTCCCTCCTCTCCTATTCCAATTATCTGCGATATGTCGTCCGATATTTTTTCACGTCCGGTTGATGTTTCAAAATTTGATCTGATCTATGCGGGCGCTCAGAAAAATATGGGGCCTTCAGGTGTTACGCTTGTTATTATAAAAAAAGATATTGTCGGCAAGCATGGAAAAAAATTGCCGACTATGCTCGATTATAAAACACATCTTGAAAATGATTCTTTATACAATACGCCACCGGTAATTGCTATTCTTGTTTGCATGTACACGCTGGAATGGCTCAAGTCAATTGGCGGGGTTCCTGCCATGGAAAAAATCAACAAACAGAAATTTGATTTGTTCTATGGTGAAGTGGACAGCAATCCAATGTTTGTGGGAACAGCCGCACCTGAAGACCGCTCACCTATGAATGCATGTTTTCTTTTAAAAGATTCTGCACTTGACGAAGAATTTTTAACTGCGGCAAAGGCAGCAGGAATAGTTGGAATAAAAGGCCACCGCAGTGTTGGGGGCTTCCGCGCTTCCATGTACAATGCACTCCCGGCAGAGAGTGTGAAAGCTCTCGTAAGTGTAATGAAAGAATTTGCCCAGGTAAAAGCGTAAATAATAAGACAAGCAGAAAAAAAGCCCGTTACTTTGGTAACGGGCTTTTTCTTTTACAATTTGATCTGCGTTTTTATTTTGATTTCATCCTGCCTGAGGCAGATTTCAAACTAAGTGATCCTCATTTAGCTTTCAACATTTTTTTGGAATCAATAAGTTTGGAATCCACAATAAGTGAATAATTATATATCCCTGCTGACAGTTTGCTTCCGAATACCTGCAATTCTCCATTTCCTTTTTGCTCAATTTTAAATTTATTGATCTGGTTACCTGTATTATCATAAAATAAAATGTTTGCCTCTTTGAAATCTGTTGGAATTGTCCAGTGGATGATTGTATTTTCAGTGAAAGGATTGGGGTCATTCTGATCAAGCTGCATTGATTTTAAATTTTCGAGTTCGATGCTGCCGGTATTTTGTGAAGAAGAACCGGGATTACGGTTACCCGGGCTGCAACAGGAATTAACAATTTGTTCTAATGCTGCAACTCTTTCTTCTAATAAAGCATCTTTTGAGGATAATGATTTATTTGCCTGAACTAATAAAGGAATAATACCCATCGGATTGTACATTTTCACATCTCTTTCAGGAGTAACAATATTCCCTGCTGAATCTAAAACAGCGGGCAGTATTGTATTGAGGACTAAATTAGGCGCGACAGATTCTATTTGCTGAGCCATGAAACCAAACTGCTTTTCGTGAGAAAGATTTGTAATCCCCTGAAGCTGGAGGGTGTCGAAATAATAGGTATACGTATTTAACTGGTTAAGGATGGATGTTGCAGTATCTGAATTAATCGGTTGAATATCTGTTTTCATAGTTGAATCAGATACGGCATAAAAAGTTCCTGTATAACCTAAATCCCCTTTGAAATAGCCGGCCCATGTTCCGACATTTACAGCAGGAACATATGGAGGAGGCGGATAACCATTAACTACCGCTTCTCCATAAACAGCGACATTAAATTTAACACCCGGTTGCAGAATTGCATGGGAATGGACACCGTAATTGTTTGTGGTTGCAAAACCTGAGCTTGCGATAGCCCTGACCCCAAAATTAATAATTGCATTTCCTGCGTCACAGTCAATAGCAAGATTGGTATTATTGCCTGAACCGCTTGAGATGCCTGAAGCATCAAAATATCCGGCTTTATTGGTAGTGGCATTTTCTGCCCTGTAGAAACCGCCAAAGTTTCTCAGGTTATTTCCATCAGTTGCAATGGTTAAACCATAGGCGGCTCCAATATAAAAACCCCCGGCATCTATATCATTATTTACTATTTTGGCTCCTATTGGACCTGAAGCAGTCCCTGTCATTGCTCTCAGTACATGCAGCCGGGCCAAAGGACCTCCTGCAACGGCTGAAAGACCAATTCCCACATTCGCATCCCGGTCACCAAGAATCACTGTGTTATCAGTAACAACGTTTGCATTTGCTCCTATGGCAGTGGCATTAAATAATCCACTGCTTGCAGCATCAGCCTGGAACCCCAGAAAAGTATTGTTGTATCCTGTATTATTAGCATTTCCTGCTAAAAAGCCCACGAAGGTATTACCATAACCTTCTGTATTAGCCCCGCCTGCAGAAGTGCCGATTGCCGTATTATTGACACCATTATTGTCGGTGGTAGGATTATTAGAAAAAAGAGCATATTTACCTACGGCAACGTTGTAGCTGTTTATACACCCGTAAGAAGGAAGACAGCTGGTGGCTGAAGCATAATATTGAGTTTGCAGTGCAGAAGTGCCTATCGCAACATTACCGCTTAATGTTGTATTATTAAGCAGCGCATCATGACCTACCGCCACATTTTCATTACCTTCCGTATTACCATGTAAAGCCTCTTCCCCGATAGCAACGATGGAGCATCCGACAGTATTTGCAACGGCTGCCTCAAATCCGAGAGCGCAGCCGCCATAAGCATCGGAGCTTTCAAGCGCCCGGTAACCTACAGCCACATTTTCACCACCTAAGCATCCTCCGCATAGGGTGTTAACGGTATAAAGCGCTTTATAGCCAACAGCTACATTCATTCCATTATCAGTAACGGAATGGAGCGCAAGGCAGCCCACGGCTGTGTTAAACCTGCCGGAGGTATTGGCTATGCCTGCTTCATACCCGACAAAAGTTAAACTATCTCCGGAAGTAATGGCAATACCTGCACTATTGCCAATACAGGAATTGGCACGACCGCTCATAGAACCGTTTCCGGCTCCTACTCCGACAAAAATATCCTGGAGGTTACCGTTGTGCCAGAGTATTTTATCAGAGCCAATACCAAAATAGTTGGTTGCATTTGTTTGACCAATCTTAAAATTTCCATTCGCATCGAGAATTGCGTGAAGATTTGTATTGGTCTTAAAATTAATAACATCATTAAAATCATTTCTGATATCGAGAGCGCCTCCAGTCCCGGAACTAAATCCAAGAAAATCCGTTCCAGTTCTGTTATTAAGTGTATGAGTTGATTGGGAACGAACTGAAGTAACAAGCAGCATACATGCTGCAAATGTTACAATTATATATAATCTTTTCATTTGTTTTATTTTTTATTTTGATAATATAAATTTGCCTGATTGGTACGATTTGTTTTTTGTACAAAGCGAATAGAAGTATGCACCATTACTCATATCGCTTATATTCACAACGTAATTTCGATTTTGCGAATTAACTTTTTCTCTTTTCACCTCCCTTGCATTGTTGTCAACAATTACAAGTTCGTATTCATGTTTATTATCAGGGAGGTTAATTCTAAAAGTTAAAGTAGCTGATGAAGGATTTGGAAATACTGAAACATAACTCTGATTTTGTTGTGCAAGTTCATAGACATCCAATGGCAGAGTTCCGCATAAAGAATAAACAAAATTTTGTTCATTTCCTGTGGCATAACTTGTAAGAACCATTTTTGTACCGGCAGATGTATTGACAATAGATGTTATTATATTCTCTCCTCCATTACCACAATCTCCGGCACAATACACGAGAAATGAACTGTCGCGCTGAAATAATATTGTACCGTCAGTCCTCATAATTCGAAATGGAAGGTTGTTATGTTGTGGAGCATTAAATACAAATTCAATATTAGAAGTATCACAATCGAATAATGCCCGGGTGATATAGTATGCTTCATAGTTTGCATTTGGATTAGTCCATCCCCACGGGTCGGGGACCGCAATGTTTGTTATGAATGGAGTGAAATCCATATTATACAAATTGAATGATTGATTTAAAGTATCAGTAAAGAAATATTTTGTTTCAGTAGGACTGATTTGAACAAATCTCCATAAAGTTGGATAAGAAGACGAGTCTATTTGACCATCCAAGGTAATTTGAGCATTACAAACTAATTGCTTTGACCCGTTTGCAATTATGAACAGTAATAAGTATTTCCAAATCTTTTTCATAATAATATTTTTTAATATTTTTATAAAGGTACAAAAAGCTGTACAGAAAGGCGGTGGTGGCTGGCTTATAAAAAACGCAGCCCACACTCGCACCCGTGAAAAGGAAATCTGAAATTGTAAATTTTTAAATGAAAATGGGAGTTTAAGTTTTGAACTAATATTTTAAAGAAGATAGTTGAAATTAAACAGAAAAAGAAAATGGTTGTGTTGGTTATGATAAAGGATAAAAAATAAATAAAGAAAAAATAAAAAGGGATGAACAGGTTTTTCATGGATGGGGAATTAAATCCAGGTTGCCAAGTTGCCAGTTTTAAGGGTAATGTAAAATTTATAATTAAAATTGAGAAAAGCAAGGAAAGGGAAAAATATTTATTTGCAAAATAAAATTTTATCGTTCGTGGGGACACGAACGATGGCGGAAAAAATATCCTGGAGGTTACCGTTGTGCCAGAGGACGGAATTGCCTCCTATCTGAAAAGCGTTTTGATGGCTACCACTCGTACCATTAACTAAATTAAGGTCGCCTGTGGCTGGTATAAGTTGCATAATGGTTGTTGGAACACCTGGACCATATTTAAAATCCAAGGCTTGCGTTGCTGAAGTCCACCCTATCCAATCACCTCCAATATAAGTGTGGATCGTAGAACTTGCCTGAGCATTGCTTTTTAAATTTGATAGCATCATTATTCCAATGATAACTATCATTTGTACTATTTTTTTCATTTTCTATTTTTATTTTTAGAATTAATTTAATTTTATTTTTAACTATAAATTATTTTGATAACACAAATTTCCCTGTTTGAAATATTTTATTTTTATTTTGAAGAGAGAAGAGATATGTTCCTGAACTCAGAGATGCATTGTCCAGGGTCAATGATGTTTCGCCTCCGGTAATTTCAATTGTTTTAATTACCTGGAATGCTGAATTAAAAATTGTCAACTCAAATTTTTCAATATGGCTTGGCGGTATAATTTGCAAAGTAATTTGATTGGAAGAAGGATTTGGAAATACTCTTACATAAGCATCTGATTGATTTATTTCTGTAATCGTTTCGGGCAAAGTGCCGCATACACTATAAATAAGAGCTTGTTGAAGAGTGCTTGTCGGATTGTTAAAAAGAAGAAGTTTTGCCCCGGAAGGAGTATTCATAATGGGGTGCATTTCCCAGCTGCCCGAGCCGCAGCCAACACAAAAAAAAGTGCCTACTGTATCCTTTGAAAATAGTAATGTGCCATCCGTTCTGTAAACAGCGAAACATGGATGCGCATTTGGGTTAGGCAAATCCGTCATCATTGCATATTCAATATTGGTAGAATCACAATCGAACAAAGTGGTTGTTATGTATCCCAACCTGTAATAGATAAAATTTGCAGAATCGTTTACAACATTGGTCGGAATATTCAGCATGAAAGGTGTATGGTTCAAATCATACATACTAAAATAATTATAACGATAATTATAAATCACATATTTGTAATTATCGTTGCCAAGATTAGTGAGGAAAAATTCCTCACCGAGTTGTCCAAGTGTACTTGTAAGATACGAGTTCTCGAATGTCACCTGAGCATTAGTTTTAAATGAAAACATTAAGGAAAGTGTGATTAATAATGTTAATGTTTTTAGCTGTTGTTTTTTACCAATTATATTTTTCATTTTGTTTGAGATTATAATTATAATCTCAAAGGTAGGTTACAACTAAGAGGAATGCTGAATAAATGAGAAGGATTTGTGGCTTTCAGGTGTAAATAAGAAAGTCAAAATAATCTCGCAAATGCCGTTTTGCAAATGCGGTTGCCCGGAACGCAGAAAATTTACGTCAAATGCAAATCTTTTACTCAGCATTGAGATTTAATTCTTCAAATGCGTTTTTCCAAGCTGTAATGAAGATTCAATACCTGGAATGCAGATTTTATACCCGGAATAACGGTATCAATGCACGTCTTTAAAAACAGATAATTTTATTTTATGCTTCAATTCAACAGAAAAGCCTGTGTTAAAAGTAATGATTTTTTCTTTGTTAAAATAAGAAGGTACATAACTCCAATTGATAATGTAAAACTTGCTTACCTTTTCAAATTTGCTCCGCGGCAGAATTGAGAAAAATTTTTCAAGCGATTCATTCCGCTCAAACCATTCAGGTTTTAAAGAGTCAACAAGCACTTTTACTTTGTGACCTTCTGCCATCACCATCATGATTTTGTGAACAGAAATGTGAGTTGTCCCCTTGTTACTGTTCAACTGTACTTTTTTAACGGCAGGTTTTTTCGCCTCTTTTCCGGATTTACCCATTGTACGAAGGATAATTTCATTTTTGTTTTGGGCTGGTAATTTATTTTTTTTCATAACAACAGTGGTTTCGTAACAATGTTTCTCTTTTCAGAGAAAAAAAAATTTCACCTTACTGTTGTTTTCCTTCTTGTGGGGTAAGAAGGGCGCATTACGGTGAATGCAAATCATCCTTACAAATTTATGGTAAATAAAATTGAAAAATACAGTACGGATTTAATAAAATGTTATCATGAAGTTGTCTGAAACCTTTCTTTTCATAAGTAACAAATAATTTTGTTACTTAGCATTCAATTTAAATTTCAGGATATGATAAAAATTCTCGCTAATGATGGCATTGATTCTGCCGGAAAAAAAATTTTTGAAGCCGCAGGTTTTACTGTTGACACCAATAAAGTTGCCCAGGAAAAAATTTCAGATGCTTTAAAAAACTTTGATGCCATACTGGTTCGCAGCGCTACCACAGTTCGTAAAGAAGTAATTGATGCTGTTCCCAATCTCCGGCTTATCGGTCGTGCCGGAGTGGGAATGGATAATATAGATGTAAAGTATGCACGCGAAAAAGGATTAGCAGTAATCAACACACCTGCTGCATCATCACAAAGTGTTGCCGAGTTAGTCTTCGCGCATTTATTTACAGGAGTTCGTTTTCTCCATGATGCAAACCGTAATATGCCGTCAAGTGAAAATAAAGAAACGTTTGATAAGCTTAAGAAAAATTATTCTTCCGGGATTGAATTGCGCGGAAAAACTTTGGGAATTGTCGGAGCCGGGCAAATCGGGAAATGCGTTGCATCCATTGCAGTAGGTTTAGGCATGAATGTTTTATTTCATCGTTTAAATAATGAAGATGTCGAGGTGGATCTTGATTTCCATCCTGCATTGTCTAAACAAAGAGTTTCCATTAGTTTCAAATGTGTGCCGTTTACAAGGTTATTAGTTCAGAGTGATTTTATCACCCTCCATGTTCCGTTTCCGAAAGGAAGCCAGCCCATTATCGCTAAAAAAGAATTTGACCTTATGAAGCAGGGAGCCGGGATTGTAAATACTGCCCGTGGAGGAGTGATTTCAGAAAATGATTTGATTGAAGCATTAAACAGCGGAAAAGTTTCTTTTGCAGGAATTGATGTTTTCGAAGGCGAACCGGTTATTAAAGAAGAATTGCGCAAACATCCAAAAGTTACGTTATCTCCGCACATCGGAGGGTCTACTAAAGAAGCCCAGGAAAGAATAGGCATTGAGCTGGCTGAAAAAGTGGTGGAGTTTTTTAATAAGTAATAAAAGCAATTTCTATTTTTTTAATTACATCAATGGTTAAGCAAAAAAATTTCATTTCAGTTCTGCTCTTTCTTTCAGTTTGTTTCATAACATCCTGTTTTAATCTTACCGAAGAATACGCAATAAACGAGGATGGTTCGGGACAGTTTACCATTAACATGGATCTCTATAAAATGATTGACATGGTAAATTCATTTGCCCCATCTGATTCATCAGACAAAAAAATGGAGAATGAAAAAGCTCATGATACTATTATTTATTTCAAAAAAGGTATTGATGAATCTAAAGAGCTTTCTGCAGATGAAAAACGGTTGTTCAGAGATGGTTCCCTCAAGCTTGTCATGAATTTAAAAGAGAAAAAATTTTTCTTTGACATTAATTTTCCTTTTAAAACTCCTGCTGATTTAACTAAGATTCACAGTTCCTATCCAAATGCACTGAAGACCATTGATTTTAAAGAAGCCTTTGGAAATGATTCAGCCGGCAGCAAAATGATGAGTGAGCCTGATGATTTATCCATGGGAGGCCAATATTTAGAATTAAATGCAGGAAAAGATTTTATTGAGAGAAAAGTCAATAAGGAGAAAATGAAAAAATATTCTGAAAAAGACTCATCCTTAAAAATGATGATGCCCATGCTCGGAAGCGTTTACATTTCCTCAGTTATACATCTCCCCCGGCCGGTTAAGAAAATGGACAATCCCTATGGCCAGCTCTCTGAAGACAAAAAAACTATCACTTTTAAATTTCCTATTTCAGATTACATTGAACGCCCTGAGGTGATGAATTTCAGGGTTGATTATTGAATTTTAGCTCCTTTGCTTTTCCTTTTTATTTTTTTAAAGTACCACAAATGCAGTACTTTTCTTAAATTAGCTTCTCCTATTTTTACCGCGTGAACGATAAAATAAAGGTTTCCATTGTTGAAGACGACAGCCAGCTAAGGCACCTGCTGGAGAAACTCATCAACAATCAAAGCGATATGAAGGTGACAAAAACATTCACCAACGGACGGCCATTTTTAAATGAGATAAGAAGACTTGAAGCTGATGTTGTGATCATGGATATCAACATGCCGGGCAAAACAGGTATCGAGTGCATATCGGAAGCAAAACCTTTGCGCCCCGAAATGCATTTTATGGTTTCCACTTCTTTTGAAAATCATGAATATATTTTCCAGGCTTTATGCGCAGGTGCAACCGGTTATTTAATAAAGTCATCAAAACCGTCAGAATTGATTGATGCCATAAGGCTTATAAATGAAGGCGGTTCACCCATGTCCATGTCAATTGCACGTTTGGTGGTTGACTCTTTCAGGACCGATAAAAAAACTGCTGCTTCTATTAATGAACTCTCTACCCGCGAAAAGGAAATTATTCATTTGCTGGCACAGGGAATGTCCTATAAAGAAATCGGGGATAAAGTTTTCATCAGCCCGCAAACTGTGCGCACTCATATCCGGAATATTTATGAAAAATTACATGTAAGCACTAAAACTGAAGCGATCAATAAAGTTTTTCCGCGCCAGTTATAATTGACATGAAAATGAAAAAATCTTTCTTACCTGCAGTTGCATCCATTTTTCTTTTTTCAACCTGTGTTTTTTCGCAAACCCCGCTTGCCGATAGCCTTACTAACGTTATTCAAAAATTACCGGCCGATACCTCGCGGCTGAACCCGATGTATGATTTAAGCAGGGAATTTGTCATTAACGGTGAGTACGAAAAAGCAAATCAAAAAATTGATGAATTTGATTCCTTTATTGAAAAACTGTCATCCGCATCAGGGAAAGATAAAGCAGTTCAGGATAAATTAAAATCCGAAAAGGCGCGCGCGCTGAACCTCCGGGGCGTAATCTACAGCCGTAAAGCAGATTTTAAAAAAGCACTGGAATATTATCTCCAGGCGCTGAAGATCCGCGAGGAAATAAATGATGCGCAGGGAATAGCCATGACCTGTAATAATTTATCCGGGTTATATTCCAACTTAGGTGATGAAGAAAACAAATTGAAATACCTGGAGCTGGCTCTGAAAAATTTTGAAGCTGCTGGCGATAAGAAAGGATTGGGTCAGGCGTACTATAACCAGAGTTATTATTATTATCAGCACACTGACTATGAAAAAGCCATTGAGCTGAATTTAAAATCACAGAAGTATGCAGAAGAGATTGATGACAAAATAGGAGTTACGCACAGCCTGCTTCTTACGGGAGATATTTACCGTGAAATGGGTCACTTGAAAGAATCAAACGATTATTTCAGAAAAGCGCTTGCAATGTGTAACGAAACAGGTGATAAAGTAACTATGATGTATGCTTTAGGACAATTAGGAATTACTTATGAAAAGACAGGTGATTTTCAGAAGGCTTATGAGCATCACATGAGAGCGTTGCAGATGGGAAAAGAATTGGATGATAAAAAGAATGTTGCTAACACATACGGAAATATTGCATTCCTGTTTGATGCAATCAGGGAAGATTATTTGAAGAAAGGTGATGCTGCCCGCGCTGCTGCAACGCTTGATTCATGTGCCAGGTACACGTTTCTTGCCAAGCAACTTTATGAGGAAACCGGGATCAAAGAGGGACTGCCGCTGATTTTGCTCCGGTGCGGAATAATCAGTCTTGAAAGAAAAAAATTTGCCGATGCACACAAATATTTTAACGAAACTCTTGAACTTGCAACAGAATTAGGCAACAATGATCAGCGCATGTGGGCATACAAATATTTTTCCGATTTATATGCTGCCACAAATGAAAACGCAAAGGCGCTTGATTATTACCGGCTTTACAGCAATCTGAAAGATTCTATTTTGAATGAAACTAACAGCAAAGCCATCAATGAACTAAATACACGTTTTGAAACTGAAAAAAAAGAGCAGCAGATTAAATTGCTGCAGAAAGATAATGAGGTAAAGTCAGCCAACGAAATACATGCAAAGCAAATCCGCAATTTTTCATTTGCAGGAATTATATTGCTGGTTATTTTCGGATCCTTAACTTTTTATCGTTACATCCAACGCAAAAAACTGAGTGAACAACTGTCCGCCTCCCTAACTGAATTAAAACAAACCCAGTCGCAGCTGATCGAGACAGAACGCCAGCGCGAACAGGAAAAAATACGCCTTCGCATTTCCCGCGATATACATGATGAAATCGGAGGTAACCTTACGAAGATTGCATTGCTGAGCGAAATAACTTCTTCAGAAACCAAATCGAACGGAACTGAAACAAAACATTCGCTTGACCAGATTTCTGAATATGCGCGTGCTGTCAACACGTCCCTCAGCGAAATAATCTGGTCTGTAAACCCACAGCAGGATACGCTTGAAAGCCTGGTGGCCTACATGCGTAATTTTATTCATTCTTTTTTGCAGGATACGGGAATTAATTTTAAAATAGATTTTCCTGACAATATCAGTCACCGTATGATACATCCTGATTTTAAACGAACCCTTTTTCTTATTTTAAAAGAGACTCTTAATAATTGTGTTAAGCACTCAGAGGCAAAAAACATAGAAATAAAATTGCATCTGGTGGATGATCATTTTGAATTCGCAGTTAAAGATGATGGTAAGGGCTTTGATCTCTCTGCCAAATCTTTTCTAGGAAACGGTTTGAATAATATGGAATACAGGATCAAACAATTTGATGGAAATTTTAAAATACATTCCTTTCCTGAAAAAGGATGCGAAATTGAGGTGAGCGGTAACTTAATTTAGAGCCACAGATTCACAGATTAAATGATTAAATTTAAATAAAAATCTGTGAATCTGTGGCTATAGAAAACTTTATGAAAACAAAAATCCTGATTCTTCTTTTTCTTCCCGGATATTCTCATCTGTTTGCTCAGTCCGCGATGCGCGATAGCCTGTTAAAGGTAATACAATCTTCAACCGCTGATACCAATAAAGCAAATGCTTTGTACGAATTGGGGTTTTCTTATGTGAATTCATCGCCTGATTCCGTTTTGTTTTACGGAACACAGGCATTAGAGCTTTCAAAAAAAATTAATTATCAAAAAGGAATAGCAAATGCGGATTATGCATTAGGGGCAGGAAATTTTCGCAAAGGAGATATTAAAAGAGCAGAAGAATACTTTACTGATTGTGCTTTCATCGCAAAAAAAACGGGTAACAAAACATTGGCGGTTAAAGCATATATAGGGCTTGGAAATACAAATTATGTAACAGGGGAAATGGATACAGCAATTGACTGCTGGCAAAAAGGAGTTGTGGCGGCAGAAGAAATTAATGACCTCCCGCGCCTTGCCACATTGCTTAACAATATCGGGAACCTTACTAGTTTACAGGAACGCAGGCGGGAAGCAATCAGCTACTATTATAAAAGCCTTCGGATAAGTTACCAGTTAATGGACACAGGAAATCTTGCACTTGCCAGCAGTAACCTTGCTGAAAATTACAGGGTCCTCGAAGTGCTTGATTCAGCAAAATTATATGCTGACAGCGCTCTTTATTTTGCTGAAAAAATAAATGATCTGTACACCCAGTCGCTCATGTGGGGAGCGCTTGGATTGATTGAATTCAGATTAAAAAATTACGATGGCGCTCTTCCGTATCTCCGTAAAAGCTTAGCCTCATTTAAAACAAAAGGCAATAAAGCGGAAGCCGGAGAATTATTGAATGCTTTAGGGCAAGTTTATTTCCATCAAAATAAAATTGATTCAGCCCTTTATTATCACCTTAAAGCAAAAGAGCTTGCCGAAGTAACGGGCCACAATGATCATGCGCGCCTGGTTTACGAAGGACTTAGTCTCGATTATGCAGCAAAAAAAGATTTTAAAAATGCCTATGATTATTTATACAAATATCTCATTGCTCAGGATAAATTTCTCGATTCACTCAATATCCGGAAAGTTACCGAGCTGAATGCAAAATATGAATCGGTTTCGAGGCAACGGAAAATTGATTTACTTGAAAAGGATAAAGAAATTCAACATGCAAAATCAGGCCAGGAAAAAATAGTAAGATACTTTCTGATTGCAGGTTCTCTTTTTCTCATTTTATTTTTGTCCATAATATATTACAGGTATAAACAACGCAAGCTGCTCAGTGAAAAACTTTCCGCATCACTAAATGAGCTGAAACAAACACAACAGCAGCTTATAGAAACAGAAAAATTGCGTGAACAGGAAAAAATACGATTGCGGATTTCGCGTGATATTCATGATGAAATCGGAAGCAGTTTAACCAAAATTGCCTTGCTCAGCGAAATGGCAACTGAAGAAGTGCTCATTAAACCTGTTGAAACGAAAGAAACGTTGCACCATATTGCAGATTATTCAAGAAACGTTAATAGTTCGCTGAGCGAAATCGTCTGGGCAGTGAATCCACAGCAGGATACGCTTCATCGTTTGCTTGCATTCATGCGAAACTATATTCATACTTTTTTAAAAGATACCGGGATTAATTTCAAAATTGATTTTCCCGAAATAACTGCTGATCAATCTTTGAATCCTGATTTGAAAAGGAATATTTTCCTGGTGCTGAAGGAAAGTCTCAACAATGCGGTAAAATATTCGAAAGCAGAAAACATTTCAGTCGGGTTTAATTTAAACGAAAAACAATTTCAGTTTTATATAGCGGATGATGGGATCGGTATGAATGGTGAACAGAAATCTGCTTCCTGTAACGGATTAAATAATATGAGGTTCAGGATGGAACAAAGTGCGTGTAAATTAAATATAGTATCCTCTCCCGGAAACGGATGTGAAATAAATGCAAGCGGAAACATCAGTTGATTTACCATGAATGAGGTATTTATTCCGGCATAGCACCGGTTAAATTTGCAATATGGAAAAAGTCCGGATAATTCTTTTGGAGAAAAACAATGATGAAAGCGCTTTGTTCAGGAAACGTTCTGAAAATTTTAATACTGTTCAATTGGCGGATATAGTTATTTATCACCCGCGTATTTTGGAAGAGCTTTCACCGTCTGATGCCGATGTTTTCGCTGTAAATATAGATTTGCCCTGCAATATTTCATTTTTTATCAGTGAAATGAAAAAGAAAATTTCTCCTTCCAAAATTCTGATGGTCTGTGAGTTCGTTCAGCCTGATTTAATTTTTAATTGCCTGCGCTCAGGAGCGGGTGGTTATGCAGAAAAATTTGCAGATAAAAATAAATTTGAGCAAACGGTATTAGATTGTCATGAAAATTTATCCATGCTCCCATTGAGCATTTTTGGAATTATGTATGCAAAGAAGATTATGCAGGAAGCAGATGCGACAGTGAAAATGATTTTCAACCTCTTTTCAAAAGGATACCTGATCAATGAGGTTATGGTTCAGACGGGGTTAAGCGAACGGGAAATTAAACATAACATTTTCCTCTCTATTCACAGATAAAATATCCCTTTTTTAAAATACCACACATGCGGTATTTTTTGCGCTGACCCTCGGTGTAGCTTTGGTGGACAAAAAAATATTCACCATGCAACACTTACACAACTGCATTATCAAAACCAAAGTTTTTATTCTGACGGCAGCAATATTCTTTATACTTCAAACAGAATCATTTTCACAAAATGTAGGAATAAATAACCCCGCACCTGATGCAAGCTCATTGCTCGATTTAACAGCAACCGACAAAGGTTTGCTTATTCCGCGCATGACAACCATTCAGCGCAATGCAATTCCAACTCCTGCAACCGGGTTGCTGGTGTTTGACAATACGCTTAACGAATTTTATTATTACGATGGTACACAATGGCGCCCCATATTCACAACGGCTAACGGTTGGGGTCTTGTTGGTAATGCAGGTACAACACCCGCAACAAATTTTGTAGGGACCACTGACTTCCAGCCGCTGAGTTTCAGGGTGAATAATACAAAGGCAGGAATTATAGATCCTTATTGGCGTAATACCGCATTAGGGCATGTAAGTCTTTATAGTAACACCGGAGGAGGATACAATGTTGCGATTGGTGATAGTGCATCATATTATTCAAACAGCTGGCTCAATACAGTTGTCGGGGCAAATGCAGGAATAAATAATTCCGGTTCATGGACAACCATCATTGGCATAGATGCAGGAAGAAATAATACGATAAATGGAAGTGTTTTTGTAGGTTCGTCTGCCGGCAGAAATAACACATCCGGGCTCGCTAATACATTTGTGGGTGATAATGCAGGGAGAGAAAATACAACAGCACTTTATAATTCCTTTTTCGGATATTTTTCGGGACAAGCGAATACAACAGGAACATCCAATACATCATTTGGAGCCAACGCGTTTCGCAGCAACACAACAGGCAGCGACAATACGGCAATCGGATATTCTGCGCTCTATTCAAACACCACAGGATATCAGAATACCGCTGTAGGGGAACTTTCATTAAGTTCCAACACTACAGGAAGCGCGAACAGCGCCCTCGGGCTATTTACTCTTCATTTAAACTCCACAGGAACTAATAACACTGCCGTTGGACATTATGCACTTTCAGTTAATTCAACAGGAAATTATAATACCGCAACAGGCAAAAATGCATTACAGTTAAATACCACTGGAGGTAATAATGTTGCTAATGGTGCTTTCTGTATGACGAATAATACGACTGCGTTCGGAAACGTAGGAATCGGCTATTATTCACTTTACGTCAATAGCACATCTTCTTACCTGACTGCTGTCGGATATTCATCGCTGTTCAGCAACACTACCGGAACAGAAAATACAGCCCTCGGTGCAAACACGCTTTATGATAATACCACCGGAAACGCTAATACCGCAACAGGAAGCCTTGCTTTAAATAATAACGCAACCGGATCATTTAACACAGCTACAGGCAGAAACTCTTTATATAATAATACTGTTGGTATTAATAATACGGCTACCGGGGTTAATAGCTTGTATGCTAACACCACAGGTAACACGAATACTGCATACGGATATTTTGCTTCACGTAATAATACGACAGGTTCGTATAACATTTCAATTGGTGACAGTGCTTTATATAGCAATACTGGAACTTCAAACCTGACAGCTGTTGGTCATGCTGCTTTGAAGAACAATACCACCGGTGGAGCTAATACCGCAGTTGGCAATGAGGCACTGGAAAATAATACAACAGGTTATGCAACCACAGCTGTGGGTAACAGCGCACTTACATCCAATACAATTGGATTTGATAATGCCGCCTGCGGAGCATACTCAATGTTATGGAATACTACCGGAAGCATGAATGCAGCTCTCGGACAATCGTCACTTCAGAATAATACAACAGGGTTGCGAAATACAGCATTGGGCAATGCAGCGCTTTTTCTTAATACAACAGGAAGCAGTAATGTCGTTGCCGGTTACAATTCGCTTTATAATAATACAACAGCTTCATTTAATACGTCTATTGGTGACAGTGCATTATTCAGCAATACCACTTCTTCCAATATGACAGCGGTAGGCCATGCGGCATTAAAAAATAACAGTTCAGGTGCGTTGAATACAGCTATTGGAAACGAGTCATTGAAAAATAATACAACAGGTTCCCAAAATACGGCTGCAGGATACCAATCCCAATTGAATAATACAACCGGAGTTTTTAATTCATCTTACGGTTCGCTCAGCTTATATTCCAATACAACAGGAATTGACAATACAGCTTTTGGCTCTTCTGCCTTATACTCGAGTACAACAGCGAATTTTAATACTGCAATCGGGCATTTGACGATGTATTTTAATACAACAGGTCAATATAACACGGCTGTTGGTATGCGTGCTTTATACCAGAATACAACTGCATCAAGTAATACCGGTATTGGATATGAAGCATTATATTCAAATACTACAGGTGGAAGTAATACAGCTATTGGTGAAGGTGCCATGTATTTCAATACGACAGGCAGTGCAAATACTGCTACCGGAGAAATTGCCATGATTAATAATACTACCGGATATAATAATACAGCCAATGGTACTGAGGCGCTCCGTTTTAATACAACAGGAGTTCAAAATACTGCCATCGGAAGGTTGGCCTTGCGGCAGAATATAACAGGAGTTGATAATACGGCTGTAGGCAGCCAGGCTTTGTATAATAATACAAGCCATTACAATACGGGTGTGGGATATCAGGCGCTGTATAACACCAGCACTTCGCAATATAATACTGCCATTGGATGGGGTGCAGGTAATTCGTATGCGAACAGTCATTTCAATTGCTTCATTGGTGCCGAAAGTGATGCAAATTTTGTCGGAAGCTACAACAACATTGCATTAGGAGAAGCTGCAACCGTTACGGCAAATAACCAAACAAGAATTGGCAATACAGTAACAACTTCAACCGGAGCTTACACTAATTGGACTAACATCAGTGATGGCCGCTACAAGAAAAATGTGAAAGAAGATGTGAAGGGAATTGATTTCATCATGAAGTTGCGCCCTGTCACCTACAATCTTGATGTTTCAGGCATCAGCAGTAAATTAAATGAAAGCCGCGGTCGTGAAATGTCTGAACAAATGAAAACTGCCATCAGCGAAAAGGAAAAAATAACTTATTCAGGATTTGTTGCACAGGAAGTTGAACAGGCTGCAAAAGATTTGGGATATGATTTCAGCGGAGTGGACAAACCGAAAAATGAAAACGATTTGTACGGGTTGCGTTACGCTGAATTTGTTGTGCCATTAGTAAAAGGAATGCAGGAGCAGCAGAAAACTATTGAAGAATTACGATTGACGATTGACGATTTGAAAAAGAAAATAGATGTGTTGGAGAAAAAATAAATTTTAATCCTGGTAAAAATGAAAGCGCACTTTCAGATTTTTATAGCATTGTCAGTGATGATTGGCCAATGGTCAATGGTCAATGGACAGTTGCTTACCAACAGTATTGATATTACCGTAACGGGCGGTGCCCAGTTAACCGTAAAAGGAGACATTCAAAATAATGCAGGAACAACAATTGATAATAACGGAACAATTGATCTTACAGGAAATTGGACACATAATGCATCGAACAATTGTTTTGGAACATCAACAGGAACTGTTATTTTGAATGGTGCGAATCAAAGTATTGGCGGAACCAATTCTACGACTTTTAATAATCTCAATTTACAAGGCACCGGCATAAAAACAATTTTAATAAATACAACGTCAGGCGGAGGAAATGCAACTCCTTCCGGAATATTGAATGTGGGTAATGTGGTTTTAGATTTAAACAACCGCTCATTGAATATTTCAAATGCAGCAACAGGAGCAATTACCTATGGGACTGGCTATATCCTCAGCGAAGATGCCGATAACTCTTCAAAGGTAAACTGGACAATAAATAATATTACAGGAACACATACTATTCCTTTTGGAAATGCAGCCGGTGTGCAAATTCCATTCACATTTAATCTTACTTCCGGAAATGCGGGTGATGTAACAGTGAGCACTTATGCCTCTGCTCCAAATAATTTACCATTACCGGTAACGCCAATACCCGTTACACATGTTCGAAATAATTTTGGCACAGATAACAGCGCAAGTACAGTAGACCGTTTCTGGGAAATTGATCCTTCAGGCGGAGGCATCAGCGCTGCATTAACTTTTACTTACGCTCCATCGGAAAATGCCGCTAACGGAAATATCAACATGCGTGCTCAACGATGGAATCTTCCGCAGGAAGCATGGGAAACTCCTTTAGCCGGGCAAGTAAATCCAACTTCGCAAAGTGTGCTCGTAAGCAATGTCACCACATTTGGCCCGTGGGCAATCGCAGCTGAAGATTTTCCATTGCCTGTTGAATTGGTTTCTTTCACGGCAAGTGTCATTGACAATAAGGAGGTTTTGTGCAAATGGATTACTGCATCAGAAATCAATAACGATTATTTCACAGTGGAAAGAAGTAAAAATGGAAACGAATTTGAAGAAGTCGGGAAAGTGGATGGTGCGGGAAATTCAACTGCTGTTTTGAATTACTCACTTACCGATTATAAGCCTTACACAGGTATTTCGTATTACCGTTTAAAACAGACAGATTTTAACGGAGATTATTTTTACTCGCAAGTTGTCGCTGTCACGATTTTTGAAAACGCTTCTGATATATTAATTTACCCCAATCCTTCAAACGGAATTTTTAACATCATAAAAAACAACATGGATATTCCTGTTGAACTTTTCATGTATGATATGGAAGGAAGGCTCGTATGGAAAAACCATCTCCTGGATTTATCCATGCAAATTGATATACAAAATTTTGGAAAGGGAATATACAACCTGCAGGCTGCGGCTAAAGGGGTGAATAAAAATTTCAGAGTAGTGGTGCAATAACAAGCGGATATTTAAAATTGTAAACTAAACTTTTTCTCCGCTTCTTTTTATTTATCGTACTTTTATGCTTCATACTTTATGTGTTCAATATGAGCACAGGCATAAAATATTTCGCTACTGTTTCTTTCCTCCTATTTTCCCTGCTTTTATTTTCACAGGGGAAAAATTCAATTGACGGCCTGCTTCTGCAATTGAATAAAACAGCGGAAGACACTTCCCGCTCAAACCTTCTTTATGAAATAGCAAAGGAATTTTTGAATCAATCTGACAATAGTCATGCTCTCGATTATGCAAAACAAAATATGCTGCTGTCGCGAAAGTTAGGGTATGAAAAGGGAATTGCCAATTCATATCATATCCTGGGAAGCGCAGCTATTTATAGCGGCCAGTATGATTCAGCAAATTATTTTCTGAGAGAAGCATTACATTTAAGACAAGGGATCAAAGACAAAAGTGGAATAACAACTTCGTTTTTGTACCTGGGACTACTGAATTCTATGCAGGGGAACTATGATACCTCTTTAAGTTATTATAACAACGCATTGAAACGCACGGTTCAGTTTCATGACAGCATTGTTCTTGGGAAAGTCAATTTGGGATTGGGCCAGGTTCATTTTAATATGGGGAATTATCCCCCTGCCCTGGAATATTACCTCGCATCACTAAGTGTTTTCGAAAAAACCGGTGACAAAAAGCTTGCAGCACGCGCTATTGGTAACATCGGGTTGGTATATTCCTATCTCGGCAAACTGGATGAAGCAATTCACTATTACCAACAATCCCTGGATTTAAAAAAAGTTCTGGGCGATACGAGGGGTATCGCTTATTCTCTTGAAAATATCGGTGGCGTATATACAAAAAAACATATAGATGATTCGGCTTTGTTTTATTTCAGGCAATCACTTCCACTGAGTGAACAAATAGGAGATAAAAAACTCATTGCGTCTGATTTAAGTTATATCGCTATTGCTTTTTTAAGGCTCAATCAACCTGACTCTGCACAATATTACAATGATAAGGGTTATGAGTTAAGGAAGCAAACAAATGATAAGGACGGAATGGTCCACAGCCTGATGAATAAAGGCCAGATATTTTCATCTTTTGCAAAACGAAAAAATGATAAACTATATTATGATAAAGCAATCACTGCGTATGAGGAAGCGCTGACCGGGGCTGAAGAAATGGGGAAGAAAGAATGGACATTAAGTCTTTTTTTGAGCCTTGCTGAATCACATGCTGCAGCAAAGAATTATACTAAGGCGTATGATTATCAATTGCAGTATTCTAAATTCAGCGATTCGATCAAGAGCGAAACGTTCACCAGGCAAATTGCAGAAATGCAGGCAAAATATGAAACAGAAAAAAAGGATAAAGAAATTTCTTTGCTCAATGCCGATAAGGAAATAAGCTATGCAAAAATTTCGCGCCAACGAATTTTGAATTACGGATTAATAGCAATTGCATTTTTTATTATTGTGTCAGCCTATCTCATATACCGTAACATACAGCATAAAAGAAAAGCAGAAGCACAATATGCGGCTCTCGAAAAGCAACATGCCATAGAAACGATGCGAAGTAAAATCTCGATTGATATTCATGACGACCTCGGATCAGGGCTTACTAAAATAGGGTTGCTGACACAGCAGATACAGGATAAAAAAGATTCACCGCAGGCATTTACCGAACTGATGAATAAAATTCAGTCGTTGTCAAAAGAAGTGGTTACAGGTTTGCGCGAAGTAATCTGGGCATCGAATCCGGCTAACGATAATCTTGCAAGCTTACTTTCTTTTATGCGCAATTATATTCACCGGTTTTTTGAAGGAACTTCTTTCAAATATGATATTGATTTTCCAGATGATGTTCCTGAGATGAATATTCATCCTGAAGTAAAAAGAAATCTTTTCCTCACTTTAAAAGAATCACTGAATAACATGGCAAAACATTCTGAAGCTTCGGAAGTTATTATTCGTTTCGTAAACATCAAAGAAAAATTTTCTTTTGAAATCACCGATAACGGAAATGGATTTGACTCCCTTCCGCCAATTGGCGGAGAGGGCCGGGGCGGGGCTGGAAATGGTTTAAGAAATATGAAAAAAAGAATGGAAGATATTAAAGCAACATTAGAATTAATTTCGACTCCCGGTCAGGGAGTTAAAATTGCAATGGAAGGAACATTATACTGACATGAGCATACATGTGGCAATTGTAGAAGACGATTCTGATATCAGGCAAATGCTGTCGGATTTTATTTCTGCATCGGATAATTTTTTCCTGGTGAAGACTTTTCACGATGCGGAATCTTTTATTCATGATTTTATTGACCTGAATGTTGATGTTGTGATTATGGACATAGGGCTACCCGGTCAGAATGGAATTCAAACAGTGGCACAACTAAAACCCCGCAAACCAAACGTTCAATTCATCATGTGTACGGTATTTGATGATGATGAACGCCTGTTCGATTCGCTGTGTGTGGGTGCATCAGGGTATCTTTTGAAAAACACAACAAAACAGGAATTACAGGAAGCCGTGAACCAGGTGTATAACGGTGGTTCACCGATGTCACCGGCTATTGCGCGCAGGATCGTTCAGTCTTTTCAAAGCAGGAAAGCAGAAAATAATCCTGCAAGCCAGCTTACACCGCGTCAATGGGAATTGCTTACTCTTCTCGACAAAGGATTTCGCTACAAAGAAATTGCCGATCAATTAAATCTCAGCGTTGAATCCGTCCGGACCTACATTCGGAAAATATATGATCTTTTACAGGTTCATTCAAGAACCGATGCTTTGAACAAAGTTTTTCGGGGAAAGTAAGATTTTCCGTCCGCCTCAGGAGGATGGAAAATCATACTACTATCTACTAAAGTAGATTGATTCTCCCTGCTTCACGATATTAAATTTGAATATGAAAAAATTCAAAAATATTATCATGAAAGCAGCAACAGTTTACACATTAGTTTTCTTCACCACTATCCTGGTTCTTGAAAACAAATTCAGCATAGCCCAGGGAGTAGGAATTAATAATCCTGCTCCTCATCCAAGCGCATTATTGGATCTTACATCCAACACAAAGGGAATGCTTGTTCCCCGTATGACGACTGTTCAGCGAAATGCGATCGTTGCACCGGCAACCGGGTTGCTCGTTTATGACATGAGCATAAACCAGTTTTATTATTTTGACGGTTCGCTATGGAAACCCATTTTTACCAATACGAACGGATGGGGTGTTACCGGAAATGCCGGAACAGTTGCGGGTGTTAATTTTTTAGGAACATCTGATAATGTTGATTTATCTATTCGCACCGCTAATACAGAAAAAATGCGTGTGCTTATTTCAGGAAATGTTGGAATCGGAATGAATAATCCCGTTCAGAAATTAGATGTGCTGGGCAGCATAAATATAATGACTGACAGCAGTTACAGAATTAATAATGTTCGTATGCTTTCAAATAAAGGATTAGAGAATTTATTTGCCGGAAATAATTCGGGAATAAATAATTCAGGAAACTCCAATGCATTTATCGGCTACTATGCAGGTTATAATAATTCAACTGGAAACAATAACATGTTTGCCGGAACTAATACGGGATATAGTAATAGCACCGGAGGCTACAATACATTTGTCGGAAAAAGTGCGGGATATAGTAATACTACTGCCAACTACAATACTTTTCTCGGATACCATGCGGGTTATGAAAACATAACGGGTACGAACAACACTTTTGCAGGAACAAATGCCGGAGATAATAATACCACGGGTTCCGATAATACTTTTTTAGGTGAAGGTTCCGGGTATGATAATACAACAGGAGAACAAAATACATTTACGGGTGCGGGCTCAGGAGCAAATAATACAACAGGCATTCTCAATACATTTATCGGGTGGAACTCGGGTAATGCCAATACAACTGCATTTCATAATACGTTTATAGGGGCAATGGCAGGTTATGCTACCACTACCGGTTCAAATAACACATTTGTTGGTCAGGCATCCGGAATAAATAATACTACCGGAACCTTAAATACTTTTATGGGTGATGGAAGCGGAGCCAATAACACCATAGGCTACAGCAATACATTTATCGGAACATCTGCAGGTGGATTAAATACAACGGGCGATGGTAATACATTTATCGGGCTTTCATCAGGCAGGGAAAACACTACGGGCGAACATAATGCATTTGTTGGTGCATATTCCGGAACTGCTAATACCACCGGTTTCTATAACGCATCACTTGGCTATAGCTCTCTTTATTCTAACACAACCGGCTCTTCGAATACAGCTGTCGGGCACCAGTCGTTATCCTCAAATACTACCGGTTATAGCAACACTGCTGTTGGAAATGATGCATTGGATAATAATACTACAGGGTTTCATAATACCGCTGTTGGCATTGATGCTTTAGATGTCAATACTACGGGAGATTTAAATACTGCTGTTGGCGATTATTCACTGGAAGCATGCATTTCAGCAAACGGAAATACAGCGCTCGGATATGGTTCGGGGAAAGATTTTGCAAATGGAAACAATAACACTTTTATAGGGAACAATGCTGATGCAAATAATTCTGCTTATAGCAATTCAACTTCGCTTGGATATAGTGCACTTGTAACCGCCTCCAATCAAATCCGGATCGGAAATGCTTCTGTTACCTCTATAGGAGGGTATGCAGGCTGGACTAATTTATCTGACGGAAGATTTAAGAAGGATGTTTCTGAAAATGTTATGGGACTTGGATTTATTTTAAAATTAAGGCCGGTAACATATCATCTCGACAAAAAATTGCTCAACAGTTTTTTAAAAACTGAAAATGAAATGGATGATGACCCTGCAATTTATTCAGGATTTATTGCGCAGGAAGTTGAAAGAGCTGCAAAAGAAACAGGCTATGAATTCAGCGGAATAGATAAACCGAAAAACGAAAACGATACTTATGGATTACGTTATGCGGAGTTTACCGTACCATTAGTAAAAGCGGTCCAGGAGCAGCAGAAAATGATTTACGATTTACAAAGCACAATGCAGGATTTAAAAAAGGAAATTGAGGTGCTGAAAGGAAATTCAAAAAATATTAAATAATTGCTTTAAGAATATTAACATGAACACTTCTCTCAAAATATTTATAACCTTCGTTATTCTCAGTGGTCAGTGGTCAGTGGTCAGTGGTCAGTTACTGACCAATAATAATGGTCTTATTGCTATAACGGCAGGAACGCAGCTAACAGTAAAAGGAGATGTTCTCAATAATACAGGAGCATCAATTGATAACAACGGCATAATTGATATTTCAGGAAACTGGACGCACAATGCTTCCAACAATTGTTTCGGGACTTCATCGGGAACCGTAATTTTTAACGGGGGGAATCAAGATATTGGCGGAACAAACGCTACTGCATTTAATAATTTGCAGCTTGCAGGAGCAGGAATAAAAACATTGCTGCAAAATATTTCTGCAGGCGGAACTTATGGAGCTGCATCCGGAATTCTTAATTTAAACGATCGTACACTCGATTTGAATGGCCGTGAACTTACCATTACCAATGCAAATACAAATGCAATTGCATTTTCCTCAGGATATATTTTAAGCGAGCAGAGCGATAATTCTTCAAAAGTCACATGGCAAATAAGCACAACTACCGGTGTCCACACCATTCCATTTGGAAATAATTCCGGTGTGCAAATTCCTTTTACATTTAATCTCACTTCAGGTTATGCAGGAGATGTAACAGTGAGCACCTACCCGACTGCTCCTGATAATACCCCCTACCCTTTAATTCCTGTTACTGTTTCGCATGTGAGAAACAATTTAAACATGGATAACAGCGCAAATACAGTTGACCGTTTTTGGCAAATTGATCCCACAGGAAACCCGGTTGCAACCTTAACGTTTACCTATGCTCCGTCAGAAAATGCCGCTAACGGAAATATCAACATGCGCGCCCAACGATGGAACCTTCCGCAGGAAGCATGGGAAACTCCGTTGGCAGGACAGGTAAATCCAACTTCGCAAAGTGTCCTTGTGAATAATGCTACCACATTTGGCCCCTGGGCCATTGCAGCTGAAGATTTTCCATTGCCTGTTGAATTGATTTCTTTTACGGCAACTGCTATTGATAATAAAGAAGTGGTGTGCAAATGGATTACTGCATCAGAAATCAATAACGATTATTTCACGATTGAAAGAAGCAAGGATGGAAATGAATTTGAAGAAGCCGGGAAAGTGGATGGTGCAGGAAATTCAACATCTGTTTTGAATTACTCACTTACCGATTATAAACCTTACGCAGGTGTTTCATATTACCGTTTAAAACAAACTGATTTTAACGGAGACTTTGTATACTCACAAATCGAACCTGTATTAATTACAGACAGCGAAATAAAATATTTGGTTTATCCCAATCCGTCAAATGGAAATTTTTCAATTCAATTTAATGCAGAACAAAACACTGATGCAATATTTTCAATTACAGATGCAACAGGGAGATTAATCCAACAGGGGAAACTGAATGAAGTATCGGGGCGGCAAAATATTTCTTTGCAAAATGCATTGCAGGGTTTTTACTTCCTGCATATTACGAATGCTGAGAAAAGTTTTTTAAGTAAAATACAGGTCATACGCTGAGAATTTATTTGCTAATCATCTTTTAACCGGTAATTTTTATGAATTAATTTTTTTCTTTTTCAGCTTTTTTAGTAGTGGTCAGTTTGAATTTTTTCTTTGTGATTTCTTTGGTGTTTTTGTGATTTAGTGGCCAATAATTTTAAAACAAAAGCCACTAAAACACCAAGACACAAAATTTCACCAAAAGATCGCAAACTGATCCACTACCAGTTTTTTTAAATTTCATTAAATTCTAAAAATAGAATTACTTTTGCGCTCCGAAAAATATTAAACTTTAAACTCCTTTATGGCAATCTTAAAACCTTTCCGCGGCATCCGCCCCAAAAAAGAATTAATTAAAAATATCGCTTGTCGCCCGTATGACGTGCTCAATGAAAAAGAAGCCCGCGAAGAAACAAAAGGCGATCCTAACTCTTTTTATCATGTGATCAAACCCGAAATTGATTTTCCGGATGACTTCGATCATTATTCTCCGGAGATTTATAAAAAAGGAAAAGAAAATTTTGAACGCATGTTTCGCGAAGGAATTTTTTTCAAAGAGGAAAAAGATGCGTATTATATTTACGCGCAGACGATGAATGGCAGAAAGCAATATGGAATTGTCGGCTGTGCTGCTGTGGATGACTATGTAAACAACGTTATCCGCAAACACGAGTTGACAAGACCTGATAAAGAGGAAGACAGAAAAAATCACGTTCGCGTAAGTAACCTTAATTATGAACCTGTATTTTTTGCCTATCAGCAAGTGAAAGCATTGGATGATGTTGTAAACAATGTAATTAAAAATACTCCCGAATATGATTTTGTTTCCGATGATGGAATCGGCCACACCTTCTGGGTAATTAAAGACGATGCAACCGTAAAAAAAATAACCGATGAATTTGCAAAAATAAAATACACCTATGTGGCTGACGGCCATCACCGCACGGCTGCTGCTGCATTGGTTGGTAAAGAACGAAGAGAAAAAAATCCCAATCATAGCGGCAAAGAAGAATACAATTATTTCTTAGCAGTCCATTTTCCTGACAACCAGTTGCAGATAATGGATTACAATCGTGTAATAAAAGATCTTAACGGATTGTCCGCACAGCAATTTATTGAAAAGCTGAAAGAAAATTTTTCTGTCGAGGAAAAAGGATCAAATGAATACCGTCCTTCAAAGCTCCATGAGTTCAGCATGTACATGGAAGGAAAATGGTATAAGCTAAATTCAAAACCCGGAACTTATAATGACAGTGATCCTATAGGGGTTTTGGATGTAACTATTTTATCGGATAAAGTGCTTGCTCCCGTTTTAAATATTGTGGATTTGCGGAAAGATAAACGCATTGATTTTGTCGGTGGCTTACGCGGGCTTGGCGAATTAAAAAAACGGGTTGACAGTGGTGAAATGAAAGTTGCTTTTGCGCTTTATCCTGTAACAATGAAACAGCTCATCAACATTGCAGACAACAATTTAATCATGCCTCCAAAAGTTACCTGGTTTGAACCTAAATTAAGAAGCGGACTCGTTTTGCATTCCTTAGAATAAACATTTATCTCCCGGGATTTATTTTACATCGTTCAAAAACTGCCAGTTGATTCCAACCTTAAACGTCCTCCCGGGCATGGGATAATGCGGAACAGTATAGTAAACTCTCTCGGTAAAACCTGCATTCAAATGCTCGAGCTTCAGGAAAAGCCTGAATGTTTTAATCCTGAAATTCGCAAACACGTCTACGTAAGCATAGTTACCGATTTCTTTTTCATCCTGTAAATAAAACTGTCCTGTTGCAGGCATATAAGCATCCGCAAAATACCAGGTGCAATACCGGACATCCACACCGAACTGTGCATACAATGCTCTCTTAAAAAAATTATCATCGTAAAATAAGCTGGTATAAGAAGAAAAGACAGGTAGCCTCACGATTTCTTTTTTATCTGCATGTTGATATTTCAAATCATAAATTAAATTAAACTTCCTGAATTTAATGAAATGATGCAAATTAGCATCAATAACATTTACCCTCTCGTGAAATTGTTGCGGCAACGCCTCTTCATTAAAATAAGTTAAATCTTTCACAGAATAAAAAGCTCCGGAGATTTTAAAACTCTTATTTCTTCCAAACATTCCTTTAGAATATACCGGGCCGAAACGTTCCATTTTTATTTCTGCTTTTGAAAAATCAATTGGATTAAATTGATTAAACCATATAAAATGATTCGAATTATAATAGCTGTAAATAAAATCAGGATTTCTCATTTCCTTTTCCAATGACATCTCCACATTAAATATTTTTTCCCCTGGTTCGTCCTCCTCTGCTTCTTTTTTTCTGTTCTTCATCACACTCCAGTGAAATGAACCAAACGCCTTATAAAAATCAAACTTCAAATCATTAAAGCTTTTCTCAAAATAAATATCCGCGCCCAGGCCATTTTCCCAACTGATGCTCCCTCCCGGCCTTACGGAAAAATTTCGCATGACCGTATCTATAAAAGATAATGGATTCACTGTATCCACCTGGTAAAAACCGAAATACTGGTGATTGCCTGCGAGGTAAAATGCAGCTTTGCCTTTCAAAACAGAAATATTTTCAACATTCAATGAAAGCTCGTTAAAAAAATTTCTTACGAAAAGCGAATCATTCGTTTTACTGGTATCATAATAAGCATGCTCAAAAAATTCACTATAAAATCTATCGGCAGTGAACAGCGATGACCTTCGTTCATACTTAAAAACATGCTTCAGGTAAAAACGATTTCGCGAAACATCCGCAGCATTCAAACTATCCTTTGTTATTTCCTTTGAAATATTCAATGAATCATTTGTCAAAACAGGTTTTTTCCGGTTCGAAAAAAAATTAAAGCGTTGCTGCGCATAAAATATTTTTGATTTATGCAGGCCTTTTACATCATTAAAATTCACAGCTGCCGTTTTAGAATCAAATGACCCTGTAATTTCAAAAGCTGTATCGCTCACCAGCCCGCCATTTTCCTGCGAAACAATTTTATTGCTCAGGTAATTTGCAAACAAATTATACCGCTCATTCTTTGTTTGAAATGATGCGTATACATTAAAACTCCTCAGGTTCGAAACCTGGTTACTATAATATCCGTCTGAATGTGCTATTCCGAAATCCAGCCCGGCTGAAATTTCATTAGTTACTCTTTGAAAATGTTTAATCGAAAAATTCTGCTCTTTTTTCGAACCATTAATGAATTTCAATTCAGAAAACGTTTTTCCTCTCCTCTCTTTCGGAGAGGGGCCGGGGGTGAGGTTTTCCGAAAACTCATACATCTTAAATGCATTCATCCCACTATTAAAAAATTCTTTTCGTTCATCCCAAAAATTAACTGAACGGAAAGCCGAACCTAAATTTCCCAGCGTTTGCTTATAAAAGAAAGGACCCGTTCCGGGCCGGCTGTATTGAAAACCGGTAAGGGCCGTATCTCCTTTATTCTTATTTAAGGAATCTTCAGGTGAAATTTCAAACGTATAACCATTAAAAAATCCCGAGCAAAAAACCAGGACAGCCAAAATCGTTTTTTTTACATTCATTCGCACGCAAACCTACATGATTTTTTAAAAACAAACGTGGGTTTTCAGAGCGATTTCATCTGAGGGTCATTCTTTCAAAGCCCCTTTTATTTTAAGCATATCTTTTTCCAGCTTCATCACTTTTGAGAAAAGTTCATCCTTTGCAAGCTGTGGTTCGGGAATTTCACTGCTGAGGTAATTGCAGAATTTCCATACTTCACGGATCTCATTTATATTTATTTCATAAGGTTCGTATTCTGAATTAAGCGATTTAAGCAAAAGATTTTTTTTCTTTTTGATCTGGTTAAATGCAAGCTTAAAAACAATGCCGTCATCCTGTGTGAGGAGGATACATGCTTCCCCGTCTTTAATATTATACCAGTTCTCCACAAACTCGCCAATCACCCAGCTTTTATCGGGAATAGGAAGCATGGAATCACCCGAAACCTGGAACATTCTATACTTGCGTTCATTGAAAAGGATCGGCAACTGAAATGTCTGGAGCTTTTTAATGAAATCAGGATCGGCATAACCGCTTTTATAACCTGCTTTTGCCCGGAGCGGAACTACTTCGATGTTCTCTATATTCTGGTTATTTACTGTAGTGGCAAGTACGCGCAGTTTTGTGCCCCTTATAAAATCATCGTGGCCTAATTCAAGATCGCGCAATTTACCTTCCGAAAGTTTGGAAAGATCTTTTCGGATCAATGTATCAATTGACATTTTGAAATAATCTGAAAAAGCAATCAAAGCCTCGATGGTGGGATTAACTGTAATACCGTTTTCATAGCTGTTCAGGGTGGAACGTGTGAATCCCAGTTCACCTGCTACAATATCCTGTGTGCGCTTTTTGCGCTGGCGAAGTAACCTGATGTTAGTGCTGAAATACATTTTTTAAGTTTTTTGCCGAAGGCATCCCTTCGGGTTAATTTTTAATTAAAAGATTTTTTCTCCGTGTAAATCAATTTGATCTGAACTATTATCGTCCTGTTTATTTTTTAGTGCAAATATAATGATTATATTGCAATCTCAAAATTGATATTATTACAATCATTAAAAAATGCTTCCGGATAAAGACAGGTTAATCACAGAGGAAAATTATCTCAAAGGACGCGGTGCGCAAATCCAGACACACAACCGTTTTATGCAGCACGAAGTGGTGGCAGAACACATTGAAGGATTGGACGAGCCTTTGATCACAGATGAGAAAACACAGGTATTTATCGAGCATCCGAAAAAAATCGTCAACAAAATAACCAGCCCCGACCTGCACAATATGAACAGCGCAAACCCTTACCAGGGATGCGAGCATGGATGCATTTACTGTTATGCGCGCAACACGCATAATTATTATGGCTTCAGCGCAGGATTGGATTTTGAACGCAACATTATCGTAAAGCCCGCTGCTGCCGATTTGCTCAGAAAATATTTTGACAATCCGAAATACGAGCCGGAGTCGGTGATGTTTTCCGGCAATACGGATTGTTACCAGCCGATGGAACGCAAGTATAAAATCACGCGCAGCCTGCTTGAAGTTTCGCTCGAATACAAAAATCCTGTCGGCATCATAACAAAAAATAGTTTGGTGTTAAGAGATATTGATCTGCTGAAAGAACTTGCTTCCATGAACCTTGTGCATGTGATGGTTTCCATTACTTCCATGCGTGATGAATTGCGTTCGCTGATGGAACCGCGTACGGCAACTTATAAAAACCGTTTACATGTAATTGAAGAACTTTCCAAAAATAAAATCCCTGCCGGAGTGATGATCGCCCCTGTTATCCCGGGACTTACAAGCGAGGAAATTCCGCGCATTATGGAAGCGATTGCTGAGCGCGGAGCATTAACGGCAGGTTATACTATTGTCAGGTTAAATGGTGAAATCAAAAATATTTTTCACGACTGGCTGTATAAAAATTTACCGGATGCTGCCGATAAAGTCTGGAACCAGATAAAAGAATGTCATGGCGGGCAGGTGAATGATTCACGTTTCGGCACACGCATGAGCGGGGAAGGAAAAATTGCTGAAAGCATCCGGCAACTATTTAAAATGGCAAAGAAAAAATACCTGGGCGGGCGTGAAATGCCGGAATACGATTTTACAAAATTTAAGAGACCGGTACGGGCAGGCGGACAGTTTGAATTGTTTGAATAAAAGCGCGAAATGAAATTATTTGATTCTTCGCTGACGAATACTTAATTCATCAATCACCGTGAAAAAATTTTCAAAAATTATTTTTTTTTCAAACAGGCTAATAAGCAAATGAGCAGGAAATTCAGGAATAAAATTATGAATACGCAGATACAGGACCCCTGCTATCGGGCGATAACCGTGCTTGAAGATCAACTTACCATAATCGCGGTCAAAAGTGAGAATAATTTTGTTCTGATTAATCGCCAATTGAATTATTTCTTCATCGGAAATACCCGGATTATCTTCTCCTATAGAAATAATATCATATCCTGCTTCACGTAATTTTAAAACACTTGCATATGGAAAATTTTCATTGGCTAAAAATTTCATCACGCAGATTTTTTCGGAAGCTCATAAAGCAAGCCATCCTGCATACATTCGTGTATGTAAGCAAAAATAGCATTGAGATGTTCCTGTTTCAACCGTGGATAATTTTCCAGCAATTGTTTTTCGGTCCATCCATCAGCCATACGTTCAATAATAAAATCAACTGCCAGGCGTGTTCCTTTAATAACAGGTTTGCCGAGCAATATTTTAGGATCGGTATGAATATGATCACGCCAGTTCATTGTAAAAATGTTTTCACAAAGTTAATAAAAGAAAAATGTAGCACAAGAATGCAAAATTTTAAGAGTCATTAAAAAATTAAATTAAGACAATGATCTCCCCAAACTTAATGAACCAGCGCAGCATTGTCCACATGGATATGGATTGCTTCCTTCGTATCCGTTTCGCGATTGATTAATCCAAAACTTATAGGGCAACCGGTAATAGTTGGTGGCGGTGATCGCGGAGTGGTTGCAGCATGCAGTTACGAGACAAGAAAGTTTGGAGTACATTCAGCCATGCCGATTAAAACTGCAAAACGACTGTGCCCCGAAGCCATCATTATCCGCGGTGATTATGATGAATACAGCAAGCGATCCGATGAAGTAACTGAAATTATCAGGGAGAATGTGCCTTTGTATGAACGTTCTTCTATTGATGAGTTTTACATAGACCTCAGCGGCATGGATAAATTTTTCGGCTGCTATAAACATGCAACGGAGTTGCGGCAGAAAATTATTAAAGAAACCGGATTGCCAATTTCGCTGGGCATGTCATCAAACAAAACAGTAAGCAAGGTTGCCACGGATGAAGCAAAACCGAATAACCAGATGCAGATCCCTTTCGGGGGTGAAAAAAAATTCCTTGCACCGCTTTCGGTGAAAAAAATTCCGATGATCGGTGAAAAGACATATCATTTGTTGCGAAGCATGGGAGTGGAATGGGTAAAAACATTGCAGGACATGCCGATGGAACTTTTGCAAAATGTATTGGGAGAAAATGGTATCAGTATCTGGAAAAAAGCAAACGGCATTGATAATAATCCTGTGGAAGCATACACAGAACAAAAATCAATGTCGCAGGAAGAGACCTTTGAAAACGATACCATTGATGTGGAAAAGCTGAAAAATATCCTGATTGCGATGAGCGAAAAATTATGTTTCCGTTTGCGCACTCAGAATAAACTAACCGGATGTGTCACCGTAAAAATCCGCTATTCCAATTTTGATACGCATAACATGCAATGCCGTATTCCTTACACAAGCTGCGACCATACCATCATCACTCGTGTGAAAGAATTGTTTAATAAACTTTACAACCGCAGGATGCTGATACGGTTGGTGGGAGTGAAATTCAGCCATTTGGTTGGAGGCGGCCACCAGGTGAATATGTTTGATGATAACGTGCAGGTATTAAATCTTTATCATGCAATGGACCGGATGCGTTTAAGATATGGAGAAGATAAAATACAACGTGCTGCAGCCTTGCATTTTTCGCTTCGCGGATTTAATCCTTTTAATGGCATCAGCAGTTCACCGGCTGCTGTACAGGATGCAGATGACAGTCACATTGTCCCCTCTATAAAAAGCCTTAATACATTAATAAATCTTAAAAATCAAAATAATACGGAAGCACAAAATTCACATCAAACAGGTATAGGACAGATGTATGAATATCTTCTTCTCATCAGCCTTCCTCTTTATGTGAAAAAAGAAATTATGAAACTCAAAGAAGAATTTCATAAAAAACACAATCATGTGCAGGCAATTAAATCAAAACCGCATAACACGCTTATCAATTTTGGCTTTAACACTGCATTTGAAGAGCAATTAGTTTATAAAATAGAAGAAGTGGTAAAATTTCATTCTTCGTTTGATACCAGATTGAAAGGATTTAATCATTTCAGAACACACACTATTTATATAAATATAGAGACTGAAGCACCGGTAGTAAATCTTGTTCGTTCGCTGCATTCTGCATTAAGTCTCCCATCAAGCCAATCTTTTTTTGCCTGGAAACCTCATGTAACTATTGCCAAAGGTTTGGATGAAAATACATTCAACCAGGCAATGCCTGAATTCGAAACAAAAAAATTTGAAGCATCATTTATCACTGAACGTATTGTACTAATGAAGCGTGACGGCAGGTTTGCGAAATATGAAATCGTAAAAGAATTTCACCTGGCAAATTGAATATGAAATTGTAACCAGGCAGTTACTAACCGAAAGGTTACTAACTAAACGGTTAGTAAATTTTATAAAGAAATGTACATCAATTGTCATTCATACTTCTCTTTTAAATACGGGACTATGAGCCCGAAACAATTGTTTGCTGAAGCAGAACAAAAAGAGATTACTCAAATTGCATTGACCGATATCAATAACACATCCGGCATACTTGATTTTTTCAGGCTTGCCGGAAAATATGGAATAAAACCGGTGGCGGGCATTGATTTCAGGAATGCCTCACCCCTCACCCCTCTCCAAAGGAGAGGGGGATTTATTGGTATTGCAAAAAACGGGAATGGATTTTATGAGCTGAATAAATTTTTAAGCGAATGTTCTGTTTCAGGCGAAACTGTTATTCCCGAAAACATTCCGGAATTTGAAAATGCTTTCGTGATTTTTCCATTTATTCCTGCACATTGTCCGCTGCGTGAAAATGAATTTATCGGGGTTAAAATTTCAGATTTAAACAAGCTGAAATTTTCAGAATGGAAAAACGATCCTCATAAATTAGTTGCATTGCATCCTGTCACATTCCGAAATAAAATTGATTTTAATACGCATCGTTTATTACGTGCCATTGATAAAAACACTTTGTTAAGTAAACTTGATAAAAGTGAACAGGCTCAACCGGATGAAATTATCCTTCCTGAAAATGAGTTGCAACGCATCTATAGTGATTATCCGCAGGCTATTTACAACACACAAAGATTACTTGAACAATGCGGGATCAATTTTGAGTATGGAAAAAATAAAAACCTGAAATATTTTACAGGCAATGCAAAAGATGATGAGGATCTGCTTCTGCAATTATGCAATGAAAATTTTTCCTATAGATATCCTGAAAAGAACGAAAAAATTGCAGCGCGTTTTAAAAAAGAAATTGGAGTAATTACTTCACAGGGATTTACATCCTATTTTCTTATCAACTGGGATATTGTAAGATATGCACAGGAAAAAAATTATTTTTATGTGGGACGCGGCAGCGGTGCAAACTCTATGGTGGCTTACCTGCTTAAAATTACAGATGTGGATCCGATTGAACTTGATTTATATTTCGAACGTTTTATTAATCCTTCGCGCACCAACCCACCGGATTTTGATATTGATTTTTCCTCTGATGAACGTGATGATGTGATTGATTATATTTTTTACCGTTCACCTTACGGAAAAAAATACAAAGACCGGGTTGCGCTATTGGCAACCTACAGTACATTCCAATGGGACGCAACAATAAGAGAGCTTGGAAAAGTTTTTGGATTGCCTAAATCAGAGATTGATTCTTTTTTTGATCCGGGGAATAAAAAAACAGATCACATCAGCAGCCTGATTTTAAATTACGGAAAACGTCTTATTGATTTTCCCAACCACCTGAGCATTCATGCCGGGGGAATTTTAATTGCTGATAAATCCATTCATAATTATACAGCTACTGTCCTTCCTCCGAAAAATTTTCCGCTCACACAATTCAGCATGCTGGAAGCTGAAGATGCGGGATTGTATAAGTTTGATATTCTTGCCCAGCGCGGTTTGGGAAAAGTAAGAGACGCTGTTGAGGTTATCAGGCAAAACACGGGAGATGAAATTGATATTCACAACGTGGAGCAGTTCAAGCAGGATATCAGGGTGCGAAAAAATTTAGAAACTGCTAACCTGATGGGGTGCTTTTACGTGGAGAGTCCTGCGATGAGAATGCTCCTCACAAAGCTTGAAGCAAAAACTTACCTGGACCTGGTTGCAGCAAGTTCCATTATCCGTCCGGGTGTGGCATCATCAGGAATGATGCGTGAATACATTCTTCGTTTTAAAGGAAAAGCGCCAACGTATGAAACACCCAAAGCGGTCTATGATATTTTACATGATACGTTCGGAGTAATGGTTTACCAGGAAGATGTAATTAAAGTTGCCTATCATTTTGCAGGGTTGACTTTCGGAGAAGCCGACATGCTGCGCAGGGGCATGAGCGGGAAGTATAGAGGACGTGATGAATTTCAGAAAGTGGAAAAAAAATTTTTTGATAATTGTAAAGAAAAGGGATACGATGATAAAGTGACGAAGGAAGTGTGGCGTCAAATAGAAAGTTTTGCCGGGTACGCTTTCAGTAAAGGCCATTCAGCTTCTTATGCTGTTGAAAGTTATCAATGCATGTTTTTAAAAACATATTATCCGCTTGAATACATGGTTGCAGTAATTAATAACGGGGGAGGATTTTACGGGGTGGAGTTTTATGTGCATGAAGCACGACAGTGTGGCGGCATCATTCATTTACCCGATATAAACAAGAGCGAACATTTCACATGCATTTACGGTGACAATATTTATCTCGGCTTTCATTTAATAAAAGAACTCGAAACAAATACTTCAGAAAAGGTTTTTGCAGAACGGAATCAAAACGGAAAATTTTCTTCGCTTGATAACTTTATGAAACGTGTTTCCATTTCTGTCGAGCAGTTGCGTATTCTCATTCGCATCGGTGCATTCCGTTTTACGGGAAGAACTAAAAAGCAGCTGTTGTGGGATATTCATTCTATTATCGGGGCAAATAAAAAAACAGAAGTCAGAAAAGAATTATTCGAAATAAGCAACCGGAAATTTCAGCTGCCCGAATTGCACCAGGGAAAATATGATGATGCATTCGATGAAAGGGAAATTTTGGATTTTCCGCTTTGTTCTCCATTTGAAATGATAGCCCCATCCCCCGACTTAGCACAAGCTGGCTCAAATGTCCACAGGACATTTGCCCTCCGGGGGGGAAGGGAAAATGGCCAGCTCACACCTTTACGGATTGAGCTTGCAGCTGAATTGAAAAATTATAAAGGAAAAATAGTGGAAATTGTCGGTTATTATGTGACCTCAAAACATACGCAAACAAAACATAAACAGCACATGATGTTCGGGACGTTCCTGGATAAGGACGGGTATTTTTTTGATACCACACATTTTCCAAAGGTGGCAGAGCAATTTCCTTTCACAGGAAGAGGATGTTATTTGATTAAAGGGAAGGTGGCGGAGGAGTTTGGGTTTTATAGTTTGGATGTGAGTGAAATGAAAAGGTTGGCGTATATGACTCAAGAATTGATCATAGTTTAGGAAAAATAAATAATTTGATATTTCCATAAAAGACGGCATTATGAAACCGTGTTGTTTGACACACCACTGGAAGATTAAAAGACCGGTGCAGCATAACTTTTTATCTTTCAATCAATAACCTGTAAAAGCAGCGGACTTCCTGTTGTAAAACTCCGTTATCACTGCATGAGCAGCTCATGTCACAGCATGAGGAGCTTATGCCATTGCATAAGCAAAATACATCACAGCATTGGCAACTTATGTCATTGCATAAGGAGCGCACCACACTGCATAAGACGCTTTCATCACTGCAAGAAGAGCTTATGTCATTGCATGAGCAGCGCTCCACACTTCATAAGCAGTGCATGACACTGCATGAGCAGCTTTTGCAACTGAATGAGGAGCTTGCATCAGTGCAAGAGCCGCTGACTTCACTGCATAAGCCAATTACTTTATTGCATGAGCAACGAATGCCACTGCATAAGCAGCGTATGACACGGCATCAGTAACTTATGCAACTGCATGAGGAGCTTACATCAGTCCATGAGCACCGTATGCCACTGCATGAGCTTTTTCTCGCAGTGAGTCAGTAAAAGAATAGATTTAGCACCCATTTTTCCTACCTGCAAAAACTTTAAACCTGGTTTAATTATACCTTTATGCTAGACTAAAAAACAAATAAAGAGCCTCATTATAATTTTAATATTATTTTTATGGGCTTTATGGCTGGGTTACAGAATGAAAACAGAAAAAAACGCTGTGCAGGATAATGATAAAAAAGTGGAGGAGTATTTTGAGAAAAGGGATTCTATTAATTAAAAGCCTAAATGACTACAAAATTATTATTTAAAAATTGAATCATTTTTTTCAATTGATTCAATAAGATCAATCATTGCTTCATTTATTAGTTTTTCGTTTGAATATATTACCTTGTCGAGTTCGTAATAAATAGAATAATTGTAAATCTGTCTTAAGTATACTTCTTGATAGTTACTATGATTTTGATTTATTTCCTTCTCCTCTGACCAACCACTAAAATCAAAATTTTGTGAATCAACGTTCATCCTATATTTTTTCAATTGCACTTTTTTATTTTTATCGAAATTAAATGCCTTTTCAACTTGCATCATATAACTCTGACTTACTGCATACCTTGATCTGAGAAGTTGAATTGTAATGCATAAAGTAGAATTATTTAACGAAATGAGTCCTGAAGATTTATCTTCAATGTCATATGAAACAAACTTATTAAAGCTCATACTCTTAAAAATATTGTCTTGATTATTGTTTCTAAAGCTGTCTATTAACTCATTGAACTGCTTTTTTAAATCTTCTACCAATGATTCTGCTTTTTTATACGAATTGGGTGAGGATAAAAATTGATTTCTTTCCTTTTCAATTTGGATTTTATGCTGAATTTGAATTATTTTATCTTTATAAGAAATAGGGTTAATAATAACCTCCATTTCTGTTAGCTTAAATTCTATAAATTTCACAATTTCTTCAATTTAAAATTGGTCTGCCCTAACATAAATGCGCGTTACTGGATACCATGAGGGACCTATATCTTCAGACATTTGAATTATGAAGATGAAATCATATCCTGATTTGGTTCTATCTAAAATCGCATTTTGTTCAAGTTGAGTATAGAAAGTTTCAGACCATTCCTTACGGTACAAAATGACAACTAACCTGGCCCTATTTTTAAAAGTATTTGAAAATTCTTCAGGTCCTGATTTGGAAATTATTTCTTGCTGATTTTGTCCGTAGAAAAATTTCTTAATCGAAGGGTTTAATTTTGAACAAATTTCATTTGCCAATTTAAAATCCTGATGGCATAGTGAAAATGCAACATCAAATTCGCAATTATTTTTTTCTTTTTCTGTTTTACTGATTGCCATTTTTCAATCTCATTCTTTTTATTTTCACTTTCAAGTCATATCTATTATAATCTGACCACGCCAATATTCTGCAATGCTTGTATTCACTTAAATCAACTTTTAACGGCTCAAAATTATATCCATTTTGCAGCAACGAGTTAAAAAATTTCATTGCACCATTATTACCCATAGTAAATTTTACTTCTGTATTGGGCGGATATAATGCATATCCAACACAGCCATCTGGCCGGTCTGGTAACAGATACCAAGTAAGATAAAAATTGGAAGGATCATTCCATCTTCCATTACCCTTTAAATCCCCTGCGCCTATGTGAATTTCAACAAATTTTGAATCTTTCTCTCTTCTAATAGGTTCAGCTTTTGCAAGTTTTTTATTTTTGTAAAATCTAATCCCCAGCCTCCAGTAAGGTGAGTTAACTGGAATTACTGTGATTTCAAGATTTAATCTTTTGACCTCGAAAATTTCTTTAATAATAAAATGGTTTAATTCCTGAATTGAATCTTGAGTAATTCTAATTTCTTTTTCTTTCCAGAATAATAGTTGCTTCAATGAAAGACCAAAAAAAATAATAAACAGTATAACACATATTGTTTGAAGAATGGAAAACTCAAAATTCCTGATTTGGAATTTGTATGAAAATAAATCATGAAATAAAGATGGGCCAGCTAATGCACCGAATAAATTAATTATTACGAGTGTAAATTGAACCCATGATTTAATTTTATCCTGCGAAACGTTCATTCAAAATATTTAAACTCAACTGTAAAAAGTTATTTGGACATTTGGTTTTGATAGGGGCCACAAATTAAAAGAAAATTGATTGATGAATTTAATGGAGATAAAATTTATTAACAAACTTGTTTCTTTCAAAAATTCTATTTAACCTTTGCATATCATTAATCATGACAAACCGATAGCTAGTACCAAAAGTTTCAGAATTTGAACTCTGAATGGTATCTACTGTAAAAATAAGCTATCGGTTAGTAACAACGGCTTGAACAGTAGATACCATTCATGGGTTATTTATAATTCTGTAATGTATGGTAAAAGTTTACAAATTCCTTCGTGAGCCAAATTGGTTTGATTTTTCTATCCTGATTGCTAATTTCCTGTTTACCATTTTTGGCATTATTAAAAGTGATGATTATATCAATTTAATCGATCATTTTTTGACAATTTCGTTAATCCAATTTGCCATCAAATATGGAGTTTTTCTTATATGTTTTTTAGTGTATCAATATTTCATTTATTCATTAAAAAAGGATAATTGAAATCACTGAAGGTATAAATTATGTATTCTGCAACTGTAAGATGAATAATACATATTAAGTTGTAAAGTGAAGGAATCGGAAGAATGAAAAGATACTCATATTTATTTATTTTCAGATTAAAAGTCCAAGATTAAAAAATGAGCAATAAGAAAATTCATGTATTTGTTGAAAACCTTGCACGACAACAAGTTTTTGAAAACACCACCAACCAGTTTTCATTTGATGTTGAGACAAATGAAATTAGGCGTAGTAATCTCATAAGTTACCTTTTGCTCATGTACGAACGTAGGCCCGATGTTCTTTTAGTCAGCGAAGCCCCCGGCTACCTTGGTATGAAAATAACCGGAGTTCCGTTTTCATCGGAACGCATATTGCTTCATCATCCATTTTATTCAGGCAACAAAAATTTGCGAATCGAAAAAGATGGGCTCACCGAATCCAGCGCAACCATTGTTTGGGATGTGTTGGATGCAATCGGCAAAATCCCTTTAATGTTTCCTGCCTTTCCATTTCATCCCAATCAAGTTGGAGATACCGACAGCAATCGTACTCCAACAGATATTGAGTTACAAATCGGGGGAAAATATTTAAAAGAACTGATTGAAATTTTTGGAATCAACAAATTTCTTGCTGTTGGTAGAAAAGCCGAACAAACACTTTTAAAGTTAAATATCATTGCCCCTTACATCAGGCATCCTGCCAACGGAGGAAAAAACAAATTCAAAAAAGGTCTGGAGGAAAACTTATTGAAACCCCTTGACCTGACAGGTTAGCGTTGCTTCCTGTAACGTCTTTCTCCTGCTTTTTTCATGTAGTCTTAAAAGAACAAATAAAATTATTTAATATTCTTAAAAAGTTTATTTTTATTTTCGGTTACTTAAGGGTCTTCGCAGGAATCGGAAGACCCTTAAGAGACAAAAATAAATTCTTGTTATATAAAAACTTTGGTTAATATTGAAGTCTTAAAATTCAAAAACACAAAACATGGATTTCTTATTTGCATTATTAATTTCAATTGCCAGTCAATTTGGTATTTCTCAAGATGAAGCAATTCAAACCGATGATTTCCAATCAGCGGTTGATCAACAATTAAGGGATGGCCTGATAACTGATAATGATGTTAATACTGCCAATTTTAGATAAATAACCCTTATTCTGTACTTTCCCCTTTATTCCTCGTTTGCAATCAGGACTGGGATAAATTTTTGTCTTGTGAATCTTGATATTCTTCTCCCATTTCAGGGTGCCCTATGTCTCGTTTGCACATCGTCCTTGTCTGAAACGCTGCTTGAGCAAGAGATACAAGGATGCGCGAATATGATTAGAAAAACAGATTTATTTCTTGTGTGCTTTCGTATTTAATATTCTTAAAAAAGTTATTTTTCGCCCCGGTTTGTGTCCGAACAAATCGTATTACATAGTGTAAGATTTAAAATATTTATAATTTCATTGTTAGTGCAGACACGAACAATGGCCAAAAAGCTCTACATCCATTGAACGCACACCGTGACAGGTCAGTAAAGTTACCTGTCAGGTAAAAAATTCAATAGCAACTATAGCAATACATCCTGCATCAACAAGCTATTGCTGATTCTCCATAAATGCTTTCAGCATCCATTCGCACGCATCATCGTCTTTTGATAGCATATAAGACTCGAATGGAGGGCTATACGTGACCGTAAATTTATCAGTGTAGATATTTTCATAGCTTAGATAAATTCGCAGATGGCTGAGACATAATTCAAGCTTAAATAGGTCGAACAAAGTGTCTTTTGGGCTACACCACAATAATTTTACATTGCCTCCTGGTGAAATTGTCATGTCTCCTAATTCTGACCAATGTGGGTATTCAACAAAAGAGTTTTTTTCTGATATCAATTTGTCAACTAATTCAGACCAAGAATTAATCGTATGGCCTTCAAAACATTTAATGCAAGTATCAATTAAGGCAGGTCCCGTACCTTTATTGATTATCTCTAGACCGCAGTACTCTCCTTTTATATCTGTAATAGTATGAAATTCCAAAATCGGCTTGACCGAAAGTTTATCATGATGAATTGTTTGAGCCAACTGCTGTCTACTGTAATGGGAGCTCAAATAAAGTGATATCACTGACGTTAAAAATGCCATTAAAGCAATCCAATCACTCGAACTTAGGGAAGATTTATACTGGTTAACCCGATTTTTGAATAGTACTTTAACACTAAAATTCGGAAATAAATCTTTTGATTTTTTATCGAGCAAGATATAAATATATGAAACAAAAAAGGCACACTCACTAAGGAGGCTAGCCACATTACTTATTATGAATTCCAATTCAAAGTTGTGAGTAGGAATTAGGAATGGGATAAAAACAACAATTAATGGCCCAATGATTAGAATTGAAAGAATTATTTTTAAATAAGCCTTGGTGGAAAAAGTAGTTATGAATATAAAAATGTAAAATAAACTAGCAAGTTCTACCGCGCTTAAAAAAAAGTAATGATTAAAAATACCAGAAAAACCAAGTATCAAAACTCCTGATATAAAAATAAAAGCAAAATATTTCTTGTACTTAAAACGATTGCTATCTAGTATCCTTAGAATGTTATACGCAAATAGTGATATTAATAATGCACCAATAAGATCTAAACTTGGTACAATCCAATAATGGTTTAAAATAAAAGAATGATTTAGTAATCCCACTCCCGATTGGATTATTTTCAAAATCCAAAAAAATAAAATAAAGAAGCTCGGAAACTTTTTCCCTGTGATTCTTGTGGATCCAAAAGTTAATAAGATAAATATAGTTTCTACAACCAGAAAGCAAACTTCATATTTTGAATAACTCATTTTCTTCGTGATGGGTAAAATAACATGAAAGTAAATATAAGCTGCTAATATACCTTTCTATTAAACAAACTACTGAACAAGCTTCACAAAAACTTTTTGTGCCTTTTGTAGTTATCCCCCATATCGTCCTCGTCTGACAAGTAAGTCCTTTTTGTCCTCGTTTGGAACGAGGATATGGATAAATTTGAATAGGAAAATAAATTATTTAATATTCTTAAAAAGTTTATTTTTATCTTCGATTACTTCAGGGGCTCCGCGGGAATTTGGAGATATTGAAGTGAAACAAACTTCGCCTTGCGGGGGTTTATAACTTCGGGTTACATTTGCATTGCACATCCAGGTATCAATGAGGTGATAGCGGAAAAATTAATCAGATAGTTTCATGCGTTGTTTAGGAAGAACCAAATCACTCGTAAGGTGTAATAACAAGGCAAGGTTTCTCTTTTGTAAAAAGCATTATTGGCAATCTTATACTTTTTTAATATCGTTAGCTGGCTTTATAGCTGCATTGACAGCATTCGTTTACTATGGCACTGGTAAACATTTATGGTCGGAAATTATTCACCTTTATCCGGATACATACGATAGTAACAAGCAAGTTGAACCCTTCGATACCACCAAAGGCAGCTTTAATGTTTTATTGCTGCCTTTTGAACCGCTTGAAAAGTGTAAGTATAAAGAAACCCACATTGAAACAGCCCTCGTCAGGCGGCTTGATTCTTTAAATGTAAGCGATAACCTGAATTTACAGGTAAAATTTGACACCTTACATTGCATACATACTTGTGAAGAAGCGGAAGCGCTTGGAAAAAAATTGAGAGCTAACCTTGTTATCTGGGGCGACCTTTATGAGCATTGCAGTCCTGATACCACTGAAGCATGTTTGAAGTACATCAATCTTTCTGCTAAATCAATACCGGGTGTCGACAACAAAGGCGGTACCGATGTAACAAAGTTGGCAAGCCTGGCTGAAATGAAACAGGGCAAGCTGCAAAAGAATATTGATTATATTTTATATTGGACAGCCGCGGCAAGAGCTTATAAAAAAAGTAATTTCGCGCTTGCTTTATCTCACTTCAAAATAGTTGAAAAAACCGGAAGTCAGTCAGATGAGTTATTTTTTTATATAGCAAACTGTTCTTATTATCTTCGCCAGATAAAGGCTGCCGAAAAATATTATGTTGCCGCACTCCGGATAAATCCCAGCTATGTCTGGGCACATGATAATTATGCAATTCTTCTTGAGATACAATCGAATGACATTGCCGGTGCAAAGAAGCATTATGAAAATGCTTTGGAAATAGACCAGAACGATGCGGGTGTGCATCTCCATTACGCCAATCTCCTTGCGTATAAATTAAATGATGCTGCCGGTGCAAAGACGCATTATGAATGGTCATTGAAGCTGGATTCGAACAATACAGATGCGCATGGTAATTATGCAATTCTTCTTGCGGATAAATTAAATGACAGTCAGGGTGCAAAGAAACATTATGAAAGATTATTGGCGATAGACCCGAAGGATGCAGTGGCACATTATTATTATGCAATTTTTCTTGAAGATAAATTAAATGAGGTTGAAAATGCAAAAAAGCATTATGAAAGAGCATTGGAGATAAACCCGCGCTATGCAGATGCATATTGTAATTGCGCAAAGCTTCTAAAAGAAAAACTAAATAGGCCTAAAGAAGCACTTGCTTATTATAAGAAAGCAATTCAACTCGATCCGGCAATAAAAACATCTGAGCGAGATAAACTTTTTGGTCTCTAGTTGAGTGAAGATTCGAGCGCAGGCAAAAAGCGAAGCTTGGGCGTGAGAGATGAGGATGCGGGAAAATTTTCTGAACCATGATTTTTCCCTATGAAATATCGGGACAAGTTATAATTAAATGATGGACAGGAAAAAAGACACTGGTATTTTATATTCGCTGCCCTCGCCTGTGTCCTCCCAGCGAGGAGATCGCAGGCTGGATGTATATGAATAGAAAAACAGATTTTTTCTTGGGTGCTTTCGTATTTAATATTCTTAAAAAGTTTATTTTTATCTTCGATTACTTCCGCAGGAATCGGAAGACCTTGAAGTTACACAGGTTTCCATAGCGGGAACTCGTCACCTGAGAAGAAATAAATAAATTAATATAAATTAAATATGGCATTAACTGAAATAAGTGAATTTGCAAAAATAATAGGTGTTATCATTGGCTTCTTACTTGGAGTTAAAGCACTTATGGAATTCGTCCAGCATTCCAGGAAGCAACGTGCTGAATTTTTTTTTAAATTATCAGAGCGCCTTTCCGAAAACAATGAGTATATAAAGATACTCGAATTATTAGAAATTGATGATCCTAAACTTGCTGCTGTGGAACTTAGTAAGAGGCGTGAGTTAATGGGTCTATTAGAAGAGGCTTCCATTCTATTGAATTCAGGACTTGTAAATGAAAGTGTAGCTCTGCATTTTTTCGGATACTACGCAATCGATTGTTGGGAAAGTGAACATATTTGGATTGGGCTCAATCGGGAGGAACATTGGAAGGTATTGGGTGATTTTGTAAATCGAATGAAAATTGTAGAACAAAAACTTTTTGACAGAAAAAATTATCGTTTTTAAAGTCCACCCCATCTCATAATTATCTGACGGGCAGCCTCTGTGTGAGGAACGAAGATGCTAGGAGATTAAAATAAAGTTTTTAATTTAATGTCTAATTCTTCGGACTCATTTATTATTGAAAATAGAAAAAATAAACCGAACTCATGCATTAATAATTATTTCATTGAATTCCATTTGTCTTCAATTTTTTTTGTAATTTTTTAAAAATTCATACTATACATACGATCTAATAGTATCAAAGCAATGACAAATAAAATAAATGGAACTGCAAAGGCCCAATTAAATGCAAGTGCTTTTCCATCTAACTTAATTAATTCAAATTTGAATATTAACGGACTTAGTGAGAATATTAAATAAGCTATTCCCAATAACCAATTTGCAAAGTGTTTAAACTTTCTTCCCTGAAATTGCCATTGGTCTGAATAGAAATAAAGTTCCTTTAATTCAGTATATGGAATTAGAAAAATAACCTTGTTTAGAAATCTTTCGCAACAAGCTGCTTCTAATAAATACATTTCTGAAGCAAGACGGTTATACTGATAATAAAGAAAAAGTAAAAGAAATAAAATTTGAACTAAAATATATTGAACTAAGTAAACAAAAGGGTTAATTGACAAATTAGGAGATTGTAAAATCAAAAAACTTGTTCCGATTAAGGCGGTCACAAATAAAGTACCTATGAAAAATAAAATTTTATCTTTTATATCCTTATAATCCTTATATCGCTGCCAACAATTGTTTCTAAAATCAATAAAATAACCAATTCTTTCTGGTGCAATTTCCATAAGGGTTTAATTTAATAAAATAGTGTGTAAATATAAGATATAAAATTATACAGACAATACCTAAGTCCTTCGACTACTACCCATACTTCTGAAACATCGCTTGTGCAAGATAGACAAGTAGCGAATATGAATTGAAAATCAAATTTATTTCTTGTGTACTTTCGTATTTAATATTCTTAAAAAGTTAAATTTTATCCCATTCTCGTCCTCGTATCACTTTGGTCATCGTCTGAAGCATGGGCCGGTGCGTTTGTGACGAGGATCGTTTAAGATTATTCTTCTCTCTGTACTTTCTGAGTCTACCATTTCCGGAACTTAGAAACCTTGAAAAATAAAGCTTTAATTAATTTAAGAACGCAAACCGGTGTTAATAATGGTTAAAATGATATAATTGCATCGGTTGTGGGGACACAACCGATGGCGAAAAAAAAAGCCCTGCAACTACAAAGCGAAATAGAAAAAAAGGATAGAGAGATTGACAGGATGGTTTATGAGTTGTATGAGTTAACGGAGGAGGAGATAAAAATTGTGGAAGGAGAAAACAAATAAATAATAAAAAATGACAACAGAAACAGAACTCAAATTAATAACTGTCCTGGAAAAAATCGAAAAACATTGGGATCTTTTATCCCAAAACATGTTTGAGGAAGTTGGAAACCAGCTAAGAGCAAAAATTAACGGTAAATTTCAAACAGCAGCATTCTTAGCTGGGTGGGCATTTACTGTTTTAGGTATTCAATTAACCATGTTATACGAAGAACAAAAAATTGCTTTGTTACCAATTTCTATAGCAATTATGCTTTCATCAATTGTATTGTTTATTTATAGTGTAATTAAATTAGACGAATTAACAATGCCTAAACGCTTCTGGGTGGACAATGAATCTAAACAATTTGATGAAAAATCCTTTTATTTGGATGATTTCGATTTAATAAAGATTAAGAAACAAATGGTTTTTCACTGGATAAATTGGACGTTAGTTGGAATTTATTTTAACACAATTTCCCTTTTTATTATGCTAATTCCAATTAAACCGTTTATTTTTATTAATCCTATCACTGCAACTTTTGCCAGTTCTTCCTTGTCAATAATAGTAACTATCTGTTATGTTTATATTCGAATGCAAATTGGGAGAAAAAGAAATAAATATCTTGCGCCATTAGGAGTTATTGACTAATTATGCCCTTGGTTGGTGTTACGCGCAGGGTTGTGAACAGAGACACCAACAAGATTCGGAGACGAAAATAAATTTTTTAATTTAATTTAAAAAATACAAGTCAACCTTAAAATTATTTAATATTGTTAAAAAGTTTATTTTTAGCCCCGGTTTCTCTCTTCTGTTGCTTTATTCTAGTTAAACCCTAATAATTATAAAACTCATACAACATGACCAAATCTATCGGGAGCACAATCTCACTCCTTATTTTAATGCTTTTAGGTTTTTATTTGTCCTTAAGTTCAATAATTTCATTGTCATATATTTCCGATAATGAAGATTTGAAAATTCCAATTGCATTGCGTTTCGATAGCACCTTTAAGAAGATAGACACTAACTACGTCAATAGGGAAAATATTAAAACAATGGGTGATAAACTTAAATTAGTAAATAATATTTATAATGACATAATTGAGATTCATGGTCACATGCAAAGTGAAGAATTAATCAAAGACAGTATTAAAGTATTATATAATAAACAAGCATCACCTATAATTCAATTATTAACAAAACAAATTACGCTTTTAACCAATGCTCAAAGAAAAATCGTTCGGGCGCATTATGCGTACAATCAAAATAGAGTTAATTTATTTCAACAAGCCCAATCCTCCTTTAAGGAAAATATAAATATTTTATCCAGTGGTTTACTTTCTAAATACTCCTACGATTTGATCTCGTTTTTAGTTCAGATTCCGTCAGATGAAATTTTATCTTTTTCAGACAACAATTGGGATAAAAATTGTTCCATATTAAAACTTACTTTAGATAATACATATGGAAATCTAAGAAAATTGGCTATAGGAATGGTTAATTCTAAATTTTATGAAGATTTACTTAATAAAGATGTCCTTGGTATAAACTTGCTCCCACAAGATTCAGATTACAATATTCAGATTCCAGTAACAAAATTGGAGTTGCCAAAACCTGGAAAATTTGGTGAAGATTGGGGAGTTGTCTTTGCGCCATTTATCGAGTGGATAGCTGGCAGTAAAAATAATGATGTACTGCTTCTTGTAGGTATGATTGGCTTTGCTCTGTTTGGAGCGACCATCTCAACATTTGTAATTAATCCTCTTGTAACACAAAATTCTCTCTCTGAAAATATCCTTTCTGCAATAATTAAGGGCTTTTCAGCAGCAATTGTTGTATTCCTTGCCGCGCGGGGTGGCATAGCAATTCTAAATAATGGGAAAAGTGATCCTAATCCATTAATTCTATTCCTTTTTTGTTTCATTGGAGCTGTTTTTAGCGAACGGATTTGGAATTGGGCACGTCAACAGGTTTCTACCAGATTCCCTAGTGATGAAATTAACCGTTCGCAAGGCTAGTGCAGCTTCTCTCTTTAGCTTGCCTAGTAATGAATGCTATTGTATTTTTCGAGTTTTTCCCATTTCGAGGATTCAGAAACTTCAGAAATGAAAATAAAGTTTTAATTTTTATTTGTATCCTAAATCAAATAAAATATTTCGTCCCTAACGGGACTTAAAATAGTTTTGTATTAATATTTTCGCCCTTGTTGGTGTTGCGCTGTGGCTCGTGAACAGAAACACCAACAAGCTTCAGAGAAGAAAATAAAGTTTTTAATTTAATTAATCCGAACTCCTGATAATCGGGATAAGTGAAGAACATACATGATAAATTATGCAGCTGGTGAAAAACACTAATCTTAGACTGGAAGGGTTTTAATTATTGAAAATAAATATTAGTATTTTCAATAAAAAGTATTTATGTCAGTCGATTGTTTAACAAAAACGTTGTGAAGTGACTCTTTTGGGATAAGACATTTTAAAGTTGTATAATTAGGTGTTAAAAGATAGTCATAACACATCTCCCAAGTATTTTGGCTTAAATCGATTACATAATTGTTTGGCGTACTTAAAACAATTTCAACTCCTTTCACCGTTCCTCTTCTTAAAACTGTTCCGTCAATCATGGTAAAATTAAGTTTAATCTCAAATTTCTTTTCTAAAATATCGCCTATTGTAATTAGACTAAATTCATTATATTTATTGTAAGATTCAATGTATTTAACTGGTACATTTTTATATGCGACATTATAAATTTTTCTTATCTTATTCTTATTACCCAAAGAATTACGTTTACCACGAGAGCGAATTTTAGTATTCATTATGTAACCCTGAGAAATCTCATCATTTGAATTTATTAAATTCATGCGTATATATCTCTCAGTAAACTTATCTAAAGTATAAATTTGGGTCTTGTCATCAATACATAATGTACAGCTTGGACAAATATTAATATACGGCTGCACCATTGAATCAAGTATATGTTCATTATTTTCATCAGAGTATCTTTCAGAAAGATAGCTTTTTGGTAAACTGATAGAATATGAAAGTATAAAATTTAGTTTTAACGGACTTATGCTATAATTGGCATTATATATGAGTCGATTTGATAATGAAATATTTGAATTAGCTTCATCTATTTGTTGTGCTATCGAAGCCAATCTTTTAATATTTGCGTCCGTTTTTGATTGTACCTTTATTATATTAGTCAACAATTCTTCCGCCTCCTTTTTATTTTCAAAATAAAATCTGCTCATGCTGCTATTCAAATACTTAAGAGAATCTAAACTAATATTAAATTGTTTCATGATTGAATCAAATCGTTCATGTTCCAAAGTATCTTTTTTTAATCTGCTGTTATTCGCTTCTAATTCATTTTTAAATTGTTTATACTCTAATAATATTGAGATTAATATAGCAATGAATAATAAAATCAGTGCAGACAAACCATGCTTTGTTAACCTATGATCTGGTCCTTTAAAATCAAAGAATGAACCATAAAGACCAAGAATCAATAAAACAAAAAGTGCGCATATTTTAAAGATTAACCAACTCATCTTAAATTACTTTATGTACCTTCTGAGTCTCCCCATTTCGGACTCTTAGAAACTTTGGATCCGTAAATATAAATTATTTTCATTTCCGTTAAGCCCTTGTTGGTGTTGCGCGTGTGCTTGGGAACAGATACACCAACAAAATTGTGTACTTTCTGGTTTCCCCATTTCGGAAACTCAGCAACCTTGAAGACGAAAATAAAGTTTTTAATTCAATTTAATCTCCTTGGCCTCCATTTGAAAGAATGCAAGACAATTAAGATTAAAACAATATAATTGATCCGTTGTGCAAACACAGCCGATAGATAAATAAGCTGAAAGTACTATATTCATTAGGTTGCAGAGCTTTTTTCACCCACCCTTTTATTGCTTTTACCCCTTCCCATTTACCATTAGTCATTATTGCAAAAATATGACATGAAAACTGTCCAAACCCGCGTGGTTATTGGATTATTACTATACAAGGATTTGCACAATTTACGTTAACTATATACACATGATTCCATCCGTACTTAAAACACTGCACTTATGGAAAAGGTATCAGTTAATTTGCTTGCTCAGTCTGATCAATATTTGTTAACCGAAATCCAAAACGGTAACAATATCGCTTTTGATTTATTAATGCAGCGTCATTCCGCACATCTTGCCATTTATCTTCATACCCTGCTTCACAATTCAGAATGGGAGCATGATGCATTACAGAACTTATGGATGAAAGTCCTGTTTGTATTTCGTAATCACCAATACCACGAAAACGGCCATTTCCTGAAATGGCTCAATACGCTTGCTTACAATTCAGCTATGCGGATTCTGCGGATTGAAAAGCACTATATACATAAGGGTGAGTTACCGGAACTTAAGGATGAAGGCTATAAGCCGGAACAGGAAAAAGATGATGAAGATGAAATTGTCCGTACAGAATTTAATAAGCTCAGGACATTTCAAAAGAGGGTTATCCTGCTGCATTATAAATTAAAAATGACGTACCAGGAGATCGGGTTGAAAATGAACCTCAATCCGCATTATGTTGCAAAGATTTACAAAAGAGCGTTGATTAAGCTGCGCATTAGCTCAGAAAAGAGGAAGCAGAAAAAATATTTTTCAATCAGTGTCCAAAAAAATGAGGCGTGTGGCTTATTACAATAAATGATAAATGCAGAATAAAATAAAATAACAATATATGTCAAACAATTTAAATTAAAGTAAAATGTCACAAGTAACATTAAATTTAAGAGGAAAGCCGGTCCCCTATATAATAGAGAAGGCGCGGCTGATCCAGACCAAAATGACGGGAAATGCCGATTTTCCCACACCGATTCCCACCTTAATTATCCTTGGAGGATTAATTGATGCATTGTCCTTAGCGTATGAAAATGCGCTGGGTGGCGACAAAATTAAAAAGTCCCTGATGCGAATTGCATTAAAAGACTTAATGACTGCCCTTAACACCATGCTGGGCTACGTTGCCAGCGTAAGCGCAGGGGATGAAACAATGATTTTAAGCACCGGTTTTGATGTCAAACGTCCGCGCACTCCCGCAGGAATCCTTCCTCCGCCTGTGAATGTACGTGCCGTATTCGGCAATGTGCCGGGCGAAATTATTCTCAGGTGGGCTGGTGTAACGAGGAGGCTTATTTACAAAGTGCAGATGAACGACACGCCCGCAGACGACACAAATTGGAAAGACCTCACGTACACGGGTAAAATCCGTTTAGGGGTGAACAGCCTGATCAGCGATAAGGTATACGGGTTTCGCATAGCTTCTATCAGCGCTGAAGGGTTAGGAAACTACAGTGATGCTGCATCTCACAAAGCACTGTAATTTGTTGTTCTATATTAAACCCTTCCTCGTGCCGGGGAGGGTTTTTTATTGCGTAAACAATTTGTACAAAACGCCCTGCTGAAAAATTGTTTACATTTTTTATTTTTTTATTTGTTACATTTTGTACTTTCGAGTGTTAAAATTTCCCGAAAATGATGTATAAAAAATTAAGCTTTCTTCTTTTTCTTTTTATAGTCATAACTTTTAATTCAAAAGTTTATTCACAGGCTCCTGCATTAGCCATTCAAAAAAATTTTGGCGGGAGCAGTGCGGAATCCTTCTATTCAATAAAAAGCACTGCAGATGGCGGTTTCATTGCTGCCGGGTCCACCCAATCTGTTGATGGCGATGTGACAGGCAATCACGGTAACAATAATGATGCATGGGTTATAAAAACAGACAGCAATTTAAATGTTCAGTGGAAAAAATGTTATGGTGGCTCATCGTCTGAGTCCATATACGAAATTATTCAAAAAGATGATGGCAGCTATATTTTTATCGGTACGGCCGGTTCTAATGATTTTGATGTTTCAGGTGTTCATGGAAGCGGTGACGTATGGGTGGTAAGGCTGGATGCTGCAGGGAACCTGCTATGGCAACATTGTTATGGAGGGATAGAGGGAGAGATGGGTCGGAGTATTTCGCTGACGGATGACGGGGGGTTTATTGCGGCTGGTGAATCGAAGTCAAATGATGGGGATGTATCCGGACATCATGGCGGAAGCTTTGATGCTGACTATTGGGTCTTTAAGGCGGACAGCACAGGAGCTATTCAATGGCAAAAATCTTTAGGAGGGACAAGGTATGAATCAGCAAAATCTGTACGGCCTTCTTTTGACGGAGGATACATTGTTTGCGGCAATGCCGCTTCTGAAGATGGCGATGTGACCGGCTTTCATACAGTATTAGGTAACTATCCCGATTACTGGGTGGTGAAGCTGGATTCAGCGGGTAACCTGCAATGGCAAAAATGCCTTGGGGGAACCGGAATTGATTACGCAAGAATAATTATACAGACAATTGACTCCGCATTTATTGTTGCCGGGACTACAGGTTCTGATGATGGCGATGTCTCACCGTGGGTGCCCGGTTCTCCTACGGGATGGGTTGTGAAGCTCGATACCACCGGTACGGTTATCTGGAAAAAGTTATTGGGAGTACACGGAGAAGATATTAATTCAATGCTCCAGGCTCCAGATGGAGGATTTATTGCAGGCGGATCAACCTGGTCGGATGGGAATGGCGTAAACTCTAACGGTTTCTATGACTTTTGGATAGTAAAGACAGATTCTGCCTGTAATATTCAGTGGCAAAGAAACTATGGAGGAACCGATTATGATTTTGGAGATGCGATTGACTTTTTTCCCGGAGGCTATGTTGTTACCGGAAACGTTTCTTCGCATGACGTAGATTTGAATTCAAACAAGGGTGGTTATGATGCCTGGATAGTTAAAGTTGTTTCTCACTCAAATTCGATAACCGGCCAGGTGTATCTTGATACTGTTAGCAACGGTATGCACGATGCGGGTGAGCCATTGCTGAGCAATAAGCTCATCACGGAAGCTACCACCGGAAGGATGGCATTTACAGACGAGAATGGCATATATAACGTTTCGGTGCTTACCGCGGGATCTTTTAATGTCCAGGCTCCCGTTGTGAATAATTATACGATAACACCTTCAGCCTATCCTGTTACTTTTTCTTCCATTGATGAGACAGATTCTTTAAATGATTTTCCTGCTGCTCCTATACCCGGAATAAATGATTTACAGATCACCCTTATCCCGGTGACTGACTTCAGCGTGGGTTTCAGCGGCACCTATTGGCTGGTTTGTAAAAACACCGGAACTACCACTCAATCGGCAACTGTAAAACTTTTTCCGGGAAATTATATTTCTTACGCAAACGCTGGGCCTGTCCCGTCTTTGATAACTGCTGATTCAATTGTGTGGAGCGGTTTAAATATGGTTCCATGGCAGGAAATAATTATAATGGTAAGCTTCACAGTAAACCTGACAGCTCCTGTGGATTCTTTGATCTCCACATCTTCACAAATTGAACCGGTTATCAGTGACCTGAATCCTGCTGATAATTATTCAGGCTGGAGAATTCCGGTTACGGCTTCTTCTGATCCTAACGACAAGCTGGTTTCAGATACTTTGCTTACCACAACGGAAATGCTGACAGCGCCATGGCTCGATTACATCATACGTTTTCAGAATACCGGAACAGATACGGCTGTCAATATAAAAGTAACGGATAATATCAGCTACAAGCTTCAGTTGAATACTTTTGAATTATTGAACACCAGCCATCCCGTTCAGGCAGCATACCAGGATGTGTCAAGGCTGATTACTTTTAATTTTAATAATATACAATTGCCTGACAGTGGGGTGAATGAACCTGCCAGCCATGGATTTATTCATTACCGCATCAGAACGTACGATACCCTTTCAGCGGGAGATATAATAAAAAACCACGCGGCAATATTTTTTGATTTTAATGAGCCCGTAATCACTAAAACAGCACGAACACGTATTGTGCTGCCCACATCTGCTGAAGAATATGCTACTGATGATTTTCCTGTAATGATATTTCCAAATCCTGCTTCAACCATTGTAAACATACAAACTTCAGAAGATGTGAGTGAAATAAAAATTTATGATTTTACTGGAAGAGCATTAATCCATAAAATTGCTGACGGAAATAGTTTTTTACTCGATGTTTCAACTTTCAATAGTGGTATTTATTTCCTCCAAATGATTTCTGATAAAAAGAAGGTTAATAAAAAGTTTATGGTGCAGCATTGAGCTGTTTATGATCAGAAGATACATTTTTGTTTTTCAGTTTTTCCTTTCATTAAGGCTGGATACCTTAATAATTCACTCCTCTGGGGCAGGTGTTGTGTGATAGCCGGTGGGAACCTCACTTGTGCTATGAAATCAATCTCCTCTTTTTATGAAGCAAAATTTTGTAACAAAAAAATTACTAACCAGGTGGTTACTAACTGTACCGTTACTATCCTGTTTAATAAAAAAAAACCCTTGCTTTAAGAGCAAGGGCGTTTTTTCAAGTATAACTTATACTGATGAAAAAATTATTCTGCTTTAACAAATTTCCCTGCTTTCACATAATCTGATGTTATCAGCCTGTAGGCATAAATGCCGTTTTTCAACGAAGAAATATCAGCGGTAAAACGGTTTAACCCGGGTTCATGTGCCGCATGGTTTAATAACACCTTTATTTCTTTACCGTGCAAATCCATCAGCGTTAATGTAACTTCAGCGGCATCCGGCAGCAGGTATTCAAACGTGATTTCATTTTTTGCAGGGTTGGGATACATTGCAAACTGCACCGTTGGATCACCGTTATAAGCAGGCTTCAGGTCCGGAAATTTCTCCCCGATGTCCTCCGTCACTGCATCCATGGTCACTGTATTTACGCATGGAGAAACATTCGCGATCTTTGCCACTAAGTGAGAACCCGCTTTTGCAATGAATCCCGGCTGAAATATAATATGTCCATGGGCAATCATGGTAACGTTTGCACCCGATTCAATGCTTAACGTACTGCCTGTAGGTGAAATGATATCGCCCACAGCCTGGTAATGCACATCGGTTGCCTGGGGAAGAGCAAGAGAAAGAGGGCCGTTCATATTAATATTTACATTTGATGAAAACAATTCGTACTGGCTGAAATCAACCCTTGATACATAATTATTCCATTGGCCTGTACGGTTGTCGTTCCAGCATACATAATTTTTGTTCGCCCATGCAGAGTTTGCAATATAATCACCGCAATAACCGGTGGCAAAACCGGGTATAGCCGCAACCGTATGGCCCACATCGCTCACCTTTATATTACTCCATGAAAACCCACCGTCAAAAGAATAAGCAAGGTAGGTATTGGTGATAAAGCCTGTCGCCTGGTCAAGGGAAAGATAGGCTACCGATACGGTTCCTGTGACATCATCTGTTGTAACCCACGGAAACCAGTTTTGGCGTCCTGCAGCAATGCTCACTTCTATAGGGGCTGACCAGGATGTTCCCTGGTTAATTGAATAACGTACTAAAATAACCGCCTTGCCATTGCCATTTTGTTTTGCAGGGTAAGCGATATAAATGCGGCCCCGTGTGAAGCTGCAGCTTTTATCCACTGCCATGGATGGAAAATCAGCCACGCGTGTATTGTTAAAAAGAGGATCCGTACCGAGTATACGGATTCCGGCATACGCAAATGCGGGAGTTAAATTGGTAAACGATGAACCGCCATTCAGTGAACGGGTAAATCCTATCCCGTCAGCCGGTGCGGAACCTGTACCATAATTTGCCCAGCAAACATACACTTCTCCGAGGGTACCCGTCTGGACATTCGTTCCCTGTCCCCAGCTATTGTGCAGGGTAATATTGGGTAAATAAGAAGCCCCGCCATTTGTTGAACGGTTGAAACGGACGGTATAAGTACCGGAGAAATCAGTCCATGCATTATAGACATTTCCCTGGTAAGGGCTTCCCGGAAGATTATCAACAGCCATCATCTCTTTATCAAAGCTGATGGGAGAGTAACTGTATGAAACAGACGGGCCCCATGCTGTGCCCTGGTTAGAACTGCTGTACACTGTAGATCCGACACCATTCCAGGTCATAGTTTGAAGGTAAAGTTCCCCTTCTGCATCAACCGCTGTGGCGGGGTCACCATAACTTTGCACCATGTCAGGCATGTGATCAGAGCCAAACCATGTAGTGCCGCCATTCTGGCTCACATAATAACCCTGGTAATAAGGAGTATTGGAGCTTAAGATGATATTATCGGGGTGTATTTTGCTTACGGTCATGTGCTGCTCGCTTTGCGCATCCACGGAAGGAAAAGCCTGCACATCGGTATTATCCGTTACACTGGAAATTGCGTTATGATCGTTGCGCTGAAGAAGGTTTTCGGGAGAAGGCTTATAAAGCTTTAAAGAAGGCCGTTCGAGCTTGCTGAAATCAAGCTGGCGGGTGCGGTTATCAAAAGGCGGAACGGCATATTCGATGTAGCCTTCAGTCGGACCTTCCCGCTCATCCTGGCTAAATGCTTCGTATGAAACAATGCCAAAGATTATTGCTGAGACAAGAATTTTTCCTTTCATAGTATTAAAATTTATACGTTAGAATTTATTTATATGAAAGAATATTATTTCTTTTCTGCGTTGCGCCCTGCAGAGAGTTCATTAACCTGCTTCTGTAAATTATCAATTTGTGTTTTAAGCTCGTGGTTCTCTTTGTTCAATTGAAGAATATAAAGCATGGCTTCTTCAATTTTCTCCATGGATTTTGTCTGCATTTCGCCCAGCATAATACCTCTATTTTTCATTTCACCTGCTGAAGGAATTCCCGGAAGGTGTTTGTTGACATCCAGCCATTGTTCCAACTCATCTAACGGCATAAGGGCATGGTTTTCGGAAAAAACATAATCCGGCCAGGCAGCCTGTAAATCCACACGTGCTTCCTCAGCGATGAGTTTGCCGCCTATGCTGACAATATATCCTGTAGCTCCGGTGGAAGTCCCGACAAGCAATTGATTTGCTTTTGCAGTACCATTTACATCTAATTTTGTGGAAGGACTGGAGGTTCCGATTCCAACTTCTCCCGTAGGTTTGATATACATCCGCATAGCGTTATTGGTTTTAAATTTTAAACCCTTGTTATCAATCGTACCGATGAAGTTAGTGTTAGGATTTGTTCCGGAGTTTCCGTTTATGCCCCAGGACTGAGCATTTGTTTTGCCGACAGAAACAATCATTAATATTCCTGCGGAAATAAGGAGTTTTTTTGTCATTTGAATTTAGTATTAGAGTTTGAACAATAATTTTTTGGGAAATATACAGATATTTCGTGATATTTCATGCCTTCTACAATGAAATCATATTTTAATATTAAATAACCAATAGGCCTTTTCCATGTTCCCTGGCCATAACATACTTTTTTATTTGCCCGAAAGCAAAGCCATTGTTACCAAATTACCTTGCCTTTAACAAGCTTGAACCATCGGATTTTTTAATGTAAATATTGATATTTAAATAGCTTATGATGAGAGAATTAATAAGCTAAACGAATAAAAAATTCATTAAACTTATTTTAATTTATCCCCTATGTCTTTACCTACCATTTTGACCCGTTTATCCTAAACAGTCGGGTTTTTACATAAAAATATGAGCATTCCGCCAACCTCTCCTTTATAATTGGGGCTCATTAAATTATTAATAAATGAAAAAGAAAATAAACAAGCAAAACGGGATCATCAGTATGATCGTGCTGTTCTTTATCCTTTTTACGGGATATACATTAACAGCCCAAACAACACAACAATTTACCTCGTCAGGAACGTTTGTAGTTCCTGCCGGAGTAACCACAGTACAGGTAGAAGCCTGGGGAGGCGGAGGTGCCGGAGGCGGTACGAACAGTTCCGCTAATCGCGGTGGAGGCGGTGGTGCAGGAGGTTCTTTTACAAGAAATACTTCTGTTGCTGTTACCCCGGGTGCATCCATTACAGTTACAGTAGGTGCCGGAGGTGCGGGTGTATCAAACGGTAATGGCGGTGCAGGCGGAACTTCAACCTTTTTGGGAGTTTCAGCAGTCGGAGGTGCAGGCGGGAATGTTGGAAACAGTACAACTAATTACGGTGCAGGCGCTCCGACAACAGTAGGCGTTACCCTTAACGGTGGAGCAGGTTCAGCAGCAAGCTCAGGAACTTCAAACAGCGGAGCGGGTGGCGGTGGTTCAGGTAACACAACAGGCGGCAGCGCAGCATCCGGTACAACAGGCGGTGCCGGTGGTACAGGTTCTTTTACCGGTGGTACCGGTGGGGCAGGTCTTACAAGCGGAAGCAATGACGGAAATGATGTAACCGGATTGGCAGCAGGTGGTGGTGGAGCGCGTGGCAATAGCAGCAACTCATCAAATCGTTCAGGTGGTAATGGCGGTGGAGGAAGAGTGAATGTTATTTATACATGCCCTACATATGCTTTAACGGCTGCTGCAACAGCTACAGGACCTTTTTGTGGTGCTTCCACTTCAGTAGTTACACTTCGCTCTTCTTCTCTTTCATCAGGAACTTATACAGTTACTTATAACCTTTCAGGAACTACAACCGGATCCGGCAGTACAACTATGACATTTACTGCCGGTGCTCCAGGTACCGGAACATTTACTACTTCATCATTAACAGCTGGTGGTAATACTACGGTTACCGTAACCGGTCTTGCTAATGCCGGATGCAGCACAACAGGTATCAGCAGCAACAATTCAGTGGTAGTTACGGTTAACGCAGCAGCTGCTGCCGCTGCCGGAACAGCTATAAATACCTGTTCAAATTCAGGCGCAGTAAATATTACTGCCGGTTCAAGCTCATCAAATAATGCAGGGGTTACATGGACCAGTAACGGAACAGGAACGTTTACTAACCCGAACTCTTTGACAACTTGTACATACACTCCAAGCGCTGCTGATATTGCTGCAGGAAGCAGAACATTAACATTAACAGCCACAGGAAATTCACCCTGCAGTAATGCAACTTCAAACAAAACTCTTACGATCAACCAGGCTCCCACAGCCAATGCAGGTAACGCTGTTTCTACGTGCTACAATTCAGGAGCGGTAAATATTACTTCAGGTGCTTCTGCATCAAGCCAGGCAAGTGTTACCTGGACTTCAAGCGGAAGCGGAACATTCAGTAATGCAAATTCATTGACTACATGCACGTATAATCCAAGTGCTGCTGATATTTCTGCAGGAAGTGTCACACTTACGTTAACAGCAAACCCTCTGGCAGGTTGTACAAATGCAACGTCTCAGAAAACACTCACTATTACTTCACCCCCGGCTGCTGCGGGAACCATTTCAGGAACAGCAACCGTTTGTTCTTCGAACAGCTTAAATTACAGCATTGCTTCTGTAGCTGGCGCAACGAATTATACATGGGCTGTCCCCACAGGATGGTCTATCAATTCAGGACAGGGAACAACAAGTATCAGTGTTACCTCAGGAAGTGGCGGACAAAACGGAAACATTACGGTAGTTGCCAGTAACAGTTGTGCAAGTACTAATCCTTCTTCCACAGTTGATATTAATCCGGTTAATGGGACTAATAATACAGGTTATACCACTACTTCTACAAAGACGAGTGGTGATATTCAATGTAACAGCGGTTCTCTTGCGGGGTATGCAAAATTTCCTTTAAGTGTTATTCCATCCGGTGCGACTATTACAGGGTCAGTATTAACAGTAGTAAATAATGGCTCCTCGTCAAGCAGCGCTACCAATGATATTCGTGCATTAGGAAACAATGACCCCACGACTACAGGTGCATCAACATTATATACTGCTTGCTTATCAGGTACGTCTTACAGTTCAACAAGCTGGAGTAATACCGGAAGTGTTGTGCTTACGCTCAATTCAACAGCGACATCAGATATTCAAAATCGTATGTTATCTCCGGGCTACCTTGGTGTAGGTTTTGACCGAGGCGGTTCAGCTACATTTATATTTCATGGATATGCCGGTGGAGCTAATGCTCCGAAGTTAACAGTGTCTTATACAAGTCCGCGTACCCTTGCCGTAAGTGTTACCGCTGCCGCTTCTGCCAATTCGGGAACAGCGGTAATCACGTGCGCGAACAGCGGTGCAGTAAATATCACTGCGGGTTCAAGCGCTTCTAATAACACCGGAGTTACATGGTCTTCAAGCGGAACGGGTTCATTCGCCAATGCCAATTCATTGACCACCTGCACTTACAATCCAAGCGCAGCCGATATTGCTGCAGGAAGTGTAAATCTCACTCTTACAGCGACTGCAAATGCAGGATGTACAAATGCGGTTTCTTCAAAATCATTTACTATTAATCCTGTTGCAACAGTGAGTGCAGGCTCCAATCAAACTATTTGTTCGAACCAAAGTGCAACTATGAATGGTTCTTTTGGTGGCGGAGCATCTTCAGCAACCTGGTCAACGTCAGGTACAGGATCGTTTAATAATAATAATGGGAATGCAATTTACTCTCCTTCTGCTGCAGACAAAGCTGCCGGTTCAGTTGTACTAACTTATACTTCAAACGACCCTGCCGGTCCATGCGGTTCAGTTAATGCTTCAATGACATTAACGATTAATGCAGTTCCCGCAATTACGTCTCATCCGTCCAATGTAACCGTTTGCGAAAGCGGAAATGCATCGTTTTCAGTTGTTGCAACCGGAACAGGAATTTCTTACCAATGGAGAAGAGGGGTCAATAATCTTTCAAATGGTGGAAATATTTCAGGCGCTAATTCTGCGACTTTAACAATTACTGGTGTATTAGTGTCTGACGCAGCTTCGGATTATAACTGTATAGTAAGTGGAATATGTGATCCTGCAGTTACTTCAGCCGATGTTACTTTAACGGTTAACACAGCTCCTTCCATCAGCTCAGTAGGAAATATTTCTGAAAATACATCAGGAAGCTGCACAGTGGCAATTTCCAATTCTCAATTGCTTGCACAGGTTTCTTCTTCAGGTTCACCTGCTCCGTCTGTAACGTTCAACCCTGCAGCAGGAAACTTCAACACAGGAACAACACTTGTTACAGCAACTGCTCAGAATTTGTGCGGTTCAGTTCAAACAACCTTCAATGTGACTGTAACCGATAATGAAAATCCTTCATTCGCATCTTGTCCTTCAAACATTACTGTAAATAATGATGCAGGAGTTTGTGGTGCACACGTAAACTGGACCGCTCCTGTAGCTTCTGATAATTGCTCAGCATCCGTTTCGAATAATTATAACCCGGGAGATTTATTCCCCGTTGGAACAACAATTGTAAATTATAATGCGGTTGATCCTTCAAATAACTCAGCAAATTGCTCATTTACTGTAACCGTTATTGACAACGAAGCTCCGGTAGCGGCTTGTCAGAATATTAATGTTACACTTAATGTTACAGGTACTGCAGCAATTAATGCAATTCAAATTAATAATAACAGTACAGACAATTGCGCAATTGATCATTACACTCTTTCACAAAATGCATTTAGCTGTGTAAATCTTGGTGCTAACAATGTTACACTTACCGCTTATGATGCAGTTGGAAATTTCAGCGCATGTGCGGCTACTGTGACTGTTATACCTTATGCTACTGCTGCGATAAGCAGCAACGGCAGTGTTTGCATTGGAAGCGATGCTTCCGTGCACGTTGTATTTAATGGAACAGCTCCATTTAACTATACCATATCTGACGGTTCACAAAGCGTTTCAGGAAGTACTTCAAACAATGTTGAAGATATTACCATACCCGCTCCATCCGCAGGATTGCATACCTATAACGTTATCGTTTTTTCTGATGCAATATGCACAGGAACTTCAACTGGTTCTGCAAACGTAGCTGTTAACCCGGTTCCTGATGTATTAATGGTAAGCTCCATTATTGCGCCTTCAGATGCATGCAATGGCACCGTTATGCAGCTTACTGCAAATGTTGCAAACAGCTTTGACTTTAACTACATCTGGAATACAGGAATTAATTTATCCGTTGTAAAATTCAGCGATAACATAAACGGGCCTTTTGTAAACGGTCCTTTTGAAACTGCAGGCAACCAGGTGTATGCACAATTTGGTGCATTGGTGGGCGCTTCAGGTTATAATGTTGGTGCTCAAATTTCAAATGCCTGCGGTACTTCTGCTTACTTTTATAAATGGGTAAGAGGTCAAATGGGTACTCCCGGTACTATAGCAGGTGCAGCAATCGCATGTTCGAACCAGGCAGGTGTGAATTACAGTGTCACAAATACAGTTCCAACGGCAGTTTATAACTGGACATTCTCTGTTGCCGGAGCAACAATTAACGGACAGGGAACAAATAATGTGTCGGTAAATTTCCCCGCATTCACCACAGGACAATTATGTGTAACGGCAGCTTTATCGTGCGGTGGTTCTTCAACCAGCAGTCCGCGTTGTATGACAATTTCTAATACAACCGGTCTGCCTTCAGTTATCAGCGGCCCGTCTAAAGTATGTCCCGGTTCAACAAACGTGGCTTACTCGGTGAGTCCGCTTGCTGGCGCAGTAAGTTATAACTGGACCGTTCCTTCAGGAGTAACCATTGTGGAAAGCGCTCCTTACAGCAATTTAATACATGTGAACTTCCCTGCCAATTACTCCGGTGCACCGCCAATCTATGTGTATGGTGTGAGCATATGCGGTATACAAAGTACAGGAAGAAATAAAACCGTAGGATCCTATGTTCCCAATACACCCGGCAGCATTACCGGACCCGTTGCGGCCATTTGTAACTCTACTGTTCAATATTCAATTGCTAACGTAAGCGGGGCTACCGGCTATACATGGACCATACCTTCAGGGGCTACCAATTTTATCGGCCAGGGAACAACTTCTATACAGTTTACAGCCGGCAGCAATTTCACCACCGGGTATGTTACTGTACAGGCCAATACAAATGCATGCTCACCGGGTACAAGCGCCCTTCGTTCTATCAGCGTGAGCGGTGCACCTGCTGTTCCCGGAAATATTGTGATTAACCCGTCAGCATGGTGTGTCGGTCAAACTGTTAATGCAAGCATTCCGACTGTATCTCCTCTTCCCACTTACAACTGGATTATTAATAACGGAACAATTGATGCGGGACAAGGAAGCAATAACGTTGATGTAATTACAAATAACGCACACGTAATTGTCCAGGTAAGAGCCATTAACTCATGCGGAGTAAGCGGAAACCGCACTCTTCATACATATTCAGCAGGATGCAGGGAAGAAGAAGTGATTCAATCAATGAACAGCATTTCTGTGGCACCGAATCCTGCACACAATATGATTACAGTGAGCTTAGGCGTTAAACAGAATTCAGATATTTCGATTTCAATGGTTGATATTTCCGGAAGAACAGTTCTTACCGAAAAACTTACAGCTGCCGAAGGTGTAAATAAGTACCAATTGAATTTGGATCATCTTTCAAAAGGAGTTTACATGATGCAGGTTGATTTTTCGGGTGATATCAAGATGACAAAGATTGTGATTGAATAATATAATATAATTAACCTTCAGTTAATCCTCCCTGATTTAACCAGGGAGGATTTTTTATTGTATTGGATTTTATCAAATCAAAACTTCTTACCCTCCGGGGAGGGCAGGGGCGGGGGTTATTACTTCGGTTTAATCTATGTTTGATTTTAAAATTAACTTTGTTGATAATTATAAAACTGAATGATGAAAAAGTTTGCAACTCTGAAATTAATTTTCTCCCTGATTTTCCTGGTAAATTCCGGTGTACTGTATGCACAAAATAAATTTATCAGCGACAGCCTGGATAAATATATGGATCGCGAAATGCGAAGATGGAATATTCCGGGTGTAGCAATTTCCATAATAAAAGATGGAAAAATCATTTATATGAAAGGCTTTGGTGTTCGCGAAGCGGGTAAACCGGGAAAAGTGGATGAAAACACTTTATTCATGATTGCATCTAATACCAAAGCTTATACGGCAACCGCTCTTTGTTTGCTGGATTATCAAAAAAAATTATCATTAAATGATAAGGTTACCAGGTGGATGCCTGACTTTAAATTATACGATGAGCTGGCAACCCGCGAAGTGACTATTCGTGATATGCTTTGTCACCGTATCGGTTTCCAGACTTTTCAAAGTGATTTTCTGAACTGGGGTTGTAATCTCTCAAGAAAAGAAGTTATCACCAATATGCGAAATGTAAAACCTTCATACAGCTTCAGGAGCCGTTATGGTTATTGCAATTCCTGCTTCCTCACTGCAGGAGAAATTATTCCTCTTGTTACAGATACTTCATGGGACGATTTTCTGAAATACAATATTTTTCAGCCATTGAAAATGAACCGCACCACTACTGCACAATCCGGAATTATTAAAGATGATAATGCAGCGTTACCTTATACCATTTTTCACAACCAGCTAACTAAATTAGCTTACGATTCCATTGACAACCTGGGTCCATGCGGTTCAATTAACTCCTGTGTAAAAGATATTTCCAACTGGATCATCCTGCAATTAGACAGCGGACGATTTGAAGGAAAGCAAATAATTCCGTTTGAGGTACTGAAGAAAACCAGAACTTCCAATACAATTATTAATGATCCGAATAACCCGATGTTTAAATCAAAACATTTTCATACGTATGGCCTGGGATGGTTTCTTGAAGATTACGAGGGCAGAAAAATAATTTCGCATGACGGGGGGGCCGATGGATTTGTGACGAACACTACGTTCATTCCTGAAGAAAATTTCGGATTTACCATTCTTACTAACACGGATGCAAACAGTTTTTTTATTGCTTTGCGCGATCAACTGATTGATGCTGCATTTAATATTCCTTACACGAATTACAGCGAATTTTATTTTTCTGCAAACGAAAAAAGTATGGCTGAACAGGATTCCATGGAAAATGCACTTTTTCTGAAAAGCAAAAAAGCAAATCTGCGGGATGCAGATCTCAAAATGTATGCGGGAAAATATTGGAATGAGGTGTATGGTGAAATAGAAATAAAATCGGAAAACAACAAGCTGAATATTTATTTTTCACATCATCCGGCATTAACCGGCAGGCTTCAATATCTTGATGAAAATAATTTTGTGTGCTCGTATGATCCTGTAAGCTATGGGGTAAAAGAAATTACATTCAGGGTTAAAGATGGAAAAGCTGAGTCGGTAACAATCAAGGTAAATGACTTTATAGATTATATGCCTTACCTGTTCAAAAAAATGTAATAACTCATTTGCATTAAAAAAACGCTGCCAAAAATGTAGTCTACATTTGCATCGCAAAAATAAAATGGAACGTCAATTATTATTTGATCATTTTATAAACGATGTTGAAAAAAACACCCAATTTGCCGTTGAACATTTTTCAAACCTTACTGATATACAATTTAACTGGCGTCCGGCACCGGACAAATGGAGCATTGGTCAATGCATTCAGCACATCAATATGATAAGCAGGCACTGGCACCGGCAATTTGAAAAAGTGTTAAAGAGCGGAATCAAATCAGAAAACAAAGGAGAATATGCACCGGGATTTTTAGGAAAATATCTTGCGAGAATAATTGCTCCTGTGGCGACAAGGAAAATTAAAACGCCTTCCTTATTTCAACCTCATTTTTTAGTCAACGGGAAGGTAGCGCTGGATGAATTCCTGGATTTTCAAAAACGTTTTTTGGAAATGACTGATAAACTCAAACAATTTGATCTTGAAAAGAACAAATTGGATTCAACAAATTACTCCATGATTCATCTCAAATTAGGAGATGCTTTTATTATTAATAATCAGCACACGACTCGCCATTTAAACCAGGCATTGGATGTCATGAAAGAAGAAAAGTTTCCCGAAAATTAGTTTAAGTCGTTTTCAGCAGGCTTTTAATAATATCCTCCATTGAAACACCTTCAGCTTCCGCTTTATAATTTTTTACAAGGCGATGTCTTAAAATAGCAGGGGCCACCGAGCGCACATCTTCCATGTCGGGAGAATATTTTCCATTCAAGGCAGCATTGCATTTTGCACCAATGACAAGATATTGGGAAGCACGCGGGCCTGCTCCCCAGGAAATGTAGTTTTTCATCATGTCAGAAGACTGACCGTTTCCCGGACGGGTGCTGGTGGCCAGAGAAACAGCATAATTCAACACGTTATCAGGAACAGGGATTTTACGTATGAGCTTTTGAAAATATACAATCTCTTCACCACTGATAATTTTTTCCAATGGAGGATCATATTCAGAAGTAGTTTGTTTTACCACTCGAATTTCTTCATCAAACTTGGGGTAATCGAGCATAACATTAAACATAAAGCGGTCTAATTGCGCTTCAGGCAAAGGATAGGTTCCCTCCTGCTCTATCGGGTTTTGAGTAGCAAGAACAAAAAACGGGCTTCCCAGCTCATACCGTTTTCCTGCAGTAGTTACTGCGCGTTCCTGCATGGCCTCGAGCAAAGCAGATTGTGTTTTAGGAGGAGTACGATTGATTTCATCCGCCAGGATAATGTTGGCAAACAACGGTCCTTTTACAAAACGGAACTGGCGTGATTCATCCAATATTTCAGTTCCGATTATATCAGAAGGCATCAGGTCGGGTGTAAACTGAATACGGTTATAGCTTAAGCCAAGCACACGCGCAATGGTATTTACCAATAATGTTTTTGCAAGGCCGGGCACACCCACAAGCAAGCAATGCCCCTGGCTGAAAATAGAAATGATGACATCTTTTACCACCTCATCCTGTCCGATAATGACCTTACCAATTTCGCTCCGCAGCTTTTTGTATGTTACCACCAGGTCGTCAACTGCTTCTACATCGGAGTTGTATGCTTTTATCATTGATTAATTAATTAAGTTAATTATGGCTCAATTCATCCATTGCTTCAGATTCTCGCAATTCAAATAACTATCTGTAACACGGATGAAAATATTACTCTTTTTCTTTTGTATCCATTCATCGAGCACTTTTACCTGCTTGGCTTGCAGGGCTGCTTCCTGCAGGCGCTGGTAATCGTCAGTAAAATTCGCTTTATGCGGATTGGTCCTTACTTTTAAATAGAAAAGTTTATACGCCTGCTTTCCTTCATCCGTTGCGGTTAAAACAGGGTTTGAAATTTCACCGGGCTGCAATTTATCCAATTGAAAAAACACGGTGGCATCTATCTGTGATGATTCAAAGCGCGTGGTTCCGTTTTGCTGGTTCACAATGTTGCCGCCATTGTAACGTGTGTCCACATCATCAGAATAAACCTGCGCCACATCTGAGAAAGACCTGGTTCCTGATCTTACCAATGCAGCAATACTATCCATCGAAACTTTAACGGCAGCAATATCTTCAGGCGCAATTTCAGGTTTAAGAAGTATATGCCTTACATTAATGCGCTCCCCCCTGCGTTCGATCAATTGAATCAAATGATATCCGAATTTGGTTTCCACAACGTCTGAAATTTCATTTGTTTTTAGCCGGAAAGCTGCGGCTTCAAACTCAGGAACGAGATCACCACGGTTCCTGAATCCAAGTTCTCCTCCATTTTTTGCCGAACCGTCCTGGGAATATAAAACAGCCAGCGTGGAAAATTCTTCGCCTTTTTCAACACGCTTTTTATAATCCAGCAGCTTTTGCTTTATGTTTTCTTTTGCTTCTGCACTAACCGGTATCAATTTTACAATCTGTGCGTATTCTATTTCCGCATTAATGTATGGCAAACTGTCTGAAGGAATACTTTCATAAAAACTTTTTACATCTGCCGGTGAAGCAGCCACATTAGCCGTAATTTTTTGCTGCATAGATTGCTGCATCAATTGCTCTCGTACCATGCTCCGGTAATCGTCCTTTAATTCCAGAACTGTTTTTCCGTAAAACGCTTCTAATTTTTCCTGCGAGCCAAATTGCTGAACGAAATAATCCATATTGCGGTCAAGGCGTTCCTGGACCTGCGCATCTGTTACTTCAATGCTGTCAAAAATCGCCTGGTTCAACAGCAATTTACTGAGCAAAAGCTGATCAAGTATATCGCATTGCATTTTTTCATTTGCATAATTTCCCTGGCCGATATATTGAAGGTATTGCTGTTGTATATCCGATTTAAGAATAATTTTATTTCCAACCACTGCTGCTACCTGGTCAATGACTTTTGCAGGCTGGGCATCAGCAATTAAATTATACAGCATAAAAATAATGAGTATAAAAAAATTATTTTTTGTTTTTGTCATGGGTGTAAATTTCAACATCATTGTTTTTCATTGCGAGGTCATAAGCAGCTTTTTCCATTTCCTGAACCAATTGCTGCTTTCTTTTATTAATGATCAAAGAACGGATATTTTCTTTTTCAAAACTAAGTGGCGATAAGCTTTCTTTTATCATGAAACCTTTTATGTTCACAAAATAAATGTCATTAGAGTCTTCTATCTCAATGTACCGGTTATTTTGCAGGTATTCTTCCTTATCGTATGTTTTTATAGGAATTTTTTTCAACAGGTTATCAAAAAGGAGCCATGTTTTATCATCCAGATAAAAATCGGTTGCAAACTGGTGGCAATATTCTTCGAGCTGCAGCAGATCTTTTGAGCTGTTGGATTTATACCATGTTCTGAGCTTGTCCAATTTCGGTGCATCCTTTTTTGTTTTAACATAAATGGCTTTGATGATATTGTCCTTCAGCTCAAAATTTCTCGGATTGCTGCTGTAATATTTTTCAATCTCATCATCCTTTACTACCGTATCGAGCTTTTGGCGAATCAGCTCGCTTTCATAAATATAAGTAATTAATGAATTGCGGTATTCTTCCAATCTCTTTTCCACATTTTTCTGCTCATCGGTAAGATTGGTTTCGGCCTTGTGAAGCACCACATTCTGCCTGATCCAATTGTCAATAAAACTTTTTGCCATCATGATGCTGTCCTCAGTCGAAGTTTTGGAGGGTATCACCCTGGCTATATCATTTTTATAAAGAAGCTTATCAAATACCCGTGCGACTGTTTCCTGCTTTCCCTCCCTGTTTTCGTCTTTTTTGAAATAGCTGCATCCGGCAATCATTATACAGCTGACTAAAAAAACAAAATCCCGAAAAGTCGGGACAAGTTGTGAAGCGCGAAAACGGCACTTCACATTGCTGAATATTTTAAGAATGTTATTTCCCAACCGTTTTCAAAACTTCTTCGTTCACCTTGTAAGGATATTTTTTGCGTAACTGCTCTATCCAGCTTTTTTCAAGATGGTTTTGATAATCGGCTGTTACAAGTCCTTTTGCTTCTTCAAGTGTTTTTGGTTCCGGAGGTAATATCTCTTTTATGTCCACAATTATGATCTGCCCGTTTTTCTCAACATCAGGAGAAAGGCCTTTTACCCATTTTACTGTATCCACGTTTTCATTCTCACCTTTTGCATATTTTCCTTCCTTGATGGTAAGATTTAATTGCGAATCTTTATTCACTTCCTCCGTAATTTTTGCAGGAGTGTTGTCTTTATTTTTCAAAAGCTTTCTCACTTTAGCGGCAATTTCCTTGTTGGCACACATATAAACAACAGCATTTACCCGCTCTCCCCATTGATAAGTGGATTTGTTTTTAGCATAAAATTCCTGCAATCCGACAGAATCTTTAACTGCTTTTGACCACACTTTTTTATCCGTTAAATCAAACAGCAAAATTCCATCACGGTATTCGCGCATCAGGCTTTTAAATTCAGGATATTTCTGATCGAGCCGCGACTCTTCATAACTAAGCAATCTTTCAGTAAGAAAAGTGTCATACAAATTATATCCAACCGCCTGTGGTGTGGTATTCATTCGCTTTGACTGGTGTGAAGCTATGTATTCGGCAAAATCTTTTTGAGTGGTTGTTTCATTGGCGATGGTAAACAGGGGCTTGGTCATCTTTTCGGCATTTGTTGCCTTCCATTCACCGTTTGTCAACGTGGTATCGAATGTATTGATCAGTTCATCTTTATTTTTGGGAAACTCTTTGAAATTATATTCTTTCTTGATCTTATTGATCATGGTGGTTTTGCTAAGCTCTGAGCGGCTATCGCGTCCTACCTGGTTTTTGAGATCAGCTTTTTTATCTTCAAAAGATTGAATATCTTTTTTCTCCAGCCGTTTTATAATATGCCATCCATAGGAAGTTTTTACCGGTGCCGTGTAATCACCGTCATTCTTCAAGGCAAATGCTGCAGCTTCAAATTCGGGGACCATTCTTCCTGTGCCGAACCAGGGAAGAACCCCACCGTTTTTTGCGGACCCTTTATCATCTGAATATTGCATGGCAAGATCTTCAAATTTTTCGCCACCTTTCAGCTTTCCATATATCTCATCAATTTTTTCTTTGGCTTTTTGCTTTGTCGAATCATCAGCATTGTTTGCAAGCTTTACCATAATATGCGCTGCATGAATCTCACCCACTGCGGGGCGGGTTTCCGATACTTTTATAAGGTGATAGCCAAACTTGGTGCGAACCGGCATTGAAATTTCACCGATTTTAGTAGTATATGCGGCCGTTTCGAACGGGTAAACCATCTGCATGCCGGTAAAAAATCCAAGATCTCCAGCGTTTTCTTTTACCGACTGGTCATCTGAAGTAAGCCGCGCGGCTGTAGAAAATTTATCTTTTGCATCTGCCTTTTCTTTTACAAGGCTTTTGATGGATTCAATTTTCTTTGCCGATTCAGCTGAGTCTTTAACAGTTTTTTTAACCATCGCCTCATATTCTGTAATACGTTGAGGTGACACCGTTTTACCGGTAATATGATCACGAATGATCATGATGCGCGTGTACGCCTCAAGCGTGTCTTTTGGCAATGCATCGGGAGCCACTTTAACAAGAATATGATTTGCATGTACATCTTTTTTCATGCGTTCGTATGCTTCTTTGATCAGGCTGTCAGTTACATCCTTATCTGTCATATATGGTTGGGCAAGCTGTTTGCGGTAACCGGAAAGCTCGTTAATGAACGAAGCAGCGGTATCCATTTTTTCTTCCTCAGCCTCTTTTACCTTCAGCTTGTAATTGATATACAGCTCAAGATAGTCTTTGATGGCAGCCGGATCATTGCTCTCTTCCTTGTTATTGTTTTTGTGATACACCTTTTCAAACTCGCTTTTGGTAATGCTTTCCGATCCTACGGTAAGTAAAACAGGATCGGTTTGGGAATAGCTTAAGTTGAAACAGGTGATCAATGCAATTAATAAAAATGCGTTCTTTTTCATTTGGATTTAGTTTTTTTTATTTTTTGGTCAAATGGAATGTCAATGATTCTCTTTTAACTATTAAGACAATCGTATCATTGACATTTCATGAGTAAATTAATTATTGTTTTTTAAGGGTTTTTATTTTAACGGGCAGCAAAAATACACATTCATTTAAAACTGGCAACGGATTTTAAAAGGGTGTCAAAACTATTTTAAAAAGGCTGAATTTTAGGTGAAAAGAAACAGGTTGCTGTTTTTGCCGAAGGGACTCCTTTGAAGCAGGTTTTCCCGAAGGGATGCCTTCGGCAAAGGTTATTCTTTTAAAAATTTTTGTCTCCATACATTTATTCCCTGCCCGGCAGGCAGGCAGGCATCACTAATTTCTATGAAATAAATTCCGCTTTGAAAAGATTTCAGGTTTAAGGTTTTAGATTTTAGATTCATTTGCTCCATCACTTTTCTTCCGGTGGCATCATACATTTTAATTTCTTTTATTTTTCCCGCACTCTTAATTATCAGTTCGTCTTTCACGGGATTGGGATAAATGTTTATTTCTGAATCTGATCCTTGTTCTTCTATCCCGGTACAGAGGCTAAGCGAAACATCATCAACATAGAAGTAAATTAAAGAATGGCCTGAATTATTACCGACCTGGAGCGTATCAATTACTGTATCGTCACGGAAGTTGCCTATCATCAAATGACTTTCTCCACCGGATGCCGTGTAATCCGCTTCAATTAAAACCCAATTAAGCGTATCGGTAATATAGCCTGTCGAGTTAGTAACCTGGGGTATAAAAGGTAATGTATTCTGGGTGGCAAGTCCTGTAATAAGTGAATCGGAGAAGTATACGCCAAAATCCCCTGTTGTATAATTACTTAATCTTTCAGCGAGGCTTACATACATTTCAAAATGATAACAATTATTTGCAACCAATGGCGAAGTAAGCGGCACTTCCATGTATTCCCTGTAATCGTATCCTGTGGTGTCGAACATTTCAAAAAGATAAGCCCCTGCATACCCGTCTCCACTGTGTGCCGGCTGGTAGCCGAAAAGATTATCAGGAACAGCAACAAGTGATGAAGTTGAACATTGGTTAAAATAATCGGGCGAGGCTGTTGTAGGATTTATCCAGGTTGTCACTACATTAAACTGGCTGATTGAGTTGGGACATGTTATAAACTGCTCAAAATCCCCATTTGGCACCAGGTTTTGTGCTTTTCCCGCGAAAGCGGTTACCAATAAAATAATGGTTAGTAGATTTTTTTTCATGTTCTATTCTTTTATAAATTTTTTCCTGGTTACATTTTTTCCGTCCCTGATTTCAATAAAATAAATTCCCTTTGAAAATGATTTAAGGTTTATGATTCCCGAAGAAAGATCATTTTGCTCCAACACTATTCTTCCCATCGCGTCAAATATTTTTATTTCTTCTATCCTGCTTTTTGAATTTATTTTTAACTCATCTTTTACAGGGTTGGGATATATTAAAAACTGATCCTTGGAATTTGGGTTTTCTTCTATGCCGGTGCAGGAGATGAGGGAGACATCGTCAATGTAAACATAAGCATCATTATAGATAGCTGAACCGTTTATTAAAAGAGTACCTGTATTTAAATCATTGTTAAAATTTCCGATTATTAAATAATTTTCATTGCCGGTAGCTGTATAATTTGCTGAATAGGTAATCCAATTAAGTGTATCGGATATGAACCCAAGATTATTATTAATCTGTGGAGTATCAGGCAGTGGAGACCATGAATTAGTGGTGATTAATGAATCAGAAAAATAGACACTTAATTCATTTGAACTCAACTGAAAATTATTTGCGCAGGAAACATACATCTGAAACTGATAACACAAATTTGCTGTGAGTGTGGTTGCAAGCGGAACTTCTATATATTCCCGTGTATCCATTGCTAATCCCCAAAATGTAAGGATTCCTGCATAAGCCATTCCACTGTGGGCAAATTGAAAGCCGGCTAAATTAACAGGAACGTCTACAGTAAAAGCAGCGCATTGATTGTAATAATCAGGTGTTCCGATGGAAGCACTAAACCAAAACAACGCTGAATCAATTTGATCAAGATCATCAGGGCATCCTGAATATTGTTCAAAATCCCCATTCGGAACAAGGTTTTGGCCTTTTCCCATGAAAGTAGCTGAAAATAAAAAAACGAATAGTAGAATTTTTTTCATGCTATTCTTTTATGAATTTTTTTCCGTAATTATTTTTTCCGTCACTGATTTCAATAAAATAAATTCCTTTTTTTAATATGGAAACATTTATTTTGGTTCCTGGTGTAAGGTTTCGGGTTTCGGGTTGAGCCTCTTTTCCTAATGCATCATATATTTTGATCACTGTTTTCTCATCAACCGGAAACTTCAAACCAGAAACCAAAAACTCCTCCCCCACCGGGTTGGGATAAATTAAATTTTCATCACCAGCGTTTTGTTCTTCAATGCCGGTTTGGAGCAGGACTGTAACATCATCAATAAAATAATAGGCGGAATTCCAGGATCCCCAGCTTACATTCTGAATCCCGGAACTTGTATCGTTCCTGAAATTTCCTATGACAATATATTGTTCGCCCCCGAATGCTGTAAATGTTCCGCTTATTTCCATCCACCCTGCAGTATCGGTTAAAGCTGCAGATGTATTTTCTACCTGGGGAATTACGTTAAGGACATAACCGCTTAAGGGAAGGGTTAATGAAGGCGAGAAATAAGCACCCAAGCTGGTGACTCCATATTGGCTATAGCCACTGAGGTTTACATAAAACTGTACGAAATAAGTTGCACCGCTTTGTAAAGGTTGCAGAAGGGGTGCGGCAATGTATTCACGAACATCAGGCTGGGCGTCAATTTGCGATCCATACGCCCCGGCATACCCGGTTCCGCTGTGCGCCACCTGGTCTCCATACACATTTAACGGAACACCGGCATTACCTGGTGAGCATTGGTTAAAATAATCTGGTGTGAGCAAAGCAGGATTTATCCATGGTGCTGCGTTTGAAAGATAATCAATATTTGGCGGGCATGATGAGTAGGTTTCAAAATCCCCGTTCGCCACTAAATTCTGTCCCTCGCAAATGCTGCAGGCAACAAATAAAATAATTAAACAACTTAATTTTTTCATTGCTTCACCATCTTTCCTTTCTTAATGATACCATTTTTGTTTCTCACTTCGTAAAGATAAATACCTTTTGCAAGTTGTGATGTATTTAATGAAACATCATGTATAAATTGTTGTTGCACAATTTTTTTTGAATCAGTACCATAAACAATAATTTCTATAACTTCATTGCTGTTGGTTTTAATTTCAAATTTATCAGTCATTGGATTATTATAAATTGCAATCTCCGGTTTCGGGTATTCATCTGTTGATGAATTAACCGTTGGTAAAAGACAGGCTCCATCCAGCCCTACATAATTGTAAGAGCTTGCCATTAATAAAATATTGAGTGAAGCAGTCGGACTTGTAAATGTAAAACAAGCTGTTTCCCATGTAAATTGTGTTGTATCATCAGCAGAGGTAAATGCAGGCGCAAAATTTAAATAAAGAATAAATCCAACCGGGTTGATAAAAGTCAGGCTGGTATCACCCGGTTTATAAATACCCTGTGCGGCATATTCAATACAAAATGTATATGAATTACCCGGAATAACAGTAACCGTTTGGTCAATGCTCTCGATGCCGATCACGTTTTGCCATGTCCCTCCATTGGGCGAAGCAACAGGTGTACCTGCCCACACATATCCAAATGTTGAATTTAAGGGACCTGTTTCATCATTAACATCAGGTGTTATGGTTCCTGCCCAGCCCGGTGCAGTTACAGCTGTACCCTCAGCGCTTGTAAAAGAACCATTGGTTAATAAGTTACCCGTACATTGGGCATACGAAATATAAATGCCGGATAAAAAAATAAAAATAAGTAAGCAGTATTGTTTTTTCATAGCATTAATTATTGCGGATGATATTTTAAGAGAACATAAAATTTTTAAATACGAAAATACTATTTTTAATTATTATGCTTTGTTCATTCAAACCTAACGGGGCGAAGGCGCGACTTAGTCAGGTGAGGCAACAAAAAATTACGCATAACGAGGAGGGATGGAAGAAGTTATGAAAAAAGGGGATGGAAGAAGAACTGCCCACGCAAAAAAATGCAACCCATTGATAAATTCTTTACCGCTGATGCTCAGATTCCATTTTAGTTTTTGATTAAGCACAGATGTTCAATCGGAGCGTTAGGGTTGCGCATAACAATTAAATATCAGCAGGTTTTTCCTCAAAACCTGCTGAATATTTACCAAAGTTAGAAATATTCGGCTGCCGGGAAAAATAGTCATTCCTGTCCTTTCACTCTCGCTAAACGTTCCAAAATTTCTTATTTTTCCGGTTGCGCTTTTTGCAAACCTTCAATATCCCAAAAACTTAGTTTAAAAAAAACCTTATTTTTGTTAAAACAAAACATGTATGAAAAAAATAATTACAATTTTATCGTTCACATTCCTTGTTGCCTGTGCAGCTTACAAACCGGTGGTCCCCACCCAAACCGATGCAGACCGTGCTGCACAAAAATTTCCCGGCACCACGCTTGCCGAGCTCAATGAAGGCAAATCCATTTTTGAAAGCCATTGCAACAAATGCCATTCATTAAATAAACCGTTTAAGAAAACGGAAGAGGAAATAAGAAATATATTGCCTAAGATGGCGAAGAAAGCAAAAATTGACAGCAAGCAGGAAGAGTTAGTTTTAAAATTCCTGCTTACCATGAACTCGAACAAGGCAAAGAGCTAAAGCCCGGGCAAGTTTTTAATTTTTCATACAACACATTCCTATGCGGCAGCGTTAACCAATTCTTATTTTAATAACTTTGCCCGTCATGAATAAAAAGCTATTTAAATATTTTATATTCCTGTTCCTGGCTGCATGCAGCGTTACAGGATATTCTCAAACAGACCAAAAAAACCTCATCCAGTTTTCAGGAGTAGTGGTAAACCGCGACAGCCTCCACCCTATCCCATTTTCAAATGTGATGATCAAAGGAACTTATCGCGGAACCATCAGCGACTATTACGGATTCTTTTCATTCGTTGCACGCCTGAATGATACCATTGAATTTTCTTCTATCGGTTTTAAAAGAAATTTTTACATTATCCCTGATTCACTGAGGGAGAACCGCTACTCACTTATCCAGATTTTAATCCCTGATACTGTACGTATAAAAGAAGTAATAATTTATCCGTGGCCATCCAAAGAACAATTCAAGCAGGCATTCCTGAATGCAAGTGTTCCGGATGACGACCTGGTTCGCGCCAGAAAAAACCTGAGCGAACGAAACATGCAGGAAGTTGCCGAATCGCTTCCCGTGGACGGCAGCCTTGTATTTAAACAGCAAATGCAGCAGCAATACAGCCGCTTATATTCGGCCGGGCAATTGCCTTATAATAACCTGCTCAACCCGATTGCATGGGCGCAATTTATCCAGGCATGGAAAAATGGCGATTTCAAAAGAAAGAAAGACAAATATGATGAATAAAATCAACGAATACGAATCTGTACGAATTTACGAATAGCACAAATATTTTTCTCGAAATAGAACTACTGACCACTGATAACTGACAACTTCACCTGTGCATTTCCAAAAATTTTTTTCCGCTTTACTAATTTTTTCTGTGAGCGGATTTTATTCGTTCGCACAAAAAACTGCAACGATATATGGAATTGTAAAAGATAAAAACAATAAAGAGCTTTCGCAGGTAAATGTTTCTGTCTTTGGCGAACCCGGGGCTGTTGCCACAGATGAAAATGGAAAATATTCTTTCACTGTTCCGGCAGGAAAAGAGATCAGCATAGTATTTTCATACATCGGTTTTAAAACCGAACAGATAAAGATCACCCTTGCAGAAAATGAAAAGCGTGAGCTGAACAAATCCATGACGTTAACCCCGTCTGTTCTTCCGCCTGTTTACATCATTGATGAAAAATCGCGGCAGGAAGGCATTACACGTATTGATATTAAATCCATCAGCCAGTTACCTACAGCGTCAGGGAATTTTGAAGATGTATTGAAAACCTTGCCGGGGGTTATTTCAAATAATGAATTGAGCTCGGCTTATTCAGTTCGCGGAGGAAACTATGACGAAAATCTTGTATATGTAAATGACATTGAAATTTACCGTCCGTTCCTTGTGCGCTCGGGCCAGCAGGAAGGATTGAGCTTTATTAATTCTGACCTTGTTTCAAATATTTTATTTTCTGCGGGGGGATTTTCTGCTATTTACGGAGATAAAATGTCATCGGTGCTGGATATTAAATACAGGAAACCAAAAACATTCGGAGGTTCATTTAATGCAAGCCTGCTGGGTGGTGGACTGCATCTCGAGGGCGCTTCAAAAAATAAAAAGTTTTCCTATCTCACAGGCATTCGTTATAAATCGAACCAGTATCTCCTGAAATCGCTCGACACAAAAGGAGAATACAAACCATCTTTTGCAGATGGGCAGGCTTATCTTTCCTACCAGCTTTCTAAAAAAACTGAACTTGCATTTCTCGGCAATTATTCAAAAAATAAATACAATGTTGTACCGGTAAACCGCGAAACAGAATTTGGAAATATCAACCAGGCATTGCGGCTTACCGTTTATTTTGACGGGCAGGAAGTGGATGAATACACCACAGAGATGGGAGCGCTTTCGCTGACGCATTATGTGAATGAAAAATTAAAATTAAAATTGATCACCTCTGTATTTCATACTGTGGAAAGTGAAAAGTTTGACATTCTCGGTCAATACTATCTTGATGAACTGGAACGTGACCTGGGCTCGGACCAGTTTTCAGAAGTTGCTTTTAACCGCGGTGTTGGCTCCTATCTCGACCATGCACGCAATACACTTGACGGAATTGTTTACAATGCAGAGCATAAAGGAAGCTATTCGTACAATAATGCTGAATTAAAATGGGGGATCAAATTTCAGCACGAAGATATTGTTGATAAATTAAGCGAATGGAAATATGTGGACTCCGCAGGTTTTTCACTTCCACACCCTCTCGACAGCGTTGGACAACCGGGGCCTTATACGCAAAATATTACGTTGCAAAATGTTTTAAAAACGCACATCGGGGTAGTTTCAAACCGTTATAGTGGTTACCTTGAAGATAGCTGGATGCTTGGGAAAGAAAAAAAAGCTACGCTTGCAGCCGGAATTCGTGCAAGCTACTGGGATTTGAATGAAGATGTTGTTGGCGGGCCGCGTGTTTCATTTTCGTATAAGCCCAAATGGAAAAAGAAACACAATTTTGTTTTTCGTGCAGCTGCCGGAGTTTATTACCAGCCTCCTTTTTATCGCGAATCGCGTGACCAGGACGGAAAGCTCAATACCAATTTAAAAGCACAGCGGTCCATCCATTTTGTTGCAGGAAGCGATTACCAATTCCTCGCTTTTGGCCGTGAATTTAAATTCGTTTCTGAAATATATTACAAGCTGCTGAACAATCTTGTTCCATATAAAATTGAAAATCTTCGTATCCGTTATTTTGCAAATAACAATTCAAAAGGTTATGCAAGAGGAATTGATCTTCGTGTGAATGGAGAATTTATTGAAAGCACTGAATCATGGATCAGTGCATCATTCCTTCAAACCAAAGAAGATATTATCGGTGATTTTTATTATGATAAATATAACAGTGATGGAGAGAAAATTATTCCGGGCTACACATTTGATCAAACTGCAACTGACAGCATCCGTCATGAGCCGGGTTATATTGACAGGCCAACAGATCAGCGGGTCACCTTCAGCATGTTTTTCCAGGATTATCTTCCCAAGTTTCCATCTTACAAAATGCATTTAAGCCTCATCTATGGAACAGGGTTGCCATTTGGCCCCCCGGGCCGGAACCGTTACAACGATATTTTACGTTTCCCGTCCTATCGAAGAGTGGATATTGGCTTTTCAAAAACATTTATTGATGAAGACCATCCCAAAAAATACCGCCTCAAGTTCGCAAATAATATTAAGTCTCTCTGGCTGAGCCTTGAAGTTTTTAATCTTTTGCAGGTTAGCAACACAGTTTCTTATTTATGGATTGCAGATGTAACAAACCGCTATTATGCCGTGCCTGAATATCTTTCGGCACGAACGATCAATCTGAGATTGAACGTTTCGTTTTAAGCAGGTATATATTTTGATTGTTTCTTAATTCTGAATTTATTTTTGGAAAATTCGTTATTTGTACATTCGTCCGCCTGAGGCAAATTCAATCTTATGCGCTGGAGAAGAAAAAGAAAAATTTCATCTGCTTATAACCCCAATAACAGGGTTAAGCTGGTACACGGTGGGAAAGAGTATTTTGATTTGTTAGAACAGTTGATTGACAACGCAGAAAAAACAATTCACTTTCAGACTTACATTTTTGACTATGATGAAACAGGAAAAAGAATTTACAATGCATTGCTTGGTGCTGCAAAACGAAATGTAAAAGTTTATTTGATGTTAGATGGATATGCCTCAGGTTCGTTACCGGATGATTTTATAAAACCATTAAAACAGGCGGGTATTTCATTCCGGTGGTTTGAACCATTGTTCAGCAGCACAAAATTTTATTTCGGACGGAGGCTTCATCATAAAGTGGTGGTGGTGGATGAAATCTTTTCACTTGTTGCCGGTTTAAATATCGGCAACCGTTATAACGATATTGGTAATTCAAAGGCCTGGCTCGATTTTGCAATTTTTACAGAGGGACAGGCATCAGTAACATTAAGCCAGGTATGCGCCAGGTTGTGGGGGAAAAAATTAAAAAATGAAAAGCTTCCCAACGCGGAAAAAAAAATAATATTGAAAGATGGTACGCCTAATAGTCATGCATTGGTCCGTATCCGAAGGAACGACTGGGTGCGGGGCAGGCATGACATTTCGAAAAGCTATATTGAAATGTTCAATAAAGCAAAAAAAAATATTACCATCATGTCCAGTTATTTTATTCCCGGCAGTATATTCAGAATTCGAATTAAGGCAGCGTTGAAAAGGGACGTAAAAATCAAAGTGATCCTTGCCGGAATTTCAGACATTCAATTATCAAAATATGCAGAGCGCTACTGGTATGCATGGATGCTGAGAAATAACATTGAAATTTATGAATATCAAAAAAGTGTTCTCCATGCAAAAGCAGCTGTTTGTGATAATCAATGGGCAACAATTGGTTCCTACAATGTCAATAACCTGAGCGCTTATGCAAGCATTGAATTGAACCTTGATATTAAAGATGATCACTTCATGCATTCACTTACAGCTGAAATTGATAAAATTATTAAGAACGATTGCATTCGCGTAACGAAGGAGCAATTTGAAAAACAAAAAAATATTTTTTGGAAATTCACTGCATGGATTTCTTATACCATCACGCGCGTATTATTGTTTTTTTTCACTTACAGCCAGGAAAAGAAAAAGGATAATTAATAAAGAGCCTGTTTGAATTTCCAAACATTACCCCTAAATCCCCTAAAGGGGACTTTAATGCGCGGTGTTCCCTTTAGGGAATTTAAGGGTGAGCGCAGGAATGAAAAAGAAAGAAGTAAATTTAATTTAACTAAATTTATGCAGACTCTAAATTTTTCCCGTTAAGCAATTTACAGATCATACCTCAACCAGTCTCTTAAACTGTATTTCATAAAGCTGTTTATACAATCCCCCCTTTTTCAATAATTCCTGGTGTGTTCCTGTTTCTTTTATTTCACCGCTGTCAAGCACAATTATTTTATCGGCATTCTGAACAGTGGCCAGCCTGTGTGCAATAACGAGCGAGGTACGGTCTTCCGTTAAAACTTTTGTTGCCTTGACAATTAATTCTTCAGATTCGGAATCAATGGATGAAGTAGCTTCATCAAGAATCAAAATTTTCGGATTGTAAACATAAGCCCGTATAAAAGATATCAGCTGACGCTGCCCCATTGACAACATCCCACCGCGCTCCTGCACATTAAAATGATAGGTACCCGGCAGTTTTTCAATAAAGCTCCCCGCTCCCACTCTTTCAGCTCCTTCCCTGATTTGTTGCATGGTAATATCGGGATTATTGAGAGAAATATTATTTGCTATAGTGTCAGAGAATAAAAAAACATCCTGGAGCACTAACCCAATTTTACTTCTGAGCGAATTCAATTCATATTCTCTAATATCAACGCCATCGAGCAAGATGGTTCCTTTTTTGATTTCGTAAAAACGATTGAGCAGGTTAATGATAGTTGTTTTTCCTGCACCCGTTGCTCCAACGAAAGCCACCGTGCTGCCGGCTTTAACTTCAAAGCTTACATCTTTTAAAACCCACTCCGCATTTTCATCGTCATAAGAAAACCAGACATTTTGAAAAGCAATATCTCCTTTTACAGTTTCAAGTGTTTTTGTTCCCTCGTTACGGGTTGCCGAAGAAGATTCATCGAGAATTTTAAAAATTCTTTCCGAGCTGACCATGCCCATTTGCAGCGTATTGAATTTATCTGCCAGTTCACGAATGGGTCGGAACAGCAGGTTGATATACATAATAAAGGCAACAAGATTCCCGAAGCTTGTCATTTCTTTAATAACGCCATGCGCTCCCCACCAGACCAGCAACCCGATTGAGATGGCAGAAAGGATTTCGACCACGGGAAAAAAAATGCTGTAATACCACACCGAACGGATGTTTGCATCACGGTGCGCCTGGTTTATTTTGTCAAACCGTTTCATTTCCTCGCTCTCCCTGTTGAACATCTGAACGATTTTCATTCCTGTGATGTGTTCCTGGACGAATGTATTGAGATGCGCTACTTGTGTACGAACATCTTTAAAAACATCCTTTATTTTATTTTGAAAAATCCGGGTGGCAATAATTAAAAACGGAACTGCTGAGAGGCTGATCAATGTTAATCTCCAATCGGTAAAAAACATAAATATAATAATTACAAACAGTGTGATGATGTCGCCAATGATGACGATCAATCCTTCTGAGAAAATATCTGCAATGGTTTCCATGTCGGAAATTTCTCTCGTTACTAATGTGCCGATGGGAGTTGTATCAAAATATTTCAAACGGAAATTCAGAATCGTTGAATACAATTTCACTCTCATGTCTTTTACTACCTGTTGTCCCAGCAGGTTGACCATATAATTATGAAAAAACTGGATGGCCGATTGAACTAATAAAAGTGCAAACATCAGCACGGCCATCCATAATAACATTTTGCCGTCAGAAACCGCAACATACTTATCAAGAGTAACCTGGGTAAGCCAGGGCCGCAAAGGAGACATTGCCGCAATTAAAAGCGTAAGCACCACTGTTAAATAAAAAGTCCGCTGAAAAGGTTTTACAAAAACAAAAACTCTTTTCAGTATTGGAAAATCAAATGCTTTACCGGTAATAGCAGCCATTAACGAAACGAATCAATACGAATATACAAATCAATCATGGTTATATTTTGAACGGAAATTCCATCCGCCCCTGGCGGACAATTTTCAAATACGGGTATTCAATTTTTGAAAGATACAACCCGCATGCATCCACAGAAGCGCCTGCATCAGAACGGTCTTTGTTTTCAATTATTTTTTTGAAATCACTTACAGTCAATTCCCTTTTACCGATTTCCTGCAATGTTCCCACGATTGCCCTCACCATTCCTCTCAGAAACCGGTTGGCAGATATTGTAAATTTATGAAACCCGTTTTTCTCTTCCCATTTTGCTTCAGTAATATGACAAATGGTGTGTTTCACCTGCGTTCTTGTTTTGCTGAAACATTTGAAGTCGTCACATTCCAAAAGAATTTTGCAAGCCTCGTTTATTTGATCAACATCCACGTCATAAAACTGTGACGCAGCATATTCTTTTAAAAACGGATTTTTATGCCGGTATAAATAATATTCATACGTTCTTTTTATTGCATCATACCTTGCACTTGCATTTTCCTTTACAGGATGAAAATCAAAAAAGGAAATATCGTTCGGCACAATGCTGTTCAGCTGGTGTAAAAATTTATATTTATCATTTATTTCATTCACAGAATCAAACTGTGCAAAAAATTGTTTTGCATGAACACCGGTATCGGTCCTTCCGCAACCAACCGTTTCAGTATTTGAATTCAGTAAAACAGACAAGGCTCCATTAATTTTTTCCTGGACTGAAACAGCGTTATCCTGGATTTGCCAGCCACTGTAATTAGTCCCTTTAAAAGACAATTCAAGAAAATAACGGGGCATAAAAATTTAAGTCACAAATCTTGAGTTACTTTGTCGCCTGCGGTTAACCCTGCAGTTACAAGATTCCAAAAATAAACCATTCAAATCTATTTTAACAAAATATTAACAGTCACATAGCTTTCCGGATTTTACATTTGCACCTCGAAAAATTTTAACACAACTTTAACTCGCTGATTCACCCCGTATTCATTGATATTATAAAAAATTTGCAATACAAAATTTCATACACAATCTTATGATGGACATTAAAGAAATTAACGAAAAAATTCAGCGCGACAGCGCTTTTGTTGACCTGCTCAACATGGAGATCGGAAAAGTGATTGTCGGGCAAAAATATATGCTTGAGCGATTGTTGATCGGGTTATTATCTAACGGACATTTATTGCTGGAAGGCGTTCCCGGCCTTGCAAAAACACTTGCCATAAAATCGCTTGCATCTTCCATACATGCAAAGTTCAGCCGCATACAGTTCACTCCCGATTTACTCCCTGCGGATTTGATCGGAACGATGATTTACAACCAGCGGAAAGAGGAGTTCACCGTGCGCAAAGGACCCATCTTCGCAAATTTTATCCTCGCTGATGAAATTAACCGTGCTCCTGCAAAAGTCCAAAGCGCTTTACTGGAAGCCATGCAGGAAAAACAAATCACCATCGGTGAACAGACATTTAAGCTGGAGGAGCCGTTCCTTGTTCTTGCCACGCAAAATCCATTAGAGCAGGAAGGAACATATCCTTTACCGGAAGCGCAGCTTGATCGTTTTATGCTGAAAATTGTTGTTGGCTACCCGAACAGGGAAGAAGAAAAATTAATTATCCGTCAAAATTTAAATTCGGATGGTATTGCTATCAATCCCATTCTGAAAACCGAGGATATTCTTAACGCAAGAAAATCTGTTCGCGAAGTTTACATGGATGAAAAAATTGAAAAATATATCCTGGATATTGTTTTTGCCACACGTTCACCTAAAGATAATAAGCTGCCTAAATTGGAACAGCTGATTAATTACGGGGGATCACCGCGTGCCAGCATTAACCTTGCTCTGGCTTCAAAGGCATTCGCCTTTATCAGGAGAAGAGGGTATGTGATCCCTGAAGATGTAAGGGCAGTTTGTCATGATGTGTTGCGTCACAGGATCGGGTTAACGTATGAAGCAGAAGCGGAAAATATTACGCAGGAAAATATTATTAACGAAGTGTTGAATGCAGTGGAAGTACCATAGAAAATGGAAACGCAGGAGCTGTTAAAAAAAGTCCGCAAGATTGAAATCAAAACACGGGGATTATCAAGTCATATTTTCTCCGGTGAGTATCATTCTGCTTTCAAAGGCCGCGGTATGGCATTCAGTGAAGTGCGCGAATACCAGCCCGGAGATGACATTCGCAGCATTGACTGGAACGTTACAGCTCGTTTCAATCATCCCTATGTAAAAATCTTTGAAGAAGAACGGGAACTGACGGTGATGTTGCTTGTTGACATCAGCGGATCGGGATCGTTCGGGTCAAGGAAGCAATTCAAAAAAGATCTCATCACAGAGTTGTGTGCCGTTCTTTCTTTTTCAGCCATTCAGAACAATGATAAAATCGGGGTGATTTTTTTCTCCGACAAAGTCGAAAAATTTATCACTCCTAAAAAAGGAAGATCGCACATATTGAGAATAATACGCGAGCTGATAGATTTCAAATTTGAATCGAAGGGGACCGATATTGCAGAAGCGCTCCGCTATTTTACAAATATGATTAAGAAAAGAAGCATTGCATTTGTTATTTCTGATTTTAAGAATGACGGATATGCCGATGCTCTGAGGATTGCGTCCAGGAAACATGATACTGTTGCCATCAGGATTTATGATCACCGGGAAACTGAACTGCCGGACACAGGGCTTATTCATTTCAAAGATGCAGAAACAGGAAAAACTATCCTGGTGGATTCGGGTAACACTGAAACTCGCACAAAATATGCAGCGTGGTGGTTGAAGAAGGACAAGGAATTATCCAATCTGTTCGCAAGATCAGGGGTGGATTATGTGAATATAAGTACTGAACAGAATTACGTGCAGCCACTGATGAATTTATTTAAGAAAAGAGAAAGCAGGTTTTAAATGAATGTGATTCAAATTTTTTTAGAAAATAAATTCCGGGAAATACAAAAATATTTTTTCCTCTCGGCAATTTCTGTTTTTACATTTTTTAATGTGTATGCCCAGAATTTTTCTGCTGTGGCAAAAATAGATTCTGCTGAAATTGTTATTGGCAAACAGGCGCACGTTACCCTTGAACTGACCTATCCGAAAGCACAGAAAATTCAATGGGTTGAAATTCCTGATACACTTGGGAAAGTGGAAATTGTCGAAAAATCAAAAATTGATACCCTTCCCGGTGCCGATTCTTCCTCTGTAATTAACAGGCAGAATTTAACTGTTACCTGTTTTGATTCCGGGTATTATGTAATTCCTCCTTTCCGTTTCATGGATCCTTCGAATCCTGATACAACTAAGAACTTTGCAGAAACGGAGCCTTTACTGTTAACTGTAAAAACCATTCCTGTTGATACTACAAAAGCAATAAAGGAAATCAAAGCGCCTGTGGAGGTGCCATTTTCAATTGAAGATTTGGTCCCTTATATATATGGACTCTCAGCTTTGGCAATTGTAATTTTCACAACAATCTTTCTTTATAAGAAATTTAAGAAAAAGCCTGTTGTCAGAGTTTATGAGAAACCAAAACGCCCTGCTCATGAAATTGCGAATGAAGAATTGAATAAGCTGCGAGAGGAAAAATTATGGCAAAAAGGCGACTTCAAAACTTATCATACCCGGTTAACCGATATTATCCGCTTGTACCTCTGGCATCGTTATGACGTAAATGCAATGGAAATGACAACCGATGAAATTCTTTCTAATCATCCCATAAAACAATTAGACCAGGAAAGTTTTTCAAAATTAAAGTATATGCTGGAGCTGGCAGACTTTGTAAAATTTGCGAAGATGATTCCTGTTGCAAACGAAAACGAGCAATCTCTTTCAAATGCTTTCGATTTTGTAAATGCAACGAAGTTAGTTGTTTCAAATACTGACAAACCGCAGGAAGTTAAAACCCCGGAAGCAAAGGAGGTAACATCATGATGAACGACATCACTTTCGCTTACCCGAATCTGCTTTATCTTTTGCTGATCATTCCATTGATGATACTATGGCATTGGAAAATTATTCATGGAAAAAAAACACAGGTTCGCATTTCTGATATTTCTCCTTTTAAGGAAAAGAAAAAATCATTTAAAGAACGCATTCATAGTGTTCCGATAGGGTTAAGAATAATTGCAACCGCTTTGATAATTGTAGCTTTAGCCAGGCCGCAATCCACTTCAAAAGGACAAAACGTAACTTCCGAAGGAATTTCAATTGTACTCGCCATGGATCTTTCCAGCAGTATGCTTGCCGAAGATTTGAAGCCAAACAGGATTGAAGCATCCAAGCGGGTAGCAATGGATTTTATTGAAAGCCGTCCGAATGATTTAATTGGCTTAGTGATATTCAGCGGTGAAAGTTTTACACAATGCCCCATCACAAGCGATCACAGTGTTTTGAAAAACATGATGTCAAATTTAAAGAGCGGTTTGCTCCAGGATGGAACAGCAATAGGCGAAGGGCTTGCCACAGCCGTTTTGCGTCTTAAAGACAGTAAGGCAAAAAGCAAAGTAATTATTCTGCTTACGGATGGTGTAAGCAATTCTGGTTCTGTTGCGCCTGTTACTGCGGGCGAAATTGCAAAAACATTTGGTATACGCGTTTACACTGTCGGGGTCGGAAGAAATGGAACTGCTCCCTACCCTGTTAAAACTCCTTTCGGCACGCAGTATCAGAATATGGAAGTGCAGATTGACGAGCCTGTTATGAGGCAGATTTCAGAAACTACGGATGGAAAATATTTCAGGGCCACCGATAACAAAAGCCTGAAACAGATTTATGCCGAGATTGATAAAATGGAAAAAACAAAGATTGAAGTAACAGAATTCAGGAGGCACAGCGAAGAATATTTACCATGGGTAATTGCGGCCGGATTATGTTTGCTCATGGAAATATTTCTGCGTTACACGTATTTAAAAAGTCTGCCATAACGAAAAGTATCAAGTATCAAGTACTAAGTATCAGGAAAAATGATATTCAACAAATTAAATATTCTTATCAAATCTTAAATCGTAAATTGCTCCGAAGGAATCCCTTCGGGATAAATTGTAAATCTTAAATCACCTTGTTTCGTTTATCACATACTGAATTTCTCCTGGTATATACAGTGATACCTTTATTCATTATTATTTTTTTACTGATGATGCGCTGGAAGAAAAAAGCCTTGAGCAGGTTTGGTGATTTCTCATTGATCCGGGATTTATTTCCTGATGCATCAGTGACGAGGCCTTATATAAGGTTCGCATTTATTTTATTAGCATGTATACTTTTTATTTTCGGAATGTGCGGACCGCAAATCGGCACCAAACTGGAAGAAGTAAAAAGAAAAGGAGTGGATGTGGTGATTGCGCTTGATGTATCCAACAGCATGAATGCAGAAGACATACGGCCTACCAGACTCGAACGTGCCAAGCAGGCTATTTACCTGCTTATAGACAAAATGGAAGGTGACAGAATCGGTTTGATCGTTTTTGCCGGACAAGCATATGTACAATTACCAATCACGACCGACTACGGGGCAGCAAAATTATTTTTACAGTCTGTAAATTCAGGAATTGTTCCCACGCAGGGAACGGCAATAGGCAGCGCAATTGACCTGGCAGTTGAATCAATAGGAGATTCTATAAGCAAGAACACTGCAATTATTGTGATAACAGATGGGGAAAATCATGAAGATGATGCTGTGGAATCAGCAAAAGCTGCAGCAAAAAAAGGAATACTGGTCCACACGATCGGAATGGGCAGCCCGGGCGGCTCGCCAATTCCATTATATCACAATGGTGTAAGATCAGGTTTTGTGCAGGATGAAAGCGGTAACACGGTAGTGACAAAATTAGATCCTGATTTGCTTCAGAATGTTGCAGATGCGGGAAAAGGAAAATTCGTAAGAGCAACAAATAATGATGACGGGCTGGAACTGATCATGAAAGAAATTAATTCGATGGAGAAAAAAGAATTTGGTACAAAGATGTTTACAGATTATGAAGATCAGTACCAGTATTTCATCGGGGCTGCACTATTATTGCTTCTTATTGAATTCCTGATGTCGGAAAAGAAAAGCAAATTGTTAAAGCAATGGGATTTATTTGGTGTAAAGAAAAAAGCTGCGTAGGAAAGTTCAATGTTGAATTTTTAATGTTTAATGTTAGTAAAAATCGAAGGATGTTAAAATGAGAACTGAAAATGAAATAAAGGAAGTGAAAGGAAAATTAAACCTGTTAATTCTTTTTGTTCTTATTGTTTCCGGAGTGAATGCTCAATCAGAAAGAAAACTGGTCAGAGATGGGAATAAACAATACCAATCAGGAAAATATTCTGATGCGGAAATTAATTACAGGAAGTCGCTTGAAAAAAATAAAAGTTCTTATACCGGGACCTACAACCTGGGAGATGCGCTGTATAAGCAAAAAAAATATGATGAAGCTGCCGCGCATTTTAATAACAGTGCAACTTTATCAAAAGATAAAAAGTCTTTATCCAGGAGCTATCATAATTTAGGAAATGCCCTCGTGGAATCTAAAAAATATGAAGAGAGTATCGGTGCATATAAAAATGCATTGAAACTTAATCCTGATGATAACGATACGCGTTATAATCTCGCTTATGCACAATCCATGTTAAGACAACAACAGCAGCAGCAGCAGAACAAAGACAATAAAGATAACAAGGATAACAAAGACAAAAAAGATCAGCAACAACAGCAAAAGCAGGATCAGAACCAGGATAAAAAAGATCAGCAGCAGGATCAAAAAGAGCAGCAGGCAAAACAGCAAAAGCAACAACAGCAAAAAATTTCAAAAGAAGATGCTGAAAGAATTTTACAGGCATTGAAGAATAATGAAAATGATCTTCAGAAAAAGCTTGCCAAAAAAGAAGGAGACAAAGTCAGAATTGATAAACAGTGGTGAATGATTTAAAAATTAAAATTCAGAAATGAAAAACTGGTGGAGAGATTTTTTTATGATGTTGGCTGGAATTTTATTCCATGCAAATGTTTTTGCTCAATCACTTTCAGCCTCCATAGATAAAAACCCGGTTACTGTTGGCGATCAGTTCCAGGTTACGTTTACACTTAACTCTGGTGGTTCAAATTTTCAAGGCCCGTCTTTTTCAGACTTTTTTGTTCTTTCAGGACCCAATCCTTCCACCAGCATGAATATTATTAACGGAAGCATCAGCCAATCACAGTCATTCACATATTACTTACAGGCAAAAAGCGAAGGCACGTTTAAAATAGGAGCTGCTTATATAAATTGCAATGGAAAAAAATTAGAATCGCCTCCCTTTACTATTACCGTTGTAAAAGGGGAATCCCGTCCGCAGGGGCAACAACAACAGCAACGACAGGGAAATGAATCAAATGGAAACATAAGTTCCAGCGATGTGTTTTTGAGGGCAAGTGTGGATAAAACCAGCGTTTATCGCGGGGAAGGTATCGTTGTTACATACAAGATTTATACGAAAGTGCAATTGGTCAATTATGCAATTACAAAAGCGCCTGCGCTCAATGGTTTCTGGTCGCAGGATATCCAGATGCCGGCACAACTGAACCTGAAAGCAGAAAATTATAACGGTGTACAGTATGGCGTGGGTGAAATAAAGAAAGTTGTTTTATTTCCTCAGCAAAGCGGCACCCTTTCACTCGATGCGATGGAAGGTGAATGCATTGCACGCGTAAAAGCAAAAACTTCGAGATCGAATAATCCATTTGACCTGTTTAATGATCCTTTTTTTAATGATCCATTTTTTGGACGGGGTGTTCGGGATGTGAAAGTTGGAGTAAAAAGTGAACCAATTAAAATCAATGTTAAAGAATTACCCGCTAATGCACCTGAATCCTTCACCGGTTCTGTTGGCAAATTTAATTTTGAAGCAACACTTGATAAAAACAAAACCAAATCGAACGATCCTGTTACATTAAAAGTTAAGATCATCGGAAAAGGAAATCTGAGTCTTGTTGACCCTCCTAAAATCAATTTCCCGCCTGACATTGAAACATACGACCCGAAAGTCACAAATAATATTTCAACGACCACTGCCGGGTCTTCCGGAAGTAAAACATTTGAATATTTATTAATTCCCCGCCATGAGGGAAATTACCGGATTGATCCGGTTCAATTTGCATATTTCGATCTTGAGAAAAAAAATTACGTCTCTCTTTCATCGTCTGCATTCAATCTGAACGTTGAAAGGGGAAGTGGAGATAATACTGTTGCCATAACAGGTTTTGACAAAGCTGACGTGCAAATTATCGGGAAAGATATCCGTTTTATAAAAACCGGAAATATTAAATTTATAAACGCAGCAAATGAATTTTATGGCTCATTCATTTTTTATATCCTGCTTGGATTGCCTTTCATCCTTTTTGCTCTTTTGATCTTCCTGAAGAAAAGAAAAGAAGCACGTGACAGTGATGTTAAACTGGTAAAAAGCAGCAAAGCAAATAAAATGGCAAAGAAGCGCCTGGCCGTTTCCAAAAAATTGCTGAATGAAAAAAATTACGAGAAATTTTATGACGAATCATTCAAAGCATTGTGGGGTTATACAAGCGACAAACTCGGTATCTCTCCTTCTGACCTTTCAAAAGATTCTGCTGCAGCTTCTTTAAAACAAAGAAGTGTTTCTGATGATTCTATCAATAAATTGATAAATACTTTAGATTATTGCGAATTTGCAAGATTCGCTTCAGCAAATGGAGGCGTTAGCCCTGAAAATATTTATAATGATTCTGTTGCCATCATTACAAAACTTGAAGGTGAACTAAAATGAAAGCAGTTGAGCGAATAAAAAATATAGAATGGAAAAATTTTATTTTTCCTGCAGTAATTTTTATCCTGTTTTTTTTAAATCCCGGGGATTCAGTTGCAACCCCCCCCAGCGAAGCTTTTAAAAAAGCGAACAGATTTTACATTGAAAAAAAATATGAAAATGCAATTTCAATCCTGGATAGTCTTGTGAAAACAGGAAATGTTTCTGTAGAAGTATATTATAATCTTGGCAATGCTTATTACAAATCCGGAAATTATGCCTCTGCTATTATAAATTATGAACGCGCAAAAAAATTAAAACCTTCTGATCCGGATATTGAATTTAATTTACGCCTGGCCAACCTGAGTACTATTGATAAAATTGAACCTGCACCGCAGGTGTTCTATGTTAAATGGTGGAATGACTTTGTAAACAGTACTTCTATTGAAGATCATGCAAAAAAATCTTTGCTGTTTATCTGGATTGCGCTGCTCGTTTCCATGCTTTATATCTTTGTCAACGTCACTGCCGTTAAAAGAATAACATTTTTTGCTATGCTGATTTTACTCGGGTGCGGATTTTTTTCACTTTATCTTTCGCAAAAGCAATTGAATGATGTAAATGATAATAAAGCAGCCATTATTGTTCCAACCAGCATATATGTAAAAGGCTCTCCTGATGAAAACAGTATTAACCTCTTTATGCTTCATTCCGGAACCAAAATAACCATCATTGACGAGCTTCAAAATTGGAAACGCATCCGGATAGTGAATGGCAATGAAGGATGGATTCCCGCAGGCAGCTTTGAAATAATCTAAATGCAAATTGAACTTTTTGAATTAATGAGCTATCTTTTCGGCTCATTAGTTTTTTATTTGTCTGCAGCATAGCTTTTAACAATCAATGAAAATAGTCTTGCTTTCCGATACCCATGGATATCTTGATGAACAGATAATAAAGCATGTCGCTACTGCTGATCAGGTATGGCATGCAGGAGATTTTGGCACGTTAGAAGTTTCGAACAAACTTTCCGCGCTTAAGCCTCTTGCGGGTGTTTATGGAAATATTGACGGACAGGAAATTCGTAAAATTCATCCGCTGCATAATCGTTTTTCATGTGAAGGTTTTGATATTTGGATTACTCATATAGGCGGTTACCCCGGAAAATACGATATAAAAATCCGGGAACTCATTCGCCAAAATCCTCCTGATATATTAGTATGTGGTCATTCACATATTCTGAAAATTATCAGGGACCCCGCTAATAATCTCCTTTTTATGAACCCGGGAGCTGCAGGGAAAGAAGGATTTCATAAAGTGCGGACACTGGTTAAATTTACGCTGGAGCAAAAAACAATTTCAGAAATGCAGGTAGTAGAATTAGGAATGCGCTAGTAATTTTCTTACGGATTTTGCTTTTCATCAACTGTTCGCTATAAGCGGTTCCTGAAGCTTTTTGAGAACCGTCCGCTTCAAAAATTATTTTAATTAAAAAAGGAAGTTTTTTACGTTCTGTTAAGTAATCGGCTGACTTTTTGAAAAATTTTATATTTTAAAAGTAAAGCTTACACTCAATTTCCCCCGGATCTGAATTTTTTATTTTTCCCTGAACACGTGTGTCCTTTGCTGCATCAGAGTTTCAAAAGATTGTAAGAGAAAAATATTTTCTAAACGAAATTTTTTCTTACAGATGTTTAATAGTTCATTAAACTAAAAAACTTCCCTTTTTAATTTCCGTTTATTGTGAATTATCAGCATTTAAAAAAAGCGTAAAAAGAAAACTCACCCCCCATCAATATTTCAACAATAATGCCAGCAGGTGAAGTTTGTAAGAATGTTGTAAGAAAGATAAAATAATCAGATAAAAATAAACTTTAAAACAAATTATGAACATGAGAATGAACACTACTTATCAAAGAAAGCGATTAAGTGAAAGGCGGCCAGGTATTAATGGTCCACTATTATTATTAATATGGATGCTGGGATTTATATTCACCACAGTGAATATAACAGTAGCCCAGATTGATCCGTTGGAATATCCTCCCGGACACCCGAATGTAACTGTGAGCCCGATTCAGCAATTGCAGGCTTTTCCGGTTCCACGCTATAAACCGGGACATACATTATTACCTAATTACAATGTAATGGATCCCATTTATTTTGGTGGTTACAAGCAGCCGGGAATTTCAGATGCAACTGCCATACATAACCAGGCGGACATTCAAAGAGAACTGGCAAAGAATTATAACTATATGTTAACTTTAACATGGTTCACAGGTGCCTATAATGATACATGCGTTGCTCTGGCAAATGCAAATCCTCAGTACAAAGCATGCTTAATGAGCCTGAGAGCGCAAACTGGCGGATCTAAAATGTGGGACCAGAATTTTGCCAACGATCATTATCTTCAAAACTCAAGCGGTACGTTTTTAGATTGGAGCGGCAATCCGACTTCCTATCCATATAAAGTATGGAGGCCTACAGCCCCAACTGCGGATTATGCTTCTGACGGTGATGTTGTTCGCAATTTTTTAAATGCATCGCTTGCTAATCTTACAAGGAATGTTGACATCGTAAATGAAGATGGTGAAGTTTATCCTATTCTTGAAAATTATGCATTGCAATCTGACCCTGCAGTGGTTGCCGCAAAAAATGCTTCAGGCTTAGGCTGGCAGCCATTTTTGGCGAGGAAGGTGAGAGAGAATGACAACGCTTACAGGGCAAAATTTATGTCTCACCCCCGTTTACAAAATGCGAAGTACACGGAGTACAGAATGGATGGTCACAGGGATTACCAGTTAGCGTGGGAAGAATCACGTTATATTAACGATCCTATCAATGGTCAATATTATTCTACTCCTGATTTATATGTAAGGTGGCCGAACAACTGGAAAGACTGGGTTTCTGCATGGCATGGCTTAAAATGGGTAACGCAATCGCGCTATTATGAACTATCACTTGGTGATAAGCTTTTTTCACCATTCGTTGCGGCAGGATGGGATGCGAATCCTGAAAATGATGTACGCCCTGCACAATGGTTAGGATTAATGAAGGTTATGGGCATGTACGGATCAGAATTCTACTATACAAGTTATTTTACGGAGAGTTTACCGGCAAACGATCCGAAAGGATATGCATGGCAGGCAGTTATACCCCCTTACTCACAGGCTATATCAAGCCGTTATGAAGATATTTTAAAAAATGGTTCCCTGATGACCGGTGATATGACAGATTATTCTAATACTGCTTATGGAGTGAGCCAGCCGATTCCTTACTATCAATTCTCTACTGGCGCTTCAAATAAAGTTGTAGTGATCAGGAAAAAAGACGGAGCAAATAAATATGCGATTACCGCTACTATTCAAAATAGTTCTAATGTTATAAACAGCACACCTTTAATAGATGATGCACAAATAACATTGAATGGGCAAACGCTTAAATTTAAGATCAGGAGACAAGGAAGCACTTATGTATATGATAATACAAATACATCCGCTCCTGTTTTCTATCAATTAGACGGATGGCATGAAAGTTCACATCCCTGGTATTGGTCAAAAGATTTTAATTTCGAAGCAGAACTTTATGACAATACTACTGCAACATATAATATTAAAACAACTGTGCCTGCAGGGACAACTGCCGGGGATTACAGGAATTACACAAGCTTTATCACTTTCCCCGATGCTCAAACCACCTTTACTCCCATTGAATATAATTTCACACCCCGCGTAGCGCCCACCACTTACTATTTATGGGTTAAAATGCGTTCAAGGGTGAATGGCGCAACAACAGGATTAACTGTCACGTTAGATAATGCAAATGCTAAAACAATCAGTTGTGCGTCTGATACATTATGGAAATGGTATAAAATTGATGCAAGCAGTCAACAGGCCATTAGCTATGCAAGCCTCTCATTGACTAATCATACGCTTCGCTTAACTCCCGAAAATTCTAAATTGGAGATTGACCAGGTAGTATTATCAACAAATTCTAATTTAGGTTTAACCCCCGCAGGACCTACTTGTTCCACAAATTGTACTGCAACTGCTACAGCAAACGGACCGACAACTTTTTGTCCTGGTGGTAATGTTGTGTTGACTGCTTCTTCCGGTTCTTCTTATTTATGGACTCCCGGTAACCAGACCACGCAGTCAATTACGGTAACAGCTGGCGGAAGCTATTCTGTAACCGTCATGCAAAGCAATGGCTGCAGCGCAACCTCCACACCTCTTTCAGTATCTGTTTCTGCGGCAGCTTCTGCTTCTATAACTCCAAACGGTGCAACCACATTCTGCCAGGGCGGATCAGTAATATTATCAGCAAATTCAGGAAGCGCTTACTTATGGACTCCGGGCGGGGCCACTTCACAAACAATTACTGTCAATTCTACGAGCAGCTATACAGTTCGTGTCACGAATGCAAACGGATGTTCTGCTACATCATCTGCACAAAACGTAACAGTTAATACGCCAGCAGTTCCAACTATCACTCCAAGCGGATCTACTACTATTAACCAGGGTCAGACGGTGACGCTTACATCGTCACCCGGAGCATCTTATTCATGGCTGCCGGGCGGGCAAACATCTCAGTCTATAACGGTAGGAACAGCGGGTAATTACCGGGTTACCGTAACGTATACTACCGGATGCTCAGCAATCTCTCCTGCGACTATAGTAACGGTAAATAATCCGACTCCTGTTGCTATAACGGTGAACGGATCTGCGTCCATTTGTGCCGGTGATTCCGTGCAATTAACAGCTACGTCAGGTTTCTCTTACCTGTGGCTGCCGGGAATGCAAATGTCGCAGTCAATATATGTGAAAGCAGCAGGAACTTATACGGTGCAGGCATCTAACGGAACTTCTGCGCAAGTTGCTATTGCCTTAAATGATCAACCTATGATCCCGTCTATAACTACCACATATATTCCAAATTCGGCATACCAGCTTACTGCTTATGAACCATCCGCAGTTGCTTACCTGTGGTCTAACGGGCAGACTTCACAAACAATTACGATGACAACAGCCGGAATAGTCAGTGTAAGGGCAACAAACTCCCAGGGTTGTATCAGCAACCAGCAAACTATGACAGTTGTGAATCCGGTTGCGAATCCATGCGGAAAAGCCAACATGCTTACTGCTTATAATATTGTTGACGATGCGGCAATGGTTGCATGGAATCCCGCCATTACTGCTGATTCATTTCTTGTTTCATATGCA